>VOFE01000071.1_pt1 | contig 10001 bp, 13 predicted proteins | sample 5384071 | NCBI WGS metagenome assembly VOFE01 (sample SAMN12384724, study PRJNA508395) | human gut metagenome | isolation source: healthy gut D | host: Homo sapiens
GATTTCTTTCTTATTATAGGAACCGCAAGCCTTGCATACTCTGTGTGGCATCAGGTGTAGAGATAACTGCCTGCTCACCGATTGCTGCTTTGTTCTTTTCTTCGTCAACTTCAACGCCAAGGTATCCGAGGTATTCGCAGATCTCGCTTCTCATCTCCCATGAGTTTTCACCAACACCTGCTGTAAATGTGATTGCATCCACACCATTGAGTGCTGCTACATAAGAACCAATGTATTTGGTCACACGATATCTGTAAGCATCCAGTGCAAGTGCTGCTCTTTCATTTCCCTCTTCGCTTGCTTTTCTTACGTCACGGAAGTCAGAAGAAACTCCTGTCATTCCAAGAAGACCGGATTTCTTATTAAGAATTGTGAGCATCTCATCAACACTGATGTTCTCATGATTGCAGATGAACTGTACAACTGCAGGATCAACATCACCACTACGTGTTCCCATGATCAGACCTTCCAAAGGAGTCAGTCCCATACTTGTATCTACACATTTTCCACCGATAGAAGCAGAGATACTTGCCCCGTTACCAAGATGGCAGACGATAACTTTTGCGTCATCTTTTCCAAGCATCTTACATGTCTCGCCAGATACGAACATGTGGCTTGTTCCGTGGAATCCGTATCTTCTGATGCTGTATTTCTCATAGTACTCATATGGGATTGCATACATAGCAGCTTTCTGTGGCATATTCATACCAAATGCTGTATCGAATACTGCTACGTTTGGCTTGCCAGGCATAGCTTCTTCGCAAGCTTCAATTCCGATTAAGTTAGCTGGATTGTGAAGTGGTCCGAGGTCAAAGCAGTCACGTACAACTTTTTTCACATCTTCTGTTACAAGTGTTGCGTCACTGTAAACAGTTCCCGCATGCAGTACACGGTGCCCGATTGCTGTAATCTCATCCGCATTCTCGATCACACCATGTTCGGAATCCATCAGGGCATCCAGTACAAGTTTTACTGCTACGCTGTGATCCGGCATAGCTGTTTCTACTACATATTTGTCCTTTCCGGTAGGTTTATGTGTCAATGCAGAACCTTCGATTCCGATTCTTTCGCAGAGACCTTTTGCGAGAACACTTTCATTCTCCATATCGATCAGCTGATATTTTAAAGATGAACTTCCACAGTTGATTACTAATACTTTCATTCTATTTTCTCCTTCTTAGATCTTACTGGTTCTGGCACTGAACTGCTGTAATTGCAACAACGCCTTCGATATCTTTCGCACTGCATCCTCTTGAAAGGTCGTTAACAGGTGCTGCGATTCCCTGTGTCATTGGTCCGTAAGCTTCTGCTTTTGCAAGACGCTGAACAAGTTTGTATCCAATGTTACCTGCATCAAGGTTAGGGAAGATCAGAGTATTGGCTTTTCCTGCAACCTGGCTTCCTGGTGCTTTAGCTGCTCCAACAGAAGGAACAAGTGCTGCATCAAGCTGCATCTCTCCGTCTAACATAAGATCCGGATTCTCAGCTTTTGCGATCTTAACAGCTTCCTGTACTTTTGTTACGTCATCGTGTTTTGCACTTCCCATTGTTGAGTAAGAAAGCATAGCAACTCTTGGATCAGCACCAACGAGCTGTTTGAAGCTTTCTGCTGAAGACTGAGCGATTGCTGCAAGCTCTTCGGATGTAGGATTCTGGTTCAGTCCGCAGTCAGCGAATACAAATGTTCCGTTCTCTCCCATATCACAATCCGGAACTACCATTACAAAGAATGCAGAAACTAATTTTGTTCCCGGTTTTGTTTTTAAGATCTGAAGACATGGTCTTAATGTATCAGCTGTAGAGTGACATGCACCTGCTACCATTCCGTCTGCATCTTTCATCTTAACCATCATTACACCATAGTATAAGTAATTAGTAAGAAGAATCTCTCTTGCCTGTTCTTCTGTCATTCCTTTTTTCTTTCTCAGTTCAACAAGTGTTGCTACATATTCATCTGTTTTCTCGTATGTAGCAGGGTCAACGATTGTTGCTCCTGTGATATCGAAATCCCCTTTATTCTTAGCGATCTCTTCTTCGCTTCCGATCAGGACCAGATTAGCTGTCCCTTCTTTTAAGATTGCCTCTGCTGCCTCATAAGTTCTGATATCTTCGCTCTCTGGAAGAACGATTGTTTTTTACAACTTTTTGCTTTTGCTTTGATTTCATCTATAAATCCCATGATAAATAGACTCCTTTCCAAATATTTTTCTCAGTATTTTCATTATAATACAAAGAGCCCTTGCGGACAAGGGCTCTTACGGTAATCTTATGTCTCTTTTTGCGTACAATGTACAATATTTATCCTGCTTTTGACAAAAACTATTGCAATTTCACAGTGTTATAAGCGAAATACGTAACTCACGATCGCAAAATATACACTGATCGTGCTGATATCAACCAGTGTAGAGATCAGCGGTGTCGCCATGATTGCCGGATCAAGTCCGATTTTCTTAGCGATCAGAGGGAGTGTACATCCGACTACTTTTGCGATCAACACTGTACAAGCCATCGTCAGACCAATGGTAAATGCCATCATGGCATCTCCCTGTCCCATCAACATGATACGGATTCCATTTACCACAGACAGTATGATGCTGATGCAGAATGCAATGCGGATTTCTTTCCAGATTACTTTAAACAGATCCGAAAATTCAATCTCTCCGACAGCAAGTCCGCGGATCACAAGTGTCGAGCTCTGCGATCCACAGTTTCCTCCGGTTCCGGTAAGCATCGGAACAAATCCTGCAAGCTGCGGCATCAGTGCCAGTGCATTCTCGTAGCTGTTCATGATCATCTGTGTTACCGTCGCAGACAGCATCAGAAACAACAGCCAGGGAATACGGCTCTTTACATGCTCGAATATTGATGTCCCGAAATACGAGTCTTCATTTGGATTGACACCGGCCATGATGCTGATATCTTCCGTTGTCTCATCCTGAAGTACCTGCATGGCATCATCTACCGTAACAATACCGACCATACAGATCTCGTGATCCACGATCGGCAATGCGATCAGACCATATTTTGTAATGATATTGGCAACGTCTTCCTGATCGTCTGTCGTACGGGCATACAACATATTTGTATCCATGATCTCTTCAACCGTCTTGGATTCACTGCTGGTCAGCAGTTCTTTTTATGTCAACCTGCCCGATCAGATGACGTTGTTCTGTTACATAACAGGTATAAATCGTCTCCCGGTTGAGACCAACCTGTCTTATTTTTAATATGGAATCAGCAACCGTCATCTCTCTTCGCAGTGCAATATAATCTACATTCATCACACTTCCGGCACTGTCCTCCGGATACTGAAGAAGCTGATTGATCTGCTGACGTTTTTCCGCATCTGTCACCATCAGCAGTCTGTCTACCACGTTGGCAGGCATCTCTTCCAGCACATCAACGGTATCATCCAGATACATTTCCTCCATGATCTCTTCCAGTTCGGAATCCGTCAGTGCATTGATCAGGTCTTCGCGCATATCGCTGTTCATATATGAAAATGTCTCTGCCGCTTCTTCTTTTGCAAGCAGACGGAATACCAGCACCATGTGTTTCTGATCAAATTCTTCCAGAATCTCCGCAAGATCCACCGGATACATATTTGTTTCCAGTTCTTCTTTCAATTCTTTATATTCCCGGGCATCCAGCATATCCTTAATACGTTCTTCAGTCAGTTCTTCTCTGTCTTCTACATAATCAATATCATCGTCTTTTTGCCCGTCTGCCGTTAAGGCTTCCTCATTCATATTTTCTTCCCTAATAATATGCCTCCTCCTTTCTTCGGATCTTGCCGGCAAACATCCCATTTGCGTACCAAATCATTGTATAGTATAATCAATTTCAGAATGTTATACAAGGAGATTTTCATGAAAACTGTTGGACTTATTACAGAATATAACCCATTTCACAACGGACATCTTTATCATATAGAAAGAGCCAGGGAACTAACCGGTGCCGACCGGGTTGTAATCGTCATGAGCCTCAGATCCATGGAAATGATCGCAGACATCCTTTTAAAAGAGCCGCCCGAATACCGGGATCTGCTCAGAGAAAATCTCCGTCAAGGCTGCTCCTACCCGGCCGCACGCCAGAATGCCGTCACAGGCTATTCCCTGTCAGTCCGGGATAAGACCGCCTCTTCTGTCTCTTCCTCAACGCTTGCGGATATTATGAAAGAGCCGAACAACATCCTGGGAATTGAATACCTGAAAGCGCTGAAGAAGCTGAAAAGCCCGATCACCCCTTTACGATCCGGCGCGAAGGAGCCCACTATCACGACCGTGAGCTCTCAGACAGTTATTACAGTTCCGCGTCGGCGATCCGCTCTCTTCTTGCCTTCTCCAGCGCTGCCCTCGGCACCGGGCAGACCGCCGGGACATTTGAAGACACTTCGTTTTCAGACATCCGCTCCGAGCTGGAAGGCCAGGTGCCGCCAAACTGCCTGGAGCTTTTTAAAAGACTGGCACCACGTTCAGTACCCGGTATATGCAAACGACTTTTCACTCATCCTGAAATATAAGCTGCTTAACAAACGGACCGACAGCCTCATCCGTTACGCAGACGTTTCTGAAGAACTTGCCTCGCGCATCACCGCACGGCTGAACGACTTCTTCAACTACCGGCAGTTCTGCGAACTTCTAAAGACCCGCGAGACAACCCAGACGCGTATCAACCGGGCGCTGCTTTATATCATGCTTGGAATAAAAAAAGACAGGATGACCGAATATATCGAAAACGGCTTTCACTGTTACGCCCGGCTCCTGGGCATCCGGAAGGACGTGAAAAAAATCCTGGCAAAGATCACCCGGGAAAGCCCGCTGACACTGATCGCCCGCCTGTCAGACAGCGAAGATCTTCCCCTGATCGCACAGAAAATGCTCCGGGACGATATCCTTGCCTCAAACCTGTATATGTCCGTAGTGACCGACAAATATAAAACCGCATTTCAGAATGAGTATAAACAGGCGCTGCTGAAAGTGTGAAATTCCTGTTTTCCGGACAACCTGATTAATAAATGTATTCAGCATCAATAAAAGGATAGTGGACAGATTCTGACACAGCAAAAGATGTGTTCAGGTTCACCTGCCCACATCTTTGCTGCGCAGAATCACTTCCCCATCACAGGATCGACTGCCCAATACTTTTGAATCACCCGTTCGGAAAACAGGAAATTCTACCCTGAAAGGAAGCTGTTTAAAAGGGGCTTATGTCCTATTACAACCGGTTACGGTCAGGATGAGACTTTGTCCTGCAGATATGATACAGACAAGCAAGCAAAGCCTCTCTGCGGCTCAAATTCCGCCCCTTTCCCGACACATTCTTTGCTTATTGTTTGTCGAACTGATCTGGGGTAACTTCAGCACGGAATTACAAAAGAATTTCCAATTGGATGCGACTTTCACGGAATAAGGGATAAAGCCGGACCGGTGACTGTGGAGCAGTCTTAGGAAAAGTAAAAACCGGAAAATTGACTTTAGAGCCGCAGATGAGGCTGTCTGAACGTTAGTGAGTTCCTCATCTGCGGCTCTGTTTTTGTCAATGATCCGGTTTTTAACTTTTCATTAGGCTGCGGAATCGGAAGCGGGAAGGTTTTATCCCTTATTCCGTGAATCCACATTCTGATTAAATTCTTTTACAGTATTCAGCGCTGTGCTTTTTACCACTCAGTTCGATAAACAGGAATTTTTACAGCCGCTTCGCAATAGCCTTGATAAATTCCTCACTGTTGAGGACTGTCGGATGTTTGATCGATGTGATCAGTGCAAGGTCTTTTGTCATTTTCCCCGGACTCGATCGTATCGATCGTCGCCTTCTCCAGCCTGTCGGCGAATCCCATCAGTTCTTTAATGCCGTCCAGCTCTCCGCGCTTTCTGAGTGCGCCCGTCCATGCAAAAATGGTTGCAACGGAATTCGTGGAGGTCTCCTCCCCCTTCAGATGCTTATAGTAATGGCGCTGTACGGTTCCGTGCGCCGCCTCGTACTCGTACTTTCCGTCCGGTGTGACAAGCACGGAGGTCATCATTGCCAGCGAACCGAACGCGCTGGATACCATATCGCTCATCACATCGCCGTCATAGTTCTTGCACGCCCAGATATAGCCGCCTTTTGACTTCATAACGATGTATGGTCATATTTTTGGATATGGTATCCTTTGTGGAAAACCACAGATCCTGTTTTGTATCCAGTGCATATTTAAAACAGCTGTGTGCGAAAGCTTTCAATGGAATCGACCAGGTTATGCTGTCCCTGTAATACACCGGCTCCGTCAAAATTATGGATCAGCTCACGCACGATGGTTCCATCCTCTGCAGTAAATACCAGCTCAGCCTTGCCCGCGCCCGGAACCTTCATTTCTGATGCCTTATACACATCGCCATACGCATGTCTTGCAATCGTGATCGGTTTTTCCCAGGTCTTAACATTTGGCTCAATTCCTTTACGACAATCGGCGCACGGAATACCGTTCCGTCAAGCATGGCACGAATGGTTCCGTTGGGGCTCTTCCACATCTCCTTGAGATGATACTCCGTCATACGGGCGGCATTCGGCGTAATCGTCGCACATTTTACAGCAACCCCGTACTTTTTCGTTGCATTTGCAGAATCAACCGTTACCTGATCGTTTGTCCGGTTACGCTCTTCCAGTCCGAGATCGTAATATTCCGTCTTAAGATCGATAAACGGATAAAGCAGTTCGTCTTTAATCATCTTCCAGAGAATCCGGGTCATCTCATCTCCGTCCATCTCTACAAGTGGAGTTGTCATTGTAATCTTGCTCATCGCTTCATTCTCCTTTATTTTATTTCATCAGATTTTCCCAACCGACTTTATCCATGTTGGATATCGTATTGCGGATATGGAGTCTGGCACACTCCTCCGCTGTCCGGGCATCCCTTGCCTTTAATGCCTCGGCAATTGCCCGGTGTTCATTGATCGACGCATGAGCCCGTGCTTTTCTTCCAGTGTGATCCGCCGGATGCGCTGCAGATAATGATGATAGTCACGAAGCACACGTGTCAGTTCTTTGCTTGCGCATGCCTCATATACCATTTCATGGAAACGGTTATCCAGTTCCAGTATCTGATCCCAGTTTTCTTTGGAATAGTGAAAATCGGATAAAAATACGATTTCTTCCAGTTCCTCCAACTGTTCCTGCGTGATCCGCTCCGCTGCCCACCGGGCACATAATCCCTCTAAAAGCGTCCGTATCTCATAGATATCTTTGATATCCTGAAGGGTAACCCCTTCTACAAACGCTCCCTTGTTTGGAATGATATGTACCAGTCCTTCCAGTTCCAGCTGCCGAAGCGCTTCCCGGACAGGAGTCCGGCTCACTCCAAGATCGTCGCCAATATTCTTTTCCTTCAGTTCCTCATTCGCCTGATATTTTCCATTTAAAATATCTTCCCGAATGGAATGAAAAACTTTGGCACTTAATGAATAATGATCTTCTGCCATAATTTCACCTTATATAATATCGAATTTTTGTCTATAACACAATACCAAGCTCTTTACAAACGGAAGTAATTTCTACAACAAGTTCCTGATCCGTCATAACCGTCACGCGTCCGTCATCGTATTGTGTGTCTACCCAGTCTTTGATCCGGTGTACAAGTTCTGAGTTTTTGTCCACTTTCCGGTCATCCGGCAAATGATAATAATTGTTGATCCAGTGTGCAATCCCTGCCAGACCTGAGGTATTCGATACTGCTACCAGAGGTGGACGGTTTAAAAATTTTCCGGTATCGAAAATGTTATAGATTTCCTCATTTTTCAGTAATCCGTCTGCGTGAATACCGGCTCTTGTCACATTAAAGTTACTTCCAACAAACGGCGTCTGCGGCGGCTGTTTGTATCCCAGTTCTTTTTCATAATATTCGGAAAGTTCTGTGATCACGGTCGTATCCATGCCGTCGAGAGTGCCGCGCAGCTGGGCATACTCAAATACCATGGCTTCCAGAGGCGTATTACCGGTACGCTCTCCGATTCCAAACAGAGAACAGTTGACACCACTTGCCCCGTACAGCCATGCTGTGGTGGAATTGTTGACTGCTTTGTAAAAATCATTGTGTCCATGCCACTCAATCTGGGAAGAAGGAACTCCGGCATGTGTTGTCAGACCGTAAATGATTCCCGGCACACTTCGCGGAATTACGGCACCAGGGAAGTTTACCCCATATCCCATCGTATCGCAGGCACGTACCTTGATCGGAATCTTGTACTCATCCTGCAGTTTCATCAGTTCCACACAGAACGGAATTACAAATCCGTAAATATCGGAACGTGTGATATCCTCAAGATGACAGCGCGGACTGATGCCGGTCTCCAGACAGTCGCGGATCACGCTCAGGTACAGATTCATAACCTCCCGTCTTGTCATTTTCATTTTATAGAAAATATGGTAGTCAGAACAGCTGACAAGAATGCCCGTCTCGCGAAGACCCAAGTCTTTGACCAGCTGAAAGTCCTGTTTGCTGGCACGAATCCAGGAAGTGACTTCCGGAAACTGATAGCCACGTTCCATACATTTATATACCGCGTCGCGGTCTTTCTTACTATATAAGAAGAATTCACTCTGACGAATCTTTCCCTTCGGATACCGCCAAGTTTATGTAAGTAATCATAAATCGTCACGATCACGGGCGATGTTCACATTCTCGCCCGCCAGGATGGATGTCAGCTGTCCCAGCATATTCGGGATATTTTTGTGAAGGATCGTGATCCTGGATCCTTCGCCTTTTCACCCATGCTGCAGTCCGGATAATTCACGGAATGGCTGATATTGCCGTTCTCCAGGAAATCCCGGGCTCCTGGCCGCCATTCGCGCGCAGTTGTCTTCAGACTCCTCGGTCGAAGCGCCCAGATGGGGGATCACGATCGCGCCCTTGACACCCACGATCTCCTTGGTCGGGAAATCAGGTCACATAGCAGCGCTACCTTTTCCCTGCCACGAGCGCATCCACGATATCCTCCTGATTCACCAGCACATCCCGGGCCAGGTTCAGGATCACCACGCCGTCTTTCATCAGGCTGATGGCGTGCTTGTCGATCATGCCTTTTGTGTCATCCAGCGCCGGCACATGGATCGTAATATAATCACACACATTGTAAATTTCATCTACCGTCTCCGCATGATGGATGCTTCGGGAAAGATTCCAGGCGGAAGCCACAGACACATACGGGTCATAGCCGTACACTTCCATCCCCAGATTCACCGCCGCATTGGCAACCTGCACGCCGATGGCGCCAAGTCCGATCACGCCGAGCTTTTTGCCCTGGATCTCCGTCCCGGCAAATGCTTTTTCTTCTTCTCCGTGATCTTGGCGATATCGCCGTCTTCCTCGTATTCCTGCACCCAGTTGATGCCGCCGATGATATCGCGGGCAGCCAGGAGCATTCCGGCGATGGCCAGCTCCTTCACGCCGTTGGCATTGGCGCCCGGCGTGTTGAATACGACGATCCCTTCATCCGCGCAGCGGTCCAGCAGGGATATTGTTTACCCCGGCTCCGGCGCGGGCAACCGCCTTAAGTTCTTTCCGAACTCCATCTCGTGCATCTTGGCGCTGCTGCACAAAGGATGGCGTCCGCCTCATCCATATTCTCTGTTTTTTATAGTTCTCATCCAACGATCCCAGTCCAACGGAACATTCATCAGGGATCTGTCTTCCTTGCGGACGGTTCCCTTGAACAGCTTGCTTTCATCCAGGTAGTCATACAGGATCTTCGCCTTTTTCTCATTGCGCTCCTTCATTGCCTCCAGACCGCCCATCTTCTTCAGCCATTTAAATACCTTGCCGCAGATGTAGATGCCGTATGCGGGAGGCGTATTGTACAGAGAATCCGCATCTGCATGGATCTTATAACGAAGCATGGTCGGTGTACGGGAAGCACATCCTCGGTGATCAGATCCTCACGGATGATCACGATAACCACACCTGCAGGTCCGATATTTTTCTGTACGCCGCCATAGATCACACCGTATTTTGTCACATCTACTGG
>VOFE01000136.1_pt1 | contig 10001 bp, 12 predicted proteins | sample 5384071 | NCBI WGS metagenome assembly VOFE01 (sample SAMN12384724, study PRJNA508395) | human gut metagenome | isolation source: healthy gut D | host: Homo sapiens
ATACAATCCCTCGTGAACCTCAGCCACCAGGTTGCCGGCGTTACTCTCGCTGTTGGCGAATACAATCTCTGCCTCTGGATGGTTGATAAGGAGGCGAATCAACTCACCTCCTGTATAACCAGCTGCTCCTAAAATACCTACTTTTACCATATTATCTTTCCTCATTAGGGTGCATACCATAATAAACACGGAGTGGGGTAGAGCTTACCTTGATGAAGCCCTTTGCATCCTCGGCTGTCCAACCGTGCTGCATCTCGCCATACTCACCGAGCTTAGACTTGGTCAAATCGTCTGGTGAATCGATTCCTACAGTCTGGAAGCTGTATGGACGGAGCTTCAGAATAGCTGTACCGTTTACGTTGCGCTGAGAAGAAGTCAGCATCGCTTCGATATCCGGCATTACTGGCTCCAGGTACTGACTCTCGTGGAGGAACATTCCGTACCAGTTGCCTACCTGGTCCTTCCAATACTGCTGCCACTTGCTCAATGTGCTCTTCTCCAACAGGCGGTGAGCCTCGATGATGAGCTTAGGAGCTGCAGCCTCGAAAGCTACACGACCCTTGATACCGATGATGGTGTCACCCACGTTGCAGTCGCGACCGATGGCGTAAGAAGCACCAATCTCCTCAATCTTCTGGATGGCAGCAATCTTATCATCAAACTTCTCGCCGTTGACAGCCACAATCTCACCCTTCTCGAAGGTAATCTTCAGTTCAGCCTCTTCTTCCTTGGCAGTAACGTGCTTCAGGTAAGCCTCCTCAGGAAGACCCTGGGTTGGGTCGAGAATCTCACCACCGCAGATACTGGTTCCCCAGATACCTACGTTATAAGAATACTTCAACTTGGTGAAGTCTGCATAGAAACCATGCTCGTTCAGGTAGTCAACCTCCTCCTTACGAGAAAGAGCCTTGTCACGTGTCAAGGTGATGATTTCTACACCAGGAGCCATAACCAGGGGTAACAGTTGTTGCGCAACACATTACCATATATCATGTAACGCAGGCTCTTTTCATAATACTCCTTCGTCACGTCCAACGTGACGTATTCCTTGGCACCCAACTTATAAGCATTTTCCTCGTTGGCCTTCAGTTGCTCGGCGCTGAAACCGCCCGTGTTGGCACAAGCCGCATACACTTCGTACCCCTTTTCCTTGGCCAGATACATCACCGTATAAGAGGTGTCCAAACCTCCGCTGAATGCTACTACTACTTTTTTTGCCATAATATTCCTTTTATTTTGTCTATACCAATTAACGCAGATTTTTTTGCAGCCGCCTCGCGGGCCATCTTCACCACATCCTCCGGCAGCTCCACCGGAAGTTTCTCGTCCGGATGCGCGGCAGGGTCATACAACATGGCCGTACACACGCAATACCGCCGCCCCGTACGCTGCAGGATGTCATAATTGACGCAACACGGATGCTCCGGCGTGCCGCAACCTTTCCAATAAGCCTCGTCGTCCGTCAGGTCGGCAAAGGTAACCGGCACGTAACCCAACGCCGTATTGATCTTCATCACGGCACTCTGGCTCGTCAACCCGAACAATTTGGCATGAGGCCACCGCAGGCGCGAAAGCGTAAAGGCCGTCTGCTTGATGCGGGTGGCCAGATGATGACGCCGGAACTTCTCTACGACAATCAGTCCCGAATTGGCCACATATTCCTTGTTTCCCCAACTTTCGATATAACAAAACCCGGCAAATTCTTCTTCATCGCCTTCGCCGGCCAAAGCTATGACAGCCTTGCGTTCCTTCATCTTCGTGGCCAGATATTCATGCGTACGGGAAGCTATCCCGGAGCCTCTCTTTTTCGCAGAATCCGTTATGGTCGCAAGAATAACATCTACATACTTTTCGTGGCTGGCATCTGCCACAACCACTCTGATTCCATCGTTGTATTCCACTTCTTTCTTAAACTATATACTGTTTACATAAACCGCTCCCGCTCGGCAGACTTGGAGCAAGCTCCGTCTGCGCTCGCTTACTCGCGTTTTCTATGTTATATTCATTGTATGTCGGGAATCACCTCGGCCAACCGCCGCAGGGCCAGTTCGGAGGAAACTCCTTCCGCCAACACCAGTATGATGGTATCGTCTCCGGCCAATGTCCCCAATATTTCTTCAAACCTCTTGTTGTCTATATCGTATGCGATATGACTTGCATGGCCGGGCAAGGTATGAACCACGGCCAAATTGCCTGAAAGTTTCACGGACAAGGCACCGGCCTGATGTACGGCAGAGGCGGTCAGATGAGTGTCCGAGACCCTTCTGTAAAGAGCGAAGCCGGCAATACATACACATATTTGCCGGAGGCATTCGTCGCCTTGGCCACTTTCAGCTGTTTCAAATCGCGGGAAAGCGTAGCCTGAGTCAATTTGAAACCCACCTTTTCAACTCACGCAACAACTCCTCCTGGCTTGAAATATCCTGTGCAGACACGACCATCTTGATACTTCGGTAAATTTTTACCGAAAAATTCAAAACAAAAGTTAAACAATAGAACCGGCAAAAGTCGGTTCGAAAACACTAAAGAGGTCATTGAAATGTTGTCAAAAACGAATGATTAAGCATGAAGAAATGGTGCTGAAAAAAAAAGTGCTAACCTGCTGATAATAAAGGAGAAAAGTATTGCATAATTCGTTGGTTTTAGTAAATTAGAAGTCTCTCAACTCTTCTGATTATGACTAAAGAAACACTCCTTATGCAATACCAATCTGAGTGCCTGTCGGCTCTCAAATCAGTTGCGAATATACACAAACCTTTTGAAAAAGCGTTCATGGACACCATGAAATTATTCATGGCCATCCCAGATCGTATAAACTTCCTCCAATTGGGCAGATATGGCTGTTTCTCAGAACAGACTTATCGTAACCTTTTTTGAGCATGAAACTTTCGACTGGTTTGCGTTCAACGGCTCTATCATCAGCAAGCATCTCACAGGTAAAAGAAAGGCTATCGCCATCGCTCCTTCCTACATCCCCCAATCAGGCAAGAAGACACCTTGGATAGGTTACTTCTGGTCCGGTTGTGCAGGAGAGTACAAGCGTGGATTGGAAATCATGGGCATCGGGGTCATTGACATCGACAACCATGAATGTATGACTTTAGGTTCCATTCAGACACCGGATTGCAAGACCTTGGATAATATGGGCAAGAACCTCGTTGACTGGTACAGCAGCTATCTTATCAGTAGAAAAGACAAGCTACAGAGCATATCCGAACGGTGGTTGCAGACGCATTCTTTTCCAAGGAAACTTTCATAACGCCTATGTGTGAGAACAATTTCCATGTCATCAGCCGCTTTAGGAATGATGTAGTCCTGTACTATCCGACATTGGAAAAGAAAACAGGAAGGCCGGGTCATCCCAAGTGGTTTGACGGTAGGATTGACTTTGCCAATCTGGATCTGACCCGGTGCAAGGAATACGAGGTGAAAAAGGGAAGGCTATACGGATTGAGGGTATATGCAAAAGCTCTCAAAAGGTATGTTTCCTTATCCGTCTGGTATCCGATGGACGGGAGGACAGACAAGTGGCAGCTTTATTTCTCTACAGACGATTCCATGGATGGACGTGAGGTCCTGGATTATTACAGAACCAGGTTCCAATTGGAATTTTGCTTTAGAGATGGCAAGCAGCATGCAGGAATCACCAACTGCCAGTCAACCGACTTCAGGAAGTTGGATTTTCACTTCAATGCGTCGCTTGCAGCTATCAACTTGGCCAAAGCGGCATGTAAGAGGCTCGGAATAGCTTATTCCATATCCTCTTGCAAGTCATTCATACACAATGCTTATATGCTTGAACGATTTATTTGCGTGTTTGGGATTAGACCAGACCCGCAAGTTATTGACAAACTTTTCAAAGAACTCATTTTATTTACTGCCAGAGCCGCTTAGGCGTGGCTATTTTTTAACGAACTATTGACATATTTTCCTGCAAATCGTCATATATTCCAAACTTTTTTCCGTAAGTTTGCAACTAAAGAACAAGAAATTCAATAAACACATCAAACACAATAAGCATTATGGAAAAGAAAAAAAGATATTTTCTGGCAGAAGAGGACATCCCTCGCTATTGGTATAACATTCAGGCCGACATGGTGAACAAACCCATGCCGCCACTCAATCCGGCCACCAAGCAGCCGTTGAAACCGGAAGACCTGTATCCGATTTTTGCGGAAGAACTGAGCCGGCAAGAGCTGAACCAGACGGACGCGTGGATAGAGATTCCCGAGGAAGTGCGCGAAATGTACAAATACTACCGGAGCACACCGCTCGTAAGGGCCTACGGATTGAAAAGGCTTTGGGGACACCGGCCCATATATACTTCAAGAACGAAAGCGTCAGCCCTATCGGCTCGCACAAACTGAACTCGGCATTGGCACAGGCTTACTACTGCAAGAAGGAGGGCGTGACGAACGTAACGACAGAAACCGGCGCGGGCCAATGGGGAGCAGCCCCTCCTACGCCGCCAAGGTGTTCGGGCTGGAAGCGGCTGTCTATCAAGTCAAAATCAGTTACGAGCAGAAGCCCTACCGCCGCAGCATCATGCAGACGTTCGGCGCGCAAGTCACCGCTTCTCCCTCCATGTCCACCCGTGCGGGCAAGGACATCCTGACCAAGAACCCGAACTATCAAGGTTCTTTGGGTACGGCCATCTCGGAAGCCATCGAACTGGCACGCACGACCCCGAATTGCAAATACACGCTCGGGTCGGTATTGAGCCACGTCACCCTGCATCAGACCATCATCGGGCTGGAAGCCGAGAAACAGATGGAAATGGCGGGTGAATATCCAGACATCATCATCGGCTGTTTCGGCGGCGGTTCCAACTTCGGCGGCATCTGTTTCCCGTTCATGCGCCATAGCATCAAGGAAGGAAAAAAGACACGTTACATCGCAGCCGAACCGGCATCGTGCCCGAAACTGACACGCGGACATTTCCAATACGACTTCGGAGACGAAGCGGGCTACACTCCCCTCCTGCCGATGTTCACCCTGGGACACAACTTCGCTCCGGCCAACATCCATGCGGGCGGACTGCGTTACCACGGCGCGGGCGTCATCGTATCCCAACTCCTGAAAGACGGACTGATGGAGGCCACCGACATCCAGCAACTGGAATCCTTCGACGCGGGCTGCCTGTTCGCCAAGGCCGAAGGCATCATTCCGGCACCGGAATCCTGCCATGCCATCGCTGCCGCCATCAACGAAGCCAAGGCGTGCAAGGAGAGCGGAGAAGAAAAAGTCATCCTGTTCAACCTGTCCGGTCACGGCTTGATCGACATGGCCGCTTACGACCAGTATCTGGCAGGCGACCTGACCAACTACGAACTGAAAGACGAAGACATCCAGCATAACTTGGACGAGATTAAGGATTTGTAAACCAACGGATCCGGCCTATCCGGCAACATATCAAGCGTCCATGCCCTTTCGCCCTTCCGATTACGAAGGCGAAGAGGCATGGACGCTTGTTTACAGGCACGAAGCCAAAGTATTAAAGTCGGACAAAACGGGGTCTCTGGAGGCTGCAAAATCATTTGGCGCAGAACGAGAAATCAATCTCAGCCGAACGAAAAATCGTTCGGCTGAGATTGATTTTCAAATCTACGGAGATTGATTTCACAGTATCTTTCGTACAGATTTACAACAAGTTAGGCATCCACACACGAAAGAGCAAAAGATTCGGACAAAATGCGGCTGCTTACCAGTCAGGCCGGAGGTCCCGGACTTCATCTTCCCCCACATCCAGATTCGTATAACGGCTCGTCACGCTGAAATCCGGAACCGGATATTCAAAAAACGGGAAGCGACGCTCGGTCTCGCCTTCGGTATATGCCCAAAGCGTTTCATACTCACCCATATCTTCTCCCATGTCCTGCAACTGCAACAAGTAACGGTAGACCGGCTTGTTCTCCCGAATATACACTTCGTGGACACGGTCGATTATCGGGCTGTGCCTACGAGTGCGGTCGTGGTCGAACCGCAAGATGCGGCGTCCTTTGGCGTCCACTCCCACCAAAGCGAAAGACATACTTTTGCCGATACCGGGCAGATTGAGCACACTACGATCCGTAGCCAGGAAAGGCACGTCGTGCGCGGCACAAAACTGCCGGACGGCCACAGCCTTGTTCGGTGCACCGTCCAGGCTTTCCAGAAAGTCGTGCTCAGCCTCAGGTGCCAGACGCCCCATGCTTTCTCCTCGGCACTTTCCTGCAAGGAACGGGCATTCGGGGCAAAGACCTCATAATTCTCCTCAAAGCCTTTCACGGTGAACGTGTAATAACAAATCACGCCCAGGCTGTTCAGCACCTTCCGCAGTTTTGCCGTATGCCCCCGGCGCGAAGCCGCCACGTTGTAGACCAACTGGTTCGTGACCGCCCATCCGGTAGACAGTATCCTCCGGATGGCCTCCCGCGACTCGGGCGTGACCTCCAAAGGCGACTGGAAATGCGTCTGCACGAAAAGTTGGGTGATGCCCGCCTCTACAGCTTTCTGCCTGAAATCGCGCAGGATGTCCAACAGTTCGTCGTCCACACGCATCGGCAAGTACACCGGCAAGCGCGTCCCCAGACGGACACGTTGTAATTCCGCATACTTCTCTCCGTCGGGACGGGACAGGTTGGCCTGCCGTTTGCGGACGGCCATCTTGCAGACGGCATCCAGGATGTTGCGCAACGTGGCATTACGGCTCATCAGCGCGTCGCCTCCCGTTATCAGGATGTCGCGTATCTGCGTGTCGTGTTCGAAATAGTCCATCAGCTTCCGCAGGCGGGTGTTCCAATTTTCTTTCGGCTTCAACTTCTCCAACTCGAAAGTTCAGCCTCCGGCTTTGGAAGTCGTACATCCGTTGGCAGGAAGCGCACAAACCTCCGCAAGCGCGCCCCATCGTATCGGGGATTAAAATGGCCACTTCGGGATAACGGCGGTGGATGTTATGCCCGCCGGGCAGCAGCCAGCCGGCCACGTTCGGTTTGCCTTCCTCGACGATGTCCTCACGTTCCCATGCGCGGATGCCGCCGAACGTCTCGACCAGGCGGGACGAATAAATGACATAGCTGCGGATGGCCGCGTCGTCGTAGCCCTTCCCGGTAGGGTTCAACAAGGAGAGGTAATAAGGCGTGACAAAAACGGGAATTCCTTTTTCCTGCGCCTGTTGGTAAATGCGCAGGGTCTCGCCGGAAAGCGTACCGTCCAGCATCCGGTTCAGTTCGGTGGCGCTTTTTACGGCCATAGACAAATGGAAACGGGCTTCGCCCCACCACCGGCTCACCCATCCAAGCTTTTCCGCCTCGCTGCACCCTTCCGGAAACACATAGCGTCCGGAAGAAGCCGGACGATGTTCTATCTTCCGGACCAACAACGCCATAATCCTCTCTTTGTTCGCCTCACGGATGGCCCTCACCTGTTCATTCAGCCCGTCCGGCCAACGGCGCATCCACCGGAGCACATCCTCTTTCTCCGGCACGCCGGAGGGACCGTCATGCAACCTGGAAAACTGGTGGTACAATTCGAGTGCAAAATCCGGAGAAATCTCATCTTCCCTATACGCCCGGACAAGAAACGCCACAACAAGGCAAGGGTCTCCACCTTCACGTCCTCCCCGACCGAAAGTTCATGAATGACCCTGCCGTCATACTCCAACAAACGCCTTACCACCCGTACCCCTTCCGCGTTCCACGACGCATCCGACAAATAAGCGTCTATCTTTGCCGGAAAGAAGCCTCGTCCGGACTGTCTACAGCCCCGGCGAGCAATTCTGGAAATTTATTTTCGAATAACAGTCTGACCTCATGCAGGGTAACCGCCTTATTCTTTTGCTTCATACATATTCTATTTTGGGTCACACACAAAAACGAAACAACCGTTTCATTCTTCTAATTTAACGAAAAAAGGGCACGTCGGCAAAAGGCAGGGAATCATTTTTATTCTTTTAAAAAACAAACCCGAAAAAACACACATTTTTGCTTATCTTATCCTTGTTCCCATGAAGACAGGAGGCGGCTCGGCATAGCCAAACTCGAAAAACTTTGTTTTTCGTTTGTCTCTGCACTCGCCTTTCACTATCTTTGCAAACAGAGAATCCAACTCACATCATACCATGAAAGTGAAAATTGAAGAAAGCTGGCGGCTGCACTTGCAGGAAGAGTTTGACAAACCTTATTTCGAAAGACTCACCGCTTTCGTGCGGAACGAATATGCCCATGCCCATGTGCTACCTCCGGGCTCCCGTATCTTTTACATTTTTAATGTCTGTCCTTTTGATAAGGTGAAGGTTATCATACTCGGACAAGACCCTTACCCCACTCCCGGGCAATATTATGGCGTCTGTTTCTCCGTCCCGGACGGAACACCCGTTCCCGGCTCTTTGGCCAACATCTTTCAGGAAATCCATCAGGATTTAGGAAAACCCGTCCCGGCTTCCGGCAATTTAGACCGTTGGGTCGAACAGGGCGTGTTCTCCTTGAACTCCGTACTGACGGTAAGGGCGTACGAAACCGGCTCCCACCGCAACGTAGGATGGGAAACGTTCACCGATGCCGTCATCCGTAAGCTCAGCGAGGAACGGGAACATCTGGTTTTCATGCTATGGGGAAACTATGCAAAAGCCAAAAAGAACCTGATTGACGGGAAAAACACCTGATATTGGAGGCCGCGCACCCCTCTCCGCGTTCCGCAGAACATGGCTTCTTAGGCTGCAAGCACTTCAGCAAAGCCAATACCTATTTAAAAAGCAACGGGATTCAAGCAATAGATTGGTAAGAACGTATATGCGTCCACGACCATCCGCTCCGGATATATACGCCCCTCAATAAAACAACAAAACCATACCCCACAAGTAAAAATGGTTGTCCTATCCGTAACCGAGGTAACACATTATCCAACAGGTTCGGTTAACTTTGCCTCATCTAAAAATTAAAAAGTCATGAAAAGACCATTCGCCATATCCCTATTGGCCGGAGGAATGCTATATTCCACATTCGCGGCTGCACAAATGGAAACGGGCAACGCCCCAAAGGACCGCTCTTTGGACGAAGTCGTAGTGACAGGCACGCGCAACGAGACCGATGCCGCACAACTCTCTGCAACGGTTTCCGTCATAGACCGTAAACAAATAGAACAGGCCAATACGCCCTCGCTGCTTCCGATACTGACGGAACAAGTCCCGGGGCTTTTCGTATCCTCACGCGGAATCATGGGATACGGTGTATCAGGCGGAGCTGCCGGAGAAATAAATTTGAGAGGCATCAGCGGAAGTTCCGGCAGGCTGATGGTCTTGATAGACGGACATCCTCAGTACATGGGGCTTATGGGTCATCCCATAGCCGATGCCTATCAGGCCTTAATGGCCGAGAAGGTGGAGGTACTGCGTGGTCCGGCTTCTGTTTTATACGGTTCAAATGCGATGGGAGGAGTTATCAATATCATCACCAGGAAAATGCAGACAGAAGGCATAAGCACCCACGCCCACGTCGGTTACGGTTCATACAACACGCTCCAAACGGAAGCCACCAACCGTATCCGTAAAGGACGATTCACCAGCATCGTCAGCGGTTCGTACAATCGTACCGACGGGCACCGCGCAGACATGGGTTTCGAGCAATATGGCGGGTATGCCAAACTCGGATATGAGCTGTCCTCAAAGTGGAAAGCCGAAGCGGACGTGAACATCACCCACTTTAATGCTTCACAACCGGGTGAAGTCAGCCAACCGTTACTGGATGCCGACCAAAACATCACGCGGGGAATGACGTCCTTCGCTTTGGAGAACCATTACGAAAAGACTTCCGGAAGATTGAGTTTCTTCTACAACTGGGGACGTCATAAAATCAATGACGGCTATGCCCCGAGCGAAGGAGAAAGCCCATTGCCTTACCGTTTCCACTCCCGTGACAATATGATGGGGTCTCGTGGTATCAGAATGCACAGCTTTTCCGAGGCAACCTGCTGACCGCCGGAATAGACTGGTACCACTTTGGCGGAGAAGCATGGAATAAGTTCGT
>VOFE01000168.1_pt1 | contig 10001 bp, 12 predicted proteins | sample 5384071 | NCBI WGS metagenome assembly VOFE01 (sample SAMN12384724, study PRJNA508395) | human gut metagenome | isolation source: healthy gut D | host: Homo sapiens
GAAGAACCCTTTGATGTCGCCCTCGATAAACCATTTCGCCCCGCTGAACGTCTTTTGAATATGAAGTAATGCAGTGTGACAGCTCCGTTTAGGTCGGAAACCGTGCGAGGTGGTCTCAAAATGTCCCTCGTAAATGGCTTCCAGAATCATGCGGACTACCTCCTGCACCAGCTTGTCTTCAAAAGCCGGTATTCCCAGAGGGCGCGTTTTCCCGTTTTTCTTCGGGATATGCACCCTCCGCGACGGGTGAGGCTGATAACTTTCGTCTTTCAACGAGGCTATCAGCGTTTCGATCCGGGCAAGGCTCATCTCGTCGATACTGCGACCGTCGGAGCCTTTGGTCGTACTGCCTCCGTTTGATGCGATCTTTTGGTAGGCAACATAGAACAACTCTTCGTTGAACAGAATCCGGTAAAGGCGTTCGAACTTGTAGCTCGAATCCTTACTGTGTTCGTTCAGACTGTTTAATACTCCTTCCGGACTTCTCATAATGTCTCTCACATTATCCATTAAATCGTATTAAAGAAAATTAGCTGCCTCCCTTCGCCATGTGCAGGGCGTTACCCTGCCCGGACTACTACGGAGGCTCCGTTACCGTGCCGGATATTCAGAGGTCTGCACCTCATAGCCTTACGGCGTTCCGTGGTTGTAATACCACGACGCATCGGTTCGTCCGAAATATCCAGATGCAGGGGCTTCCCGTTTGTCCGGTCTGCCATCTTGATACCGAAGGGCGACAGGGAATCCGCATAGTTCGTCTCTTCCGTAAAGAAGCAGACTCCCTGTTCGACGAAAGTGAAAAAGGACTCCTCGGAAGGGAAATCCCCCTCACCGCCGGGAATGCCCGCCCAATACAAGGCAGGCGCGTCAATGGTATTGTAACGGGGCTTGCATCCCATCAGGGCCAGGGCGGAACCGGTATCGTTCTTTATCACCTTGAGCTTCTCCCGGTTGTCCGACCATGCCATGACATTGCAATGGCAACGGATGGCGGTCAGCCCGAAGGAATGCGCCTCGTCCAGGTAGGCGTCAATCCACTGCTTGTTGAGCTGGTTGGCACAGCTGTACTTGGAAAGCGAGTGCATGTTGCGTGCCGTCTTCTCAAAGCGTTGCAGGATTTCTGCCGAATCATCGATGAACAGGAACTGGTTGTAAATATGGTTACAGGAGAGCATTAGCCCCACCGGAGCGGCAAAACTTAGACGGCAGTCGCTGCGGTCGGTGGAGTATTTCTCATACCGGGTATCCGTCTGGACGGAACCGGGAAGATCATCCACATCGGAAAGCGTATGTACGCAGAGGATATCATCCCCGATGCGCATCTCCGACGCGCTCATCTGTATATCCTTCAGTGTGGTCGTGTCCTGCTGCGAAAGAGAAAAAATACTTTTCAATCAATCCGGCCTGCTGCGGTGTGCCGACTATCTCATCGGTGGTCAACCGTTCCAGACGGATAAAGGCCGAGTCATTCAGGATGCGCTCGAACTGGTCGACACTCTCCAGAAAGCGGCTGACCGCATCCTTGTCCCGGACTTCCTTCGGAATGATATTCCCCCGGCAGAGGATGGAGAAATTGCTCCGGCTACGGCTGCGCTCCCTAGTCGTCTTAGTGATGAACAGGTAAGAAAAATGATTTAAATAAGGCCGTTCATTGAAATGCAGCTCGAAAGAACGATCCAAAAGCTCATCCCGTCTTTCTGCGTGTCGGCCCTGTAATTCTCTTTCAGGAACCAGTCCTGGCGGTGTACTATCGTATAATTCGGCAGTACCTTGACTGCCTTTGTTCATGTGCCGTGCATGGATGCATAATCTGCGGAAGTGACCGTGAACAGCTCCGGAAGAAAGACCTTGAAGCCGATGGTCACGTCCGCGTCTTTGAGAGAATGCACCCTTCCTCCACGGACAGGATTGGAAACTTACTTTCCAGCGTTGCGGCTTTTTAATATATTTCTCATGAATGCGTTTTTTAAATAAGGAAGATATACGTTTGCGATTGATGATATAGGACGGGTGGTACTTGACTGCGGCCAGCTTCATCAGGCCGTTGGGACCATACTTCTTGTTCAGGTGGAACACCCCGAAGATCAGAGAGAAAGCGGAGAGGACACCGAAACCGATACAGAACCACCGGTCAATACCTATCATATCGATGATGAGGAAGACGCAGGCTCCAAACCAGCTCCCGGCGGTTTTACCGGTGTCGGGGTCGCCGGAGCTGTCGAGTAGGTCAGCCCCCTTACGGGAGCTTTCCCCTCTAAGAACCGTACGTGAGAGTTTCCCCTCATACGGCTCAAGCAACATGACCGTTATCGGTTTTGATGCCGATAAAGCCATCTCATTTACAACTTTCATGCTCATAAATCTACTTTTTAATTATACGTTTGCAACTGGTATGTACAAGTGTCCTCACTTTTCGTCCATCGACAATTTGCTCGGTGATGCTCCAAGGTCGTTCACGGTCTATACGTTCTCCACAAATCGGGCATACTTTATTCTGTCGTTTCCAAATGTTTATTAGTGATTGCCTGCCTTTCAGCGTTTGCTTCATATGGTAGGTCTCACGCCATTCGTAATAAGACTTGTCCGCTGGGTCATAAGGATTTGCATAGTGCCGAACCTTGACGAACTTTTCATGGTGGATTGCAGAAAGGTATGTTAATTCCAGATAATCAATTTTATCCTTCTTTTTTCCATATCGGTTGTGAATCTCCATGAGCGTCCGTTGATGGTCGGAAAATACTTATTCCTTACCCAACCTTTACCCTTTCGTGCATGCCTGCGTCGTGCCCATTGCCATGTTTTTGAAGATTTCCCAGTCCATACGTTGGAATATTTCTCCGGAAGCTCCGTACTTATAATAATTGCCCCATCCTTTTATGATTGATTCAACATCATAATGAGCGACTTCTGTTTTACACACTTATTGGATTCAATTACTTTTCGGATTTTATCGCAAAATCTCTTTTGCGCATCTTTTGACGGTCTTGTTAACAACGTATTATTACGGAACTTTCGGATATTGAAGCCGAGGAAGTCAAAACCTTCACCTATGTGTGTAATTTTTGTCTTTTCTTCCGACAGCGTCAGACCACGTTCTGCAAGAAATTTGCGTACAAGCGGAAGAATGACCTCTTCAATTGTCTCTCTGTCCTTTGCCGTTATAATGAAGTCGTCCGCATATCGCACAAGGTGTATTTTCGAGTATATCGTTTTATAGTTTTCCTTGTGTTTCTTTATGCACTGCTCCACTAAAGTTTGTAATCCGTCAAGTGCCATGTTCGCAAGTGTGGGAGAAATTATGCCGCCTTGTGGAGTTCCCTCCTCTGTGGGGAAAAGTTCATCGTTGAATACGTAGCCGCATTTGAGCCATTTCCGAAGCATCTCCTTATCCATAGGAATATTGTTGATGAGCCAGTCGTGGCTGATGTGGTCAAAGCATCCTTTAATGTCTCCTTCAAGAACCCATTCGGGAGCTACCGAGCGAGAAAGGACAATGTGACATTGCTCAATGGCATCATGGGTACACCGATGTTTACGGAAACCGTAAGAATGACTGTCGCCAGTAGTTTCCGCTATCTGGTCAAGTGCCATCAGATAAAGAGCCTGCATAGCACGGTCTTTCATCGTAGGTATGCCCAAGGGACGTAATTTTCCGTTCTTCTTTTCGATATTTACTCGCCTTAGCGGTTGTGGACAGTAGCCACGTCTTTTAAGACTGAGTATGGCTTTGGCTTTTTCGCCAGCGGTGATGACCATATTTCCTTGTCAACACCAGAAGTAGATTTACCTTTGTTAGTCGTAACCTGTTTTACCGCCAATGCCTTGGCGTAAAAAGAGTGAGTGAGTGTCCATTGCAAAGCTTTCACCTTGTTATGTCTGCCTTCTTTCTGAGCCTTTACAATACGCGCTTGTAGCTTTTGGACGAAACATTCGCACTTGTTCCAGTCAATTTTTGACCAGAGTTCGTGAATGTCTATGTCTTCTGGCGCACACGCCAATTTAGTTTGCGTTCATTTGCTTTCCTTCCTTTTGAAAGTTCTATAAGTTATCTTGTAAAGAGTTACCATATACGGAAGTCTGCTCGTTTTCACGCCGAGTAATATTACTGGTGTCAATCCATGACATTGGTTCAACTCGTATCCTTTCCATTACAAAAAAGGCTTTCGCTTTTTCCGCTATCCTATACCCGCATCCCATGTAGGCTTACCTTACGGCTTGCTTACCCATTCCAAAAATGGGAGAAATACGGGCTTACCGTGTTTTACATCAGTGACAAATAAGCGGGTTAGGTCCTGTCTATTCCACCGGCAGTGCTAATATCCGTGTATCCCCAAAATTCAAGAGGACAACCGACTGCCAACCTTTTGGTCTCAAGCCTTTCACCATCTTTGGCTTGTTGTCCTTTACGATGTTTATCGGACAGTTCACTTTCGTTGACCATACCGCTAAGCCAAGCTCCTCGTGCTGAATGATGTTATCAGCCGTTGACATCCCCTCACGGTTCAGTCTCCTCCTTTCGGAAAGGCTACCTTGTCGGGACAGCTTCATACAAAAGAATTACTCCTGATGCATGTGTCCGTAGGCTACTCCAGACGGAACTGGAGGTGTAATCTAAATGTTACACAATCACTGATGCAACTTCACGTCGCACGAACTTCGAATATACCTTAATGGCACCTATCAGCCCCACAATAGCCCCTGCCGCATATATCAACTTGGTGGCGGGGTCAAAATAACAGGTAAGCATGGATGTAGCCTTTGTTATACCGGCACTTCCGTCCCCTTCGGCATAGGCACCCAAGGTGGAAACAGCTATTCATGCGATAAGCGCAACCGTCTTTTTTTAAAATGTCTTTTCATATGCAATCTAATTTTTTAGTGTGAATAAAAATCTTGTTTCAAACAATCCGCAGGAAGTTGCCCTCCTGCGGATTTGTCCTTGCAACCACGATGTCTTTTTAGGATCAACCTGAGTCATAGTAACCAATCATAGATACCTCCGTTTTTAAGGGTTAATCACTCTTTTAATGTTCGCTCCGGTAAAGGGTAAGGATCAACCGGAATCATAGAAGCCTCTCATATATCTATATCTTCCTTTTAACAGGTTATACACTACGTTTCAAGAACCCGTCCTGCCCGGATCAACCGGAGTCAAAGAAATCTATCATGCTTTTTCGTCTTTTTAGGTTATACATTCTGTTTTAAAACTCGCTGCACCCGGATCAACCGGAATCATAATACTGTCTCATATTCCTTACTTGTTCTATTTTATTGGGGCACATGTCCGTAATATCAAATTCCCGGAGAATGTCGTCCCTATTCTTTCCAGTCAATAAATGGGGTTCACCCCGGTCTACATACAAACGCATATAGCGTTTCAGTTTATCGCTGCTTCCCAAGACGCTCGCCTGCAGTACCCTTTCCATGTTCGTGCCTTCCAGCTTTTGGAAAGTCTGCCGGGCCTGTTCCTGTTCCGCTTCCGTAAGTTCGTCCGATGCCATTGCTTTCTCAATCATATCCATATCGTCAAAGGTGACACCGGTTGCCCGGTGGGGATTGCTCCGCTGTACGTATCCTGTAATCTCGTAGCGTTCGGGAATCTCCTCTTTTTCTTCACCGGAAGAAGGAGAGGCCTCCCGCATATAATCAATTTCAGGATAATTCAGTTTTTGAAAAGGAGCCGGGACTTCCGGGAATTTCGTATTCTTATCAAGGGGTTCGCGCACTCGGAGAACCGGCTCTGTTTTCTTTTCGGGAGTAAAGGTATCACTCTTTTCTATGCCTGATTCAGGCTGTCCGCTATTGTCATCTATTGTCAGTGATTGTCGCATTTGGTATCGGCTTTTGCCTATTATTCCCGCCTGAGACGGAGCAATTGCCGGATGGATGGCGGCAGGTGCAGTCCGACGTTCCTTCTTGTCCTTTCTGCCTCTCCATGTGAAAATGCTGCCTGTATGCACATACTTTTCAATACTCAGGTAAGAGGCATAAATGAACAGGATAATAAAAAAGGTATTCCATGTCCTTATGATTTTAGTGATTGGTAATACTTCTCCAGCACAGCGTTTATCAATCCGCCGTTCTCTTCGAAATGATGTGCCAGCACCTGGTTTACAAAACCGGCTACGGTCACCTCGCCACGTCCCACCGCCCATACCAAGGAAGAGATGCGGCGATGCAGGTCGGCATCGATATGCAATGATTTACGGGATTTGGTTCTGACCGTATTCAGGAAGGACGCCCTGTAAGCGTCGATTTCCCCGGTGGTAAAGACCGGAGCTTCGCTACTCCCGGCAATCTCCTCTACCGTATCCTCCGGCTTCGGGGATACACTCGTTGCAGGGGAGTCCGGTCGTATCGTCCCTTTCCTGGCGACAATATCCAATATGGCCTTCTCGTCAATGCTCCGGGGGTCAAATCTCTTTTTTCCGCTGTCCATAATTCCCCTTATTATAAGGTATGGGTGGTATCCAGATGTGTTACGGCACATAACTCCTCTATCAGTTCACAGAGACCCGAACCTTTTATCTGGCGGTTGTCGGGAGGGAACAGTGTGGAACGGAAGATACTGTTCTTCAGGGAGCTCAACTCCTTGTTATAGCGTTTGGTATCCGGTATCCGTGACTCCAGCAGGTGTAACTCCGCTTTTTGTATGACACGGTTCCAGGACTCGTAGCTTTCTGTCCGTTCACGCTTGTCGACCATGTTCCAGAAAAGATAGATGCCTTTCAGGTTACAGTTGTGCCTGGCAATCAGTTCTTCCTCCACCACCTCGGCAAACTGGAGGGAACTCTGCATGACGACATTATCGGCCTTTAGGGGGATGAAAATGTAATCTATTGCGGAAATGGTATGGACAACCCCTTCGCTGCGGAGGGTTCCCGGAAGGTCGAACAGCACGACATCAAAGACGGCATCCTGCTCTTCGATGTAGCGGTACAGGTCTTCTATCGCTTTCTCCGGATTGCTTTTGATTACCGGATAGGAACGTTTCCGGATTTGTTCATGCTGCCGGTAGAGGGCCACTTTGAGAAAATCACTTTCCTGCACGCTTTCTATGTCCCGGTCACGCATCCGGGAGATGCTGTGCTGGGGGGAGTCGCAATCCACGACACCCACCTTCAAACCTTTCTGGTAGTGAAGGATACTGGCCACCAGAACTGTGAAGGCAGACTTTCCGACTCCTCCTTTCTGGCTGGCAAAGGCAATTAATAACGGTTCTTTTTTCATACGCTTTCTTTATATAATCAGATAAAAATATAATGCTGTAAAACTGTAATGCTTATAATTGTATATCGTTCTACACTGCAAAAGAAAGGAATGCCGGGAAAAGATGAAATACCCTGTCACGGATAGTCATGGATAGTCAGGAATTGACAGGAGGAAACGCCGTCAGGCAGACAGGAAAGGTTGCAATGAAAAGAAAAATCCCTGCCTCATCTTTGAAGCAGGGACTAATAATAAAGGAGCGATACCGGTTACCGGACGTAACCGGCGGCTTGCAAGTCCGTCAGGAAATGTTCAGGGGTATCGGTGGCAACTGACACGCCATGCAGCTCCCCGTAACGCCGGGCAAAGTTCTCCATATACTCCTGATCCGTGCAATCATAGTCGAACCGGCTCCCCTCACGGAGCAGCCGGACGAACTCTTCCGGGCTGGCGGCGGTTATCTGACCGCCATCCAGCAAATGATAAGTCTGTATCATACCGCTAACTTTTTAGTTCTAAGTTTAAAAAATAATTTCTGTTTCCCGTCCAGGAAGGGTAACTCCTCCAATGTCATCCGGCTGGGAAGGCTGGATCTTTTCGCAAAGGTAATTAATCCGTTCAAGAACCGGATCCAATTCTCCATCTTTGTGAAATTGGTCGTACCGGAATGCTGGCGGAACTCAACGGTCCGGTGCCTAGAATAAGCCTCAAAAATTGACCTTGTGGTATCGGTCATTATTAAAGACCTCCCGCAGGCCGTCTATCGTCCTTACCGATTTGATTCTCTCGTCGGAAACACCGGAGAGGGTTTTGCAGTAGGTATTGTTCCGGCGTGTCCTTGGCATAAAGGCATCAATCAGGTGTTCGAGATGCTTGTAGGTCAAAGTCAGATTCTTCCAGGTGTCCAGATTGAAACCAGCCGCATCCATATGGACATGGAACCCGCAACTGTCATTCACTTTTGCATTACAGATGTCAAGCACCCAGCATACCGTTTCCAGCTCTTTCAGGCCATTCTCACCCACCAGTATCGGGCTGACCAGCTCGAAAGTATTATTTCCTGCAGGCTGCTGTCCGTCACCAGCTTCCAATGATCCCTGGTCGTGTGGTTATAACCCTCAACGGCAACATGGATACCGGCCTCCCTCAATTCGCGTGCCAGTCTTTCCATATTACAGTTATAGGCTTCAATCTCAATACCGAACTTGTGGGTGAAGGTGTAATCCATCAGGGTGGTTGCTGCCCTGTTCAGCAAGACTCCACCTTCTCTTTCAAGCATTTTCTTCTCAACATTATATACAAAACCATAGTTGCCACGTGTCACCAAATCGGCAATTTCCCTGCGCATCAGGCCCAGACGGAGCAGCTGCTCAATCTTGCTCGTCTTGGTGGTACTCTGTTCTAAGATATTTCTAACTTGTTCGTTCATAGCTTTTTTATCCTTTATTATTATACCACTAAGGTAGCATAATAAACCCACATGTCATAGTATTAGAAGCCTTATTGTCAGACTGTTAGCTTAGTTTAGCTAAGGCTAAATACCCTTATTTTATGTATCCGATTATAACATTGCAGCAATCTACAAAGGACAGCAATACAGCAATCTACAGTTCAGGGAACCTGTCTTTTTTTCTCATCGTTTCCCCGGTTAGGGAGATTAGATAATTATGCTTATTTTTGTGCATTGAAAACTTAACCCGTAACGAATAGATTATGATGAAATACCTGATTGTGTCCGACATACATGGCTCGTTACCGGCACTGGAACAAGTGCTGGCATTTTACAGGGAGCAGCAATGCGGAATGCTTTGTATTTTGGGAGATATCCTGAATTATGGTCCCCGGAACGGGATACCTCAAGGACTTGACCCTGAAAGGGATCGCAGAACGTCTCAATGCGATGGCCGGTGAGATTGTCGCCATCCGTGGAAACTGTGATTCGGAGGTGGACCAGATGCTGCTGGACTTTCCCATCCTGTCCGATTACACCCTGTTGGTGGATAATGGAAAACGTTTCTTTCTCACCCACGGACATATCTACAATGAGGACAGACTGCCGAAGGGAAGGTTCGATTGTCTTTTTTATGGTCACACCCACCGGTGGAAACTTGAACGGACTGAGCATACAGCGGTCTGCAATACCGGCTCCATCACTTTCCCGAAGGACGGAAACGTGCCGACATTTGCTATTTACTGTGACGGTACGGTATCCGTTCACCGGCTGGACGGCAGCAGGCTCAAGGAACTTTTCTCTGATGGGGAATGTATAATAACAGCCTATTATAATTGTAGCCTTTATAATTGCTTATCCATTATACAAATATAGCAATATCCAAAACGCCAATTATTCAGTTGTCACTGTGTAACATTCCAAGAGACTACAGATATAATAGCCATTATTCAAAATATTCATTATCCGAATTTCATAAAATCTTTGTAAATTGTTACGTCACAAAATTGGAGGACAGCCTTATGAAAGACCCGTTTGACATCAAAGTAAATTCCATTCCAGCTCTTTACAAGCAGTTTCCAAATGAAGAAGCCTGCATTAAACATCTTGTAAGCTATTAATTGGCACGGTAAGCCCATTTCACCGTTTGATAAAACCTCAAAAGTCTACAAATTGAAAAACGGGGGTTATCGCTGTAAAAACACAGGGAAGAACTTTACCGTAAAAATAGGAACTATATTTGAGAAAATAAAGATTGACCTATAAAGGTAGTTCGTTGCTATATGCTTGGTTATTAACCATAAAGCGGGGCTTTCTTTCTACCGGTTGGCAAAAGATATAG
>VOFE01000239.1_pt1 | contig 10001 bp, 16 predicted proteins | sample 5384071 | NCBI WGS metagenome assembly VOFE01 (sample SAMN12384724, study PRJNA508395) | human gut metagenome | isolation source: healthy gut D | host: Homo sapiens
TCTGTCTTTACTTCGATTCCGTCCAGCATCTTTTCAATGATCTTTGTATATCCGCCAATCGGGATTCCCTGATATCTGTCATTGAAGTAATTATTGTCAAATGTAAATCTTACCGGTAAACGTTTGATGATGAATGCCGGAAATTACTATAATAAGCAGTGGTTTTTCATCTTTTAGCTTTGGAACATTGCATATCACAATGAAGAAAACGATATACACCAAAATACTCATAACTATATTAATAATAAAGATTGAGCAGTTTTTGGACAGCTTTTCCTTATCATCATCTTTACCTTGGCACAAGCGCGTATTCCATAGGTAGGAATTCCCAGCTGAGCAAACATTGTGAAGTAAGAGATAATGGATGTCGCAAAGGACACCTTCCAGTACCTTCCGGAAGTAAAACCTGGAGACATATGGAAAAGTAATCAGCGGAAAATGAACTGCGACATTGTCAGGATCGAATTCATGATAAAATTCTTTTTAATTGACTTTGTTCTTTCAATTTGATAACACCTTTCGTAGAAATTCTTTTACTCGAACATCAAAAATACTAATGTGGAAGTGTTTTGATAAATTTTGCTTTTATATGGAATCCGTATTTTACTTGTCATTTTTCCTGTCATCAATGTCGCACCAATGACAAACCAAAATGTATTATAATTCAAATACAGAAACAAATCGTCTACCATGCAATGTCCTGCCATCAGAGTCAGCATAAACATTAAATAATAATTTTGATTTTTCCAGCATTTAAATAATGTAAAGGTAAGTAGTAAAATAATAATAATTGATACTAAAATGCCAAACGCTGTAAGATCGATATATAGAAGTTATCTACCCACAAATATGTTTTGTACTCTTATTTCCGGCAGAATCTAAGCCGTTTCAACCCATTCCATATTATGTTTTCCAAGTAAAGAAACACTGTACATAACCAACGATCTGTTTCCCCGTATTTTAGACGGTTATTAAAATATTATTGAGTGTATTCATCCATTCTATACTGAATTATATTTTTACCGTTAACACATAGGAACTTGCTGCGGCAATGATAAATGACATTCCCATCCCTATATGCAGCATTTTAGAATTTTGAAGAATTTTAGGGAAACGTTGAAAATGGTATCATTACAATCATTACAACAGCCATATAAAAAGACAATCTCGAATTTGTTTTATAAAAAATAAAAAGTTAGATGCTCCTAGTAAGAGCACATGCCATAGTTTTATTTTTCTCCTATTGAGATAAAGTATCAGTGCAGTAATATTAAATATGATAGCAGCAGGGTACAAAGAATATCTAAAACCTAAGTACTCTCTACGTCTGGTTTGAACAATTTCAATATAATTATTTATAATACCTGCATAAGAACTTAAAACAAAAAACTAATATGATTGATGAAACATATATGGTCAATTTTGCAATCTTTTCTGAAAGAAAGATTATGTCCACAATATACAAACGCAAGAAGCATTACAACATCACTGAAAAAAAGCTCGTATTATATGCGACAATCATGTATATTGAAAAGCATACAAACAAACCGCTCAGCAATTTGAGTGTTAATTTTGATTTAACAATTTCATTTACAATTAACAAAAAAATGCATAACACTTTATTGCAGTATAAATATTGCCTTCAAAATATTTGCAGTAAAATGATGTTCGTAACAATGTAACAAACTAAATATATAGTATGCACTGAAAAGACAAGTCGCTAGATGAACTTCTTGTACTTTAACTTTCATATCGTTTTTCCTCTGTAACTATTCATCCAATCCATATCTGCGAATCTTCTTTAGCATCAAGCATTGCACGCATGATATAGAAATCGTCTGGCGTAGTAATCTTGATATTTTCTTCTGGTCCGTCGATTAGGAACATCTTTTTCCCATAATATTGCATCATGGTACAAGAATCAATAAAGTTAGTCTTGTTTTCAGTCAATGCTTTTTATGTGTCCGATAATATCTTCCAGCCAGAAACTCTGTGGTGCGCGTGGCCAGACGAGAGAATGGCTATTGGGATATAGTCAATAGAATCATCATCATTAACTACCATGATTGTTTCCTTTACTTTTACACAGGTAATGGCAGAATTATTTTTTCCACAGATTTAATATTATCGCTGATCGTCTGACTAGTGATTAACGGACGAACACCATCATGAATCAGAACAATCGCCCGCTGACCATTGGCTACTTCTTCTGCAGCACACAGGCCATTATAAATGGATAACTGTCCTGTTTCACCTCCAGATACCACTTTTTTCACTTTCTTAATATTGTATTTCTGAACCAAATCCATTAAGTAGGGGAATCCATTCTTCAACACATGATACAACGATTGCATCAACTTCAGCATGTGCTTCAAACAGTTCTAATGTATGTATAATGATCGGTTTGCCATGCATGAGTAAAAACTGTTTTGGTTTTGATTTACTTTTCATTCGAGATCCGATTCCGCCCGCAAAAACAACTGCAATATTCATTTTGTTTCCTCTCATTTCTTGATTTTTTCGTTGCCTCTAATAAGTAATATCCGCTACGTAATTTTTGGGAAATTATCATGACATTTTTCTTCATTTCTGCGTAGTCGGAATCACTGATTTTGGCTTTTACTTCAGCTATCTCCGAAAGATAATTAACCACAATTCCACAATTATTTTTTGTGATAAATTCCGCTAATGCGCTTGCTTCCAGATCACAACTGGAATTCCAGATGCCAAATATAATGAAGTTTTATGAGGATTATTGATTTTAAATACTCTCCATAGATTCCGCTGCAAGTGTCTGCACTTTCGCCATCCCATACCAGACCAAAACTTCCCTGCATTGCAAACGGTAAATCATCTGGCATAAAGGAACCAAAAATATTCAATATTATCCTCTGATTTTCCTTCGTATCCGACTCCATAAAGATTAAAATTAACATTTTCTGGTAAATCGTATACATATTTTGCTTTATGTAATCGTAAAGTGCCTGCAATAATTGTTGGATTCTCTTCTGAATCTTTGTCGAATCAAATTTCTTATCAAAATCAGGGATTAAATAATCAAATATCTCCAGAGAAATTAATTTATTTTCATTGATTCCTAATACACGATTCAAATAATCAACCATCTTCTTATTATGAGCAATGATGTAGTCACATTTTTTTAAAATACTATTTTCCTCTAAATTCAAACGTTTTCTTGCTTTTTGCGGAAACATTCTTTCTTAAAGAAGCTCTAATTGTCTCAAGATCGTGAATGAGTAAAGCAACGGTCACACCTTTTTCTGGAGTTTGAGATAGTATTTTTCAAAAAATCGTATGATTAATTAATGGAAATTGAATGATCAGACAATCGCCATTTTTTCAACTTATTTAAAGCCTGATTCCATTTGCACATTGTGTCATAATGATAATATAATCCCAAAACAGGATTTACCTTTTTTCCTTTTTTCAAGGTCAGTTTCTGACAGTAATTGCATGATAACCATTTGCTGATAAAATACTCTCCACATCATCTCTCGCTTTGATACCAGCCGTTTTTTGTACGCCTTCATTGGTTTGTACTTCTCTTATGTAATAATTCATTTTCTCATCTATGATAATTAGGAAATTAATTATCACGCATTCCTTTCATTTTTATTGTGATTCCATTCTGGTATTATTATGTTTCAATTTTCCACTAAAACACTATTCTTCGATCCATAAACTCATCATATGTACTTGCCGCTTATTTTCTGGTGGCAGTTCCATATAGTTGCCATACAGAGATTTCAGATAATAGTCCCAGCATTTCGGAGCATTAACTGTAATTCCTTCAAATTCAACTTTTTCAATTGAATATACTCTGATTTTTTCATAGCCTCCCAGCATTCATAGCCCATGACAATGCCCCCAATCAGTTCCGAACTATCATAATCATATTTTAAAGCCAGCTTATTCAGATAACGTAATACTCTGCTCATACCAATCAGAGATGCAATTGGCTTTAAGATATATTTCACCATTACTTTTAATTTTGAAGTTCCTTTTCCCAAAACTGCCTTTTGAAGTTTCAAGATTCTTCGCGCAAACAAACTTTTACGGAAAATTGTTTCTTTTTTTCTTTGTCGTTTGGTAACGCATCCATGGGTAAAATATCAATCCAGAGATTTGTTTCTGTTGGATCAAAATAAATTTTTATCAATGGTTACATTAGTATTAAATAATTTGCAAAATGGATAATTTAAATTTCCAAGTTCGTAAGAAGCAGCTTTCACATTATAAGGACAGTATTTTTCAAAATTTATTTTCTGAAACTTCATGTAATCAGGGCGAGGCATCAAAATATCGATATCATCGTCCCACGGAATAAATCCTTTATGACGAATAGCGCCAAGAAGGCTTCCACCCGCCATATAATATTTCAAGTTATTCTGTTCACATATTTCAATGAAGATTTTTAATAATTCAAGTTCATATTCATGTATCTCTTGTAAAGTCAGTTTTCTCTTGCTCATACTTCCGTCACTTCCCGCACCATCATATTTATACTCGATATTTTAAAACCACATGCTGTTCACGTTTTTTCTTTCTGGTGGAATATCCATATAATTTCCGTACATATGACGCAAGTACTTATCATATTCCTTTGAACTTTAACAGTGATTTCTTCGAAAGCAGCCTCTGTTGCTTCGTAAAACTCATCTCGCTGATAAATTTCGCCAAAATAATGTTTTTCGTCCTGTCGGGACAGATACCATTTTGTATTTTGATTTTTACATAATCCATTCCATTTATCTAAGAGCCTTGTCCATGTGTTTAGTGGAAAATGAAAACAAAAACCAATTGCAATTTTTGTTTTAAATACCTTCTTCGTTTCACTAAGACCAGCAGACATATCCATCATAAATTTTCTGTTTTTGTAAAATCTTCGGCAGGAAACAATAAAGCCAAACATCAGACTTCCCAGTCCGTGAATTTTTCGAAGGAATACATTGTCTGGTATATTTTCCATAATTGAAGGTCGACGGCAATGCCGCACTGTTCCTCACTGACATCATAGCAAGTTTGAAAAACAGTATTTTTTCTTCGAAGCTGATAGCATGGCATGCAGAATTTTTCTGATGAATATGGTGTGTGAATCCAGTATTTATCGCTATATTCTTTTTCTACAATGTTCAAAAACTTCTGGATATCTTTTCTCGCCATATCGATATCAAGATCGTCATCCCATGGAATAAAACCTTTATGCCGAATTGCACCTAATGCGGATCCGCCAGTCAGATGATAGACAATATGATTCTTTCGCAAAATAGTAACAATATCTTTCAGCATCTCCAAAGAAACAGCCTGAACTTTTTTATCTGTTCCTCATCTAGTGTAATAAGGTTTGGATTCTGCTGTGCTAACTGTTTAAAAACAATCTGTTGTAGCTAATTTCATTTTTTCCTCCTTTCAAAACCCTTCCGTGAGTATGTCGCTGCCAGTTTTAAAATTTAATAGTTGTTTGTGTTGTGCATGCTCTGGATCATTCTTCTGTAAGCTTCTTCTAATCCAATCTCTGGTTTCCATCCTAATGATTTCATTTTTTGAAGTATTTAATTTCATACAGGTGTCTGCTGCGTAGCCATATGTATTTCCTTCTGGAATATCAAAAATAACATTGATTTTATTTCCGCTATTTTCTCACATACCATCTGTGCCATTTTTTGCAATTGTTGTATGAGAGTCCTCATTTGCTATGTTGTATGCTTCGCCGCATTTTCCATTTACCAATAGAGAATGAGCGCCTTAACTGTATCTCTGGTATAACAATAGTTTCCTTCTGATTTTCCAAGAGTATGCAATACAATTTTTTCGCCTCGGATTGCACTTCTTGCAAATTGAGCAAATACACGATTCTCTGTCTGGAGAATTCCAGCACCAAAGGTCTGGGATAATCGGGCAATACTAACTGGAAGATCATACTGTTTTGCATAGGCAACACACATATTCTCACACATTCTTTTGCTTTCCGGATAATTGCTTCTTACTTCCAGAGGATTTATATATCCCAAGGTTTCTTCATCAATATAGGGGCTTTCTTCGCCTTTTTCTCGAATTTTCCGTACATTTCCATTGACGAGACATAAACAACGCCTTTACATTTTTTTGCACGTGCAAGTTCCAAGATATTGCTAGTACCGTTTAGTGATGTATTTATTGTATTGACTGGTTGCTCAACCATCATTTTCGAAGCAGTTACACTTGCAGTGTGGAATATGTAATCAATTTTTCTTTTTCAGCAATGTACTCCGTATACGGATTAAGAATATCTCCCTTGATTACTTCCATGTCAGCACGTTTTAACAGATCACTAAAAATTAATTCTGCCTTTTCTTGACTTCTTACTAAAATACATATTTTTAAATTTAAGTTACGAATTCGATTACATGCCGCTAAAGCTTTGGCTAATTGTGATCAATTAACCCTGTAGCTCCTGTAATTAAAACCGTAGAATCTTTCAACTTTCCAAATGGTAAATTGCTATTCGCAATTCTATCTAAATCCTCCTGTAAGACTGCATCATTTTTCACTTTCCAATAACATCTTTTCGCCTTTCAAATCTTATTTATCTTTAAAAACTTCCTTCGTATTTTTTTCCTAAAAATTTAGCTTTCAGAAAAACTACTTCCTTTTTTATACCAGTTAATCTTTTCCATATGTATACATGGAATTTCTTTCACTTCAGTTTTTTTATTTTTCGGATTGAATCTGTTCATCCAGCCAGACATTAAAATTATTTCTGAGATTCTGCCATAAAATCTTCCCTGGAAAGCATTTTCTTTTCCATCATTAATTTTCTGTCCTTCGCCTTAAATAAAATATCAAACAGCCATGTACAATAATCATTTAACAATTCTTTTCCATAATCATCATATTGAACATATAGCCATATGTATGCTTTTAAAATCTTGTCAAAATTATCCAGATATAACGGATAATCCTGTTTTTTATGACATTTCGAACCACATCCAGATGTTCTGCATAATGTATGCGCAATGACTGTACAGGGATTCGATGTAATATTTTCTTTTGACGGAACAAACACTCTGACAGAATCAAGATATGGTTGTAGTTCTTTATAAGAAAAGTACTTTATTAATATCTGGCTTTCCCTTTTTTAAGCTAAAATGTCTTCTATAATGTGAAAGTCCAATATAATCAGCATCCAGATTTTTCCATGCCCAGTAAAGTCCTGTCAGTTCGCAGTAACTGGGATTTAAATGCGAAATATTATCACCTGTATTGTCTTTTTTGATAACCAAAAATCTAACGGATTTCCATCCTTATCATTTTGTCCTCAGCCTGCTACATGTAACGTAGATACATATCGTCCTGTGGCATTTTGTATTTTTTGTGTTGCTACTACAATTTGAACTTTAAAAGACATTTTTTTTTTTCCCTTTATATTTATAACTTATCTATTTAATTCTATATGCAGTTTATTTAATCGAATTTAAATAAACTGCATTTATTCCTCTTACATCGACCCATCCTGTTTAATCACCAGAAACCACCGTCTTCCAGAGTAATTTAATGTCATTCCCACATTCCACTCACTGATATACTCCTGTATCCAGTTTTACAAACCTCTTCGAAATCGGTGATCTCACTTCTACCGCTAACCTGCCACATACCCGTAATGCCCGGTTTGATCGCAAAGTCTCGGCTCTGTGATGGAGTTCATATTTGTTCCACTCATCCAGTGTCGGTGGACGGGTTCACGATGCTCATATCTCCTTTCAGTACATTAAGGAACTGTGGGAATTCATCCAGGCTGGTGACGCGGATGAAGTTACCGATGCCGGTTTTCTTCGTTCCGTCCGGCAGGATTTCATTACCGATGACACGAGGGTCAAAGTCGAGCTTGAACATCATGCCGTCGCTGACACGGTTTTCTTTCATGAGTTCGGCTTTTCCGTTCTTCTGCATCCATATACATACTGCGGAATTTGTACATTTTGAATTTCTTTCCGTTTTTACCGACACGCTCCTGGGAAAGAAGATCGGACCCCGGGGACTTCAGGTAAATAGCGAGGACCCACGAACAAAGTGATCAGCAAAGTCAGCAGACAGCCAATCAGACCACCGGCGATGTCGATCGCGCGTTTCATAAATAACTGTTTTGTGGATGCATAGTTGATACTGGTTGTCAGTACAGTATATGTATTGGACTTTTTCCACCAGCTGTTTTTTACCGCCCATCGCCTCGAGACTTTCCGCCAGATTCAGATGTACCGTCACACCTGCGCTTCCGTAAACTGTTCCATCAGAGCATACGGATAGGGAACATTGGTTGCCGGAATGACAAATACCTCGTCGATCCACTCCCGGCAGACATAAGCAGCTGCATTTTCTTCGTTGGCTACTACCGGAACGCCTGCGATTTTCGTACCGCAGAGATCATCATCGATAATTACCAGACCGGATAAAGCAAAGCGTTCATAGTTATTCTCCCGGATATTATGAACGACCTGCTCTGCCATATCTTTTGTCGTCACGACCAACAGAGAACGGTTTCCTTCACTCATCCTGCTTCGAAGAATTTTTTTCCAGATGATCGGACAATGTAAGTGAGAATCGCATAGATCACACCGGTCAGATATGGTGCGGTTCTGGGTACGCCTGACCTTCCTGCATCGTAAACAGATACAGCACCGAGAACAGTTCCACAAAGGGCACATGCTTTACCGTCACTGCAAACTCCCTGAAATATCCCCGTTTCAAAAACATTGGATAATGTCTCATAGAAAAACATCACGATGATATCCAGCAGTTCCATAAAAATCGCCATGTTCCGATATAGTGGAACTATGTAGGGACTGCCGCTGTCATGACGGATCACATAGGCAAGCAGGAATGCGATCTGAAGACAGATCATATCCAGCAAAAATGAAATCAAAGTGTTTTTAATCCAGCCCTTCGAGGCCTTTTTTGTACATCTTTCTGTTTCCCCTCAGAAAACAAGAGTTTTACTTTTGTTTTCTCATTACTTTTTTTCACATATTTATCATACTATCCAAAAGTATAACACTGGGTTTATGCATTTTCAATATAAATGTAATTCTTTTTAACATGAATTACCATTTTTCGTCGTTTTACAAATATTCAGTTCTGTATAAAATAGATATGACCCTGATCCGGAACCTCAAGAAGATTCAGAGAACGCAGGAACGTTGACTTACCGGAACCGGATGGTCCTACGACAACGACCACTTCTCCCTTATGAATCTCTTCATTGATCCCATTCAGTGCATGAAAATCTCCGTATATCTTGTGCAGACCTTCTACTTTGATCAGCACATCATCATTCTTAGTGGTCACTGTTTCTCAACCTCCTCTCCAGTAAGCTGACAAGCTTGGTAAAGATCATTACCATTGCCAGATAGATCAGCGCAACGGCGATCAGCGGCATGAATGCATCATATGTACGGCTTCGGATAATGTCCCCGCCCTTCGTCAGATCCTGTAACGCAATATAACCGGATACAGAAGTCTCTTTCAATAAAGAAATGAATTCATTACAAAGTGTCGGAAGGACATTTTTAAACGCCTGCGGCATGATAATATAGATCATTGTCTGACGATAATTAAATCCAAGGCTTCGTCCTGCCTCAAACTGTCCGTTATCAACTGCCATAATACCGGAACGGATAATCTCTGCAACATATGCACCTATTCCATATGCGACAGTACCGCTGCTAGGACCAGCTGAGCGGAGCGGGTCGGAGTATGGAAAGATCAATCCAACCCCTCCCGAGTAGTCACTTATTTATTTTCTGACAATCACAACCTGTGACGCATTCGCATATGTATCTGTAAAATCCACACTCTCTTTTCTCTCATCTGTCACAGTCATACCGGCTGCACCGAACTCAGCCTTACCACTGGAAACAGCAGCCAGAATAGATTCAAATGCCATATCGTCGATCTTCAGGTCATAACCCATCTTGTCACAGATTGCTTTCGCCATATCTGCATCG
>VOFE01000385.1_pt1 | contig 10001 bp, 19 predicted proteins | sample 5384071 | NCBI WGS metagenome assembly VOFE01 (sample SAMN12384724, study PRJNA508395) | human gut metagenome | isolation source: healthy gut D | host: Homo sapiens
TCAAGAATTGGAAGGACAAAATCTTCTTCCAGCATTCCCCCGCTCACAATAACTGTTCTCTTACACATTGCCGTTTAAAATCTCCATAAACTTTGCTGTATTATCTTTGATATCATCTTTAAAAACTCCTGCGCCTGAGACCATTACATTCGCTCCGGCTGCAAGTACTTCTGCCACGTTTTTATGATATATTCCACCATCTACTTCAATATCAGTTGTAAGTCCTTTTTCATTCAGAAGGTTTCTCAATTCACTGATACGATCCAGTGATTCCGGAATAAACGCCTGGCCTCCAAAGCCCGGCTCTACTGACATGACCAGGAACATATCAGCCTGATCCAGATATGGAAGCAGTACATCAACCGGTGTCTTTGGTTTAATAGAAATTCCCACTTTCGCTCCTGCTGCATGGATCTTGTCGATCGTCGCCTGCAGATCTTCACATGCCTCTAAATGAACCGTGATGATATCCGCTCCTGCTTTTGCAAATTCTTCCACATAGCGGATCGGTTCTGTCACCATGAGATGAACATCCAGTATCTGGGATGTTGCTCCCTTGATCGATGCGAGAACCGGCATTCCAAAGGAAATGTTTGGAACGAACATTCCGTCCATTACATCAAAATGAATATATTCTGCTCCTGCTTCTTCCGTTAATTTCAACTGCTCTCCTAAAATCTTGAAATCTGCTGAGAGAATAGATGGTGCTAAAATATTTTCATAAACTTAATACCTCTTTCTTTCCTTTAGTTCACGGTACATCTCCGTATAATCTTCATATCTGATCTTATGGATCTTCCCTTCTTCAACTGCCTCTTTTACAGCGCATCCGGGTTCATGAATATGGTCACAGCCATTGAACTTGCACTGTCCTTCAAACGGTGTAAATTCCGGAAAGTAATATTTTAAATCTTCTTTTTCGAAATCATTGACATAAAGAGAGCTGAATCCCGGGTATCCATAATATAAGAATCTTCTCCTATCACGATCAGTTCGGAATGTCTTGTTGTATGTTTCCCACGGTCAATCTTCTTACTGATACTTCCTGTCTCCATCTTCACTTCAGACTGCAGAAGATTGATCAGGGATGATTTTCCCACACCGGAAGGACCTGCAATCGAAGTTGTCTTTCCTTTTAAAAGTGATTTTAACTCACTGATATTTTCTTCTTCCCTCGCGCTTGTGAAGACCACCGGATATCCGCATCCGGTATAAACTTCTTTCAATTCTGCAATTTCAGGATGGCTTGCAATATCTGTCTTATTAAAACATAATACGACAGGTATCTCTTTTCGTTCCATCATGACAAGAAAACGATCTAACAGATTATAATGTGGTTTCGGTTTTGTCACTGCAAATACAACCAGTGCCTGATCTATATTTGCCACAGCCGGGCGGATCAGCTCATTCTTACGCGGCAGGATCTCTGTGATATTTCCTGTCATTTCTTTTTCATCAAGTACCTCGATCACAGCATCGTCGCCGACCAACGGCTTAATCCCGTCTTTTCGAAAAGCACCCTTTGCTTTACACTCAAAAACTCCGAATTCTACTACATTCACGTAGTAGAATCCGGCAATTCCTTTTATTATCTTTCCCTGCATATACTTGCTCTCTATTATCATTGATTCATGTTCTGTTCTGTCCCGGAACCATTTTACCGGAATCTCCACTATCCGGGTCTGATGGTTGAGATCCTTTGCTGACCATATACTGGACAGTTGTTCCTTTTTCTACCTGCGTACCACTGCTGACAGACTGATAGAATACCTGTCCTTCTGGATATTCATCACTATAATCTTCGCCAATATACTGGTGTAAGTCCTGCCTGCTTCAACAGTTTTTCCGCTGTATCTCCAGGTCTTTATAGGAAAGATCCGGTACTGTAACCACCGTCATCTTTGGTCCTTTGCTCACCACATATCCGATTGTTGTACCTTTAGATACTTCTTTTCCAGCATCTGTATCCTGTGAAATAATAACTCCTTCTTCTACAGTATCACTGTAATCTTCACTGTTGCATTTCCTGACAAACCTGCCTGTGAAAGTGCTGCTTCAGCATCCGACTGGGACTTTCCGGTAAGTTTCGGAACTGTTGCCGGCTGATTTCCCTTGCTTATTACAAGAGTAACCGTTGTTCCTTCTTTTACTTCTGCACCTTCACTCGGACTGCAGAAACAACTTCTCCCCTGCTCCACATCATCACTGTAAACAGGATCACCTTTCTTCACAACAAGGTTCTTCGCCTGAAGTGCTTTTTTTCTGCATCAGCTTCTGCCAAACCAACAACACTTGGAATCGTTGTCATCTTAGCTTCTTCACCACTGAACTGATCACAACATTGACTGTTGTATGCTTCTTTACTTTCTTTCCATCAGCAGGATCCTGGCTGATGATCTTTCCTTTTGCAACAGTATCGGAAGGCGCAGTTGACTTATGAATTCCGAGATCATATTTGTTCAGTTCTTTCTGAGCTTCCTCATATGTCTTGCCTGTCACATCCGGTACTTTTACCATCTCTGAATCTGTTTGTTGTGTAGTCGTTCCTTTTCCACCTTTAAATACGCCCACTGCATTTCCTACAAGGAACATGATCAAAATGCGATCACAACACCGGCAACAACCATAAGAATCTTCATGATCTTCTTCGTGTCTTTATTCACTTCATTCTTCTTACGGCGATCATCATAACGGTCTTTGCGGCGGTCGTCGTAATCATCATCATAGTCGGCTTCTGCGACGATCGATCTCACCAGTGAATCATCTTCAGATCCTGAATCAGTTCATCCTTCTAACAACCGTACTCCTGTATCCTGGGATATACGTTTTGTCACACCATCTACAAAATCTTCCAGAACTCTTCTGTGTACATTTCAGAATGATCTGTACATTTTCCAGGACTGTAAGGAATATCCGGAACCTTCTTCTGCAGGAGGCGGTGTAATTTTCCTTCAAATGTTTCATCGCAACCGTCACTGTTGAATCGCCATCAAACGGAACCTGCCCTGTCACCATCTCAAACATGGTGATACCTGCAGAATAGATATCACTTCTCTGATCACTGAATCCGCCTCTCGCCTGCTCCGGTGATACATAGTGCACGGATCCCATTGCACTGGTGCTGACTGTCTGCGATGTTGTCGCCTTTGCAATACCAAAATCTGTAACCTTTACCTTTCCTTCCTTGGAAATGATAATATTCTGCGGCTTGATATCTCTGTGTATGATGTGATGATTGTGAGCTGCCTCAATACCGGTCACATCTGAATGGAAATACTGATTGTCTCTTTGTGCCGACAGTCTTCCTTTTCTCTCATATAATCTTTTAACGTAATCCCCTCAACAAGCTCCATGACCATATAATTAAGGCCGCGGTCTTGTCCTACATCATAGACATTCACGATATTCGGGTTCATAAGCCCGGCTGCAGCCTGTGCTTCTGACCGGAATTTCTTTACAAAGTTTTCATCTTCCCTGTATTCTGCTTTTTCAGGACCTTTCACTGCGACATATCTGTTCAGCATACAGTCCTTCGCCTTATATACATCCGCCATTCCACCGGCTCCGATCTTGCTCAGAACCTGATAACGGCCACTTAAATAAATCCCGTCTTTTACCATATACTCACCTCATCAGAAAACGGTTCTGCAAGAACAACACTGATATTGTCATTGCCCCCGTTCTCATTCGCCCGGTCAATCAGATTCTGACCGGCTTCTACGATATCTCTTGCCCTTTAACTATCGAAAATTTCTTCATCTCTCTATCATATTACTGAGTCCATCGGAACACATCAGGATGATATCTCCCTTTTTGAGGCTGAATTCATAAAAATCCACCTCTACATCCTCTTTTACTCCAATTGCTCTGGTAATGATATTCTTATCCGGATGATGTCTTGCCTCTTCCTCATTGATTCCTCCCAGACGAACCATCTCTTCTACCAGGGAATGGTCTCTGGAAAGCTGCCTGATATCATTATTCAGAAGATACAGACGGCTGTCACCTACATTTATAAAATAAAGTGTATGATCGATCACAGTTGCCGCAACCAGAGTGGTTCCCATCCCCTCCAGATTAATGTCTTCATCTGCTTTCTCGATCAGCTTGTGGTTCGCTGTCTGAGCCGCATCTTTTAAAATCTCTTCCGGCCCATCCTTTAATGTATGCTTCAGTTCTTCTTTCAGAACTTCCACCGTATATTTTGACGCAAAATCGCCTGCCTTGTGTCCACCCATTCCATCGGCTACTACCAGAAGATTCGGCAGCGTACCTAATGGACTCATCTGTGGCAAACACGTAATCCTGGTTCATTTCACGTTTTCTTCCAACATCTGTCATAGAAAATATTTTCATATTTTATACTCCTTGCATCGTCTTGCGCCGTAACTGTCCACAGGCTCCGTCTATATCTGAGCCCATTTCTCTTCTTATAGTAACATTTATCCCGTTTTTTTCAAGTTTATTTTTGAAATTCTCGGCACTTTTTTTGTCCGGTTTTTCGTAGTTTCTCTCCTTGATCGGGTTCACCGGAATCAGGTTTAAATGGCAGTTTCTGTCTTTTAAGATTCCCATCAGCTCTCTTTGCATCCTCCGGTGTATCGTTTACGCCGTGAACCAGACTGTACTCAAAAGTGATCCTCCGTCCGGTTTTTTCAAAGTAATAATCACACGCTTCCAGAACCTCATGAAGCTCGTATTTATTTGCCACCGGCATCAGCGATCTTCTCTTTTCCTGGTTGGAACCGTGCAGGGAAAGTGCCAGCGTGATCTGTACTTTTCTTTGCAAGTTCTTTCGGATGTTCGGTACAATTCCACAGGTAGACGCCGTGATATTTCTCTGGCTGATATTGAGCCCGTGCTCATCACTATGTGAATGAATAAACTTCAGAAAATTGTCATAATTATCCAGCGGTTCTCCGGTTCCCATGATCAATAATTCTCTTCCAGTTTTTTTCTCTCAAAGCCTTTGAAAGATTTGTCATCTCATCAAAATGATCTACCAGCTTCACATGCAGCCATTCATAAATCTGTTTTGCACGAAATGCTTTTTCTCCGATCGTCGCCATCTCTTTCTGTAATTCTTCATATCCATAAGCACGGATATCCTTCTTCATCTTAAAGTTTTCCTCCTGTATTTCGTTTTTTCTGTGAGTTATTCACATTATTTGTCTGCTTTTTCTATTTTTTCACATTTCCTGAAAATCATGCTTTTTCTTTAATCTTGCAATAAAGAATCCGTCACAATCGTGAACTCCCGGGAAGAATTGGATACATCCCTTCTCGATCACATCACTTCGTAACTCCTTGCAAAGATTTTCTGTAATATCGTCCAGTTCAAATTGTGGGTATTCTTTCAAGAACCAGTGTACATTGTCCATGTTTTCTCCTGGATTTAGGGTACATGTGCTGTACAGCAATGTGCCGCCATCCTTGGATTGCTTGTGCGCAAGTCAGAATCTTTCTCTGCAAATCTGCAAGTTCTTCAAGATCTTCCGGTTGTACGCGATATTTCAGATCGGGTTTTTTGCCAAGAACGCCAAGACCTGAACATGGAAGGTCTGCAATCACAAGATCCGCTGTTTCCTTATCATACTCATCAAATACAGAAGCGTCCTTGCATACAGCACAAATATTTCCAAGTCCGGAACGGTCGATATTCTGCCAGATCAGATCTGTCTTATATTCGGTCAGATCTCTTGCTTCAACCCGTCCTGTCTTTTCTTCTGTTCTGTTCTCTCTTGCTGCCACTTCATCTGCCAGCTGAAGCTTCTCTGCCACATGAAGTGATTTTTCCTCCCGGTGCTGCACAGACATCAATTACATGATCGCCGGCTTTTGGATCTGCCAGTTCTCCGACAAACATGGAACTGATATCCTGTACTGCAAAGAGTCCTTCCTGAAAACTTTCCAGACCTTCCAGATAATCATAATGAAAGATAAAATGCATAAGGAAGATACGGATGTGCTTCTACTTTCGCTCCTTCTGCTTCCAGTTTCTCTTTCAATACTTCCGGTGTAACCCGGTTCATACAACATCGGATCGTAATTGGCTTCTCTTTCTGAAAATCTGCTGCCATCTTCTCTGTGATCTCTTCCCCATATTCTTTCTTCCATAAAGAAAGAATCCATTCCGGAACAGAATATTTCACAGACAATCTCTGTACATCTTCTTTTGGATACTCGATCTCGTCCATCTTGCGGACAACATTTCTCAGAACTCCATTCACATATCCCCGCAGACCTGAAAATCCTTTTCGAACCGCAAGCTTTACTGCCTCGCTGCACACCGCATGATCCGGTACGCTGTCCATATATTTCAGCTGATAGACACTGCTACGAAGAAGATTACGGATGACCGGTTTCATCTTCTTAACCTTTGTCTTAGAAATCTGATTCAAAATATAATCAATTGAAGGATCTGTCCAAATGCAATGACTACCATGATATCAGCATTATATTTTTTCAGTTCTTCGATACATTCAGGTTCCTCTGATTTTCACCGGCTGAAAAACCGGAATTCCATGTGCCACGGCTGCCATTCTTTTAACCGGTGTGAACTGCATCTTGCCGCCACGTCCTTTCGGCTTGTCCGGCTGTGTGACTACAAGTACTACTTCATGCCCGGCCTTCCTACCAGTGCTTCCAGTGTTCCGACTGAGAAATCAGGAGTTCCCATAAATATTATCTTCATCTCATCTTCCTCCCTTCCATCTTCTTCGTATTCTGTGCTGTGAAGTTCGCCTTCTACCAGTTGGTATATAAAGATTTACCATCCAGATGATCGATTCATGACAAAATGCTCTTGCAAGAAGTCCTTCTCCTTCTAAGATTACTTCTTCCATATCTTCATTCAATGCTTTTACCTTTGCGTAATTCGGTCTTGTAACAGTTCCTGCTTTTCCGGGAAGGCTTAAACATCCTTCTTCCCCTGTCTGTTCCCCGGAAGTCTCTTTGATCACCGGATTGATCAGGATGATCGGACCTTCTCCGATATCAATAACTACGATGCGCTTCAGGATTCCAACCTGTGGTGCCGCCAGACCTACCTCCCATTGCCTCGTACATTGTATCCAGCATATCATTGATCAGTACTTTTGTACGGATTGTCATCTTTGTTACTTCCTTACACACCTTTGTTCAGTACTTCATCGCCTGATTTTTCTGCCATCTCTGATTTTTCTAATTGCCATTTGTTCTTCCTTCCTTTTTCTTTTAAAAATCCACTCATCGGATCAAAATCAAACTGAATCCGCATCTTTGCAAATCCCCGGTTCAATTCAATATATTGTTCCATTTTATCTTTCATTTCAATCAGGATCTCATAGGATTCCTGCTTCAGATACAAAACTTTCCGGTACACATCACTTGACCTTTCCGACTGCCGGAGCTGCCGGACCGATCACCTGTACCTTGCGGTTCTTCGTGATCCGCATTGCATATAATTTGAGATAGTGCATTCCTTTTTCCAGAAGTGCTTCATCCTCACAGGCTACCAGTACCGCCATCAGATGCTCTGCCGGCGGATACCCCATCAGTTCCCTGTAATTCATCTCTTCTGTATAAAATGCCTGATAATCCTGACGTGCTGCCGTCTGGATACTATAATGCTCCGGGCTGTAGGTCTGAATCACGACCTCTTTTTTTTGCCCCTCTTCCGGCCCTTCCCGCAGCCTGCGTCAGAAGCTCGAATGTCCTCTCTGCTGACCGGAAATCATCCGAGTATAAGGACATATCCGCAGCCAAGCACGCCAACCAGGGTCACATTTGGAAAATCATGTCCCTTTACGATCATCTGCGTTCCGACAAGAATATCTGCCTCTTCATTTGCAAATGCAGATAGAATCTTTTCATGTCCTTCTTTGGATCTTGTAGTATCCAGATCCATCCGAAGTACCCTTGCCTGCGGAAATTCCTTTTTTACCAGTTCTTCAATCTGCTGTGTACCTGCGCGGAACCCTCCGATATGAGGGGAGCCGCAGGACGGGCATTTTTTTGCAACCGTTTCTTCGTAGCCACAGTAGTGGCACACCATTTCTCCCATTATTGTGCCTGACCAGTGAAACATCACAATGAGGACATTTTACTACATATCCGCAGGACCTGCAAGAAAGGAATCCTGCATACCCTCTTCGATTCAAAACAAAATGATCTGTTCTTTCTTTTTCAGACGGTCTTCCATCAGCTCATGGAGCCTGTCACTTAAAATAGAACGGTTCCCTTTTTGCAGTTCTTCACGCATATCCACCGTGTAGACCTCCGGGAGTTCTGCTTTTGCAGTCCGCCTCTTTAATTCCAGCAACGATATCTCTCCCATTGCTCGCACCGGTAAAATGCTTCATGGAAGGGGTTGCCGATCCCAGTACCACACTTGCCCCTTCCAGGCTTGCGCGTTCGATTGCCGTCTCCCGCGCATGATACCGGGGAACCTGTTCACTTTTATAAGCTGCCTCATGTTCCTCATCGATCACGATCAGCCCAAGACTCGGAAAGGGGTAAAAAGCGCAGATCTTGGACCGATCATCACATCAATCTCTCCTCGCTTTGCCCGCATCATCTGGTCATAACGTTCTCCCCGCAGAAAGCCTGGAATTCATAATTGAAACCCGGTCTCCGAATCCTGTATAAAACCGCATGACCGTCTGATACGTCAGTGCGATCTCCGGGATCAGTACGATCGCCTGTCTGCCTCCACAACCGTATGGATCATTTGCATATATACTTCCGTTTTGCCGCTCCCGGTCACTCCATGAAGCAGATAGGTTCTCCTTGTTCCACACAGATAGTCTTGCCGGAACCCCTGGATCACATGCTGCTGTTCTTCCGTATAGATGATCTCCTGTTGTGATTTCTTTGCCTGTTTCACCGGATTACGGTATACCTGCTCTGACTCTATCTTCAACACGCCCTGCTCTTCCAATGCCCGGATTACAGGCAGTGTCACATTTAATTTTTTCGTCACCAGCTCATAATCAATTGGGGCTTCCTTCAAAGCTTGCCGCCAAAAGCCTTGCCCGTGCCTTCTGGTTCTTTTTTCTATAAAATGCCAGCTTTTCTTTTCCTTCTGCCTCCGTCAAAAGCAGCAAACGGAGATGTTTCTTTTTACCTTTCGCATTCTCTTTCTGCTTGATTGGCAACACTGTCTTGAGCGACTGGATCATCGTCCCGCCATACTGCTCTTTCATCCATGCCGCCAGCGCGATCAGTCTGCTCTCGATTGCCACACTGTTTCTGGAAAATCTGTCTGATCTCCTTCACCTTTGACAGATCATAATTGCAAGTCTCTGATAATGAAGTCACATAACCTTTGATCTGCCGGTTTCCTTTTCCGAACGGCACAACCACTTCCATTCCCGGATCAGCTTTCGAATTTCAGTTCTTCCGGTATGCGGTACTGAAAGATCTTATCCAGTTTTTCATGTTGAATATCTATGATCTACAAAACATCTGCAAACACAATCTTATTTTCTCTTTTAATTCTTCCAAAACTTCTTTGATCAGCACGCGCTCATCCATCGGATGCTTCACGCCGCAGATCTCCTGATAGTCCTCATGTCCTTTTCCTGCCAGCACAATAACATCACCCGGTTCGCCGTGTTCGATGGCATAACGGATCGCCTCCTTGCGGTCACAGATCTCCACGTATTTTCCATCTGTCTTTGCGATTCCGGTCTTGATATCGTCAATGATCGCCTGCGGCTCTTCAAATCTTGGGTTATCCGAAGTAATGATCGTCAGGTCTGCCAGTCTTCCTGAAACTTCTCCCATTTCAAATCTTCTGTCTCTGGAACGGTTTCCCCCGCATCCAAATAAGCATACCAGACGCTTCGGATTATATTCCTTCAATGTGGTCAAAAGACTCTCAAGACTCATCGCATTATGAGCATAATCAATCATCAGCGTAAAATCATCCGACACCTTGACCATCTCAATTCTGCCCTTTACCTTTGCCTTCTTAAGGGCATCTTTGATCAGTTCTGCCGGCACTTCAAAATGTCTGC
>VOFE01000395.1_pt1 | contig 10001 bp, 21 predicted proteins | sample 5384071 | NCBI WGS metagenome assembly VOFE01 (sample SAMN12384724, study PRJNA508395) | human gut metagenome | isolation source: healthy gut D | host: Homo sapiens
GGAAACGTTCTGTGCCCCTGTGACAATTTGAAGGGGAGTGCCTTCTCCCACATCCACCTGACAAATCCACATGTGATCGGAGTTTTCATGGCGCTTGATCTCCACCACGCGGCCAACCACCACGTTGGAAATTTCTTCCCCTTCTACCTCTGTAACCTCCACCTTGGAGCCGGAGAGGGTCATATCCTCGGCAAAAGCCCGGTCTTTGGCCTCCACGGGGACAAACTCATTCAGCCATTTTCTTGACAGTAACATCGTAGCACTCTCCTTTCTTAAAACTGCTCCAGGAAGCGGACGTCGTTTTCAAAAATCAAGCGCAGGTCAGCAATCTTAAACCGGCGCATTGCCATGCGCTCCAGCCCCATGCCGAATGCCCAGCCTGAATAGACTTCGGGATCAATGCCGGACATCTCCAAGACCTTGGGGTGGATCATCCCGGCACCCAGCACCTCAATCCAGCCCTCGCCCTTGCAGGTGGGACAGCCTACACCGCCGCATTTATGGCACTGGACATCCATCTCACAGGAAGGCTCTGTAAAGGGGAAGTGGTGGGGGCGGAACCGGGTTTTGGTGCCTGCTCCATAGAGTTGCTCCATCACAGCGTTTAAGGTTCCCTTTAGGTCCGCCATGGTAATGTTCTTATCAATCACCATGCCCTCCACATTCGCAGCAATTTAACAAATAACTTATATCATAAATGCCTAAAAGCGCAAGGGAAAATTGAAATTTCCACGGGAAGCTGGTAAAATAGAGCAATAGCACACAGTAGCGCGTCATAATCTCTGGAATTGGCGCGGCGAAAGGGGAACTACCATGCGTACAGGCACAGCGGAACAGCGCTGCGCTGGCTGGATCAGACCACCATCAACGGAGACCTCAGCACCGGCCTGCGCCTGATGGAGCGGGCGGCCAGCGGGATGACTGAGGCGGCCCTGGAATGCCTGGACCGGAGGAGGGGCCACGGCGGTGGCGTTCTGCGGGCCCGGAAACAACGGCGGCGACGGCGTGGCCTGCGCCCGGATGCTGAAGGAGGCCGGTGTGGAGGTGCGGGCATTCCTGGTGGGAGACCGGACCAAAATGACGCCGGACACCGGGAAAACGAGGTGCGGCTGAATACCTGCGGCGTCCAGCTGGAGGCCTTCGATCCCAACAGTGAACAGCAGAAACGCTTTTACAGAGGGGGCAGATCTCCTCATTGACGCCATCTTTGGCATCGGACTGCACAGGCCCCTGGAGGGTCCGGCAGCCCAGGCGGTGGAATGGCTCAATCAGGCCACAGGCACTGTTATTGCAGCGGATATTCCCTCTGGAATCGAGGCGAATACCAGTATAAGCTGGGCAGCGCGGTGTGCGCGGACGTTACAGTTACCTTTACCCTGGCCAAGCCGGGCCATATCATCGGGGCCGGCGGTCTCTGTACTGGGAAACTGCTTGTCAGGGGGATTGGGCTGGACCCGGCTTTGGTGGACTCTCTGGAGTACCCGGTGACTATGCTGGAGGAGGCGTGTGTGAGGGATTTGCTGCCGGTCCGTCCCAGGGATGGGCACAAGGGCGTGTTTGGCAAGGTGTTCATTCTGGGCGGGTGCCGGGACTACATCGGCGCCCCCATTATGGCCTCCCACCGCCGTGCTCAGCGGCGCCGGCCTGGTATTTGTGGGGGTCCCTGAGGCCATCTACACTGTCACCGCCATCAAATGTATGGAGGAGATGCCGGTGGCACTGCCGGAGCGGCAGGGGGCGTTGGCTGCGGAGGCAGCGGATCAGGTGCTGGAGCGGCTGGAGGAGATGCAGGCGGCTTTGATTGGCCCCGGCCTTGGAAAAGCCCCGGCGTCCAGCAGGCGGTCGGACCATTCTGCGAAGGCCCGCTGTCCCCATTGTCCTGGATGCAGACGGCATAAACGCCATCGGAGATCATATAGATGTGTTGGACAGCCGTGACAGCCCCACCATTCTGACGCCCCGACGGGAGTTCCGGAACCTGACCGGCAGCTGGCCGGGGAGGATCGCCTGAGCACTGCGCTGGCCTTTGCCAAAGCCCACCACTGTGTCCTGGTGATGAAGGGACACCGCACCATTGTGGCAGGCCCGGACGGACGGGCGTATCTGAACACCACCGGTAATGACGGCATGGCCAAGGGCGGCAGCGGCGATGTGCTGGGCGGCCTGATTGTATCCCTGCTGGGCCAGGGGATGGCGCCGTTGGAAGCGGCGGCGGCGGCCGTCTGGATTCACGGCCGGGCCGGGGATCAGATGGCCCAGCGGTATGGACGCCGCGGAATGTGCAGCACAGATGTGCTGACAGAGGGAATCCCGCTGTGCTGAAAGGGCTGGAATAGACGTTGAGGGGAATTCCATGGAGGTAAGACCAGGACAGGGATTGCTGACGCTGACGATGGCCGGAGCACTGCTGCTCACCGGCTGCTCCGGCGGCGAAAGCGCCGGGGACCGATTGCAGGCGGTGCAGGCGGCCTATGGCCGGCTGAAGCAGTTTCCGCCCAGGCGGAGGTCACCGCCGACTATGGGGAGCGGGTGTACGGCTACAATGTGGCCATTGAGGGCAGCCTGGACGCCGGCGCCATGACGGTGACGGAGCCGGAAAACATTGCTGGTACCGTGCTCACCTGGACGGACGGCGAGACCGAGTTGGAGTACGATGGCGCGGAGCTGGATACCGGCGCCCTGTCAAAGTGGTCTCTCTCCGGCGGACGCCATGCCCGCTGTGCTAAAGGCCTGCAAAAGCGGCGCGGCGGTGGACTGCTGCTCCGATACCCTGGACGAACAGGAGGTGCTCTACGCCACACTGGACCCGGAAACCAGGATGGATGTCAGATTTTCTGCTGGTTCCAGCCGGAGAGCTACGCACTGTCCCGGGCGGAGATCGCTCAGGACGGCCAGGTGATCATTACCCTCAGCTTTACGGAATTCTCCTTCCAGACCACAGAGGAAACAGAGACAAAATAGCACATAAACTGCAAAAGATGATATAAAAGGAAGCGAAAAAAGATGACAAAGAGACAAAAAGAACTTGGGCAGAAATCCACCTGGACCGGCTGGCCCAATAACTACCACGAACTGCGCAAACGCGCGCCGGAGATGTAAATTTGTCGGACTGGTGAGGCCAACGCCTACGGCCACGGGGCAGTGCCGGTGGCCAAGGAGCTGGAGAAACTGGGGGCAGATTACCTGGCAGTGGCCTGCCTGGATGAGGGCGCTGGAGCTCCGGGAGGCTGGCGGCACTCCCGTTATCATCCTGGGGTATACGCCGGTGGAGTACACCAAGGAGCTCATCGACCACCAGATTACCCAGACAGTCTATGATTTGGAACTGGCCAAAGGCTTTTCTGAGGCGGCTGTGGCCATGGGGAAACAGCTGCGCTGCCACCTGAAGGCCGATACCGGCATGAGCCGTCTGGGCGTTCTCTGTACCAGGAGACCATGACCGCGGCGGCAGAGGAGCTGGAGGCCATGTACCGGCTGCCCGGCCTGGAGGTGGAAGGGCTGTTCCAGCACTTTGCCGATGCGGACACCTGTCCAGAGTACTCTCTGATGCAGATTGAGCGCTACCAGGCCATTCTCAAGGCGTTGGAGGATCAGGGCTGCACCTTCCGCTGCGCCACTGCTGCGCTGGAGCCGCCACCTTGAATTATCCGCAGGCCCACTATGATATGATTCGCCTGGGAATTCCCCTCTATGGCTATGTGCCCGACCACGCCTGTGACAGGATGATCGATCTGCAGCCGGTGATGGAGGTCAAGAGCCGGATTGCGTCAGTGAAAAAGCTGCCTGCCGGTACCTGCATCTCCTATGGCCGTACTTATACTCTAGAGCGGGACAGCGTGGTGGCCGCCGTGCCCATCGGCTACGCAGATGGACTGAACCGGCTGCTCTCCAACCGCCAGGAATTTGTGCTGCAAAGGACAGCGGGTCCGTCAGATTGGCCGCGTCTGTATGGACAGCTGCATGATCGACGTCACCGACCTGCCTGGCGTAAAAATTGGCGACGTGGTGACGATCTTCGGGGCGGAGGGGCTGCTCCAGGAGAAGGCGGACACGGTAGGCACCATCACCTATGAGATGTTGTGCGCGGTGGCGCCTCGGGTACCTCGGATTTACGTAAAATAAGCTTGTCTATGTCCATATGAAGCGGTCCGGTTCTGCCGGGCCGCTTTTTTCGGCGGAAGGGCCCGGTGGGGGGAGGGCGGTGACACCAGGTCGAATGCTGTCACATAGGATAGTGCGGGGCATGGCGGCAGAGAATCCGAAAGCGATGGTATAAATTTCTCTGACCGGTGGGAAAATAAACTTGACCTGCACCGGTATGCGCCGGCGGGGGGTACTATAGAACCGCGGGTGTGAAATTGTGGATACCAGTGTCAGACGAGGAGATATTTTTATGCCGACCTGAGCCCAGTCGTGGGCAGCGAGCAGGGCGGAGTCCGGCCGGTGCTGATCATCCAGAACGATATGGGCAACCGGCACAGCCCCACCGTGATCGCAGCGGCGATCACGTCACAGCTAAACAAAGCGAAGCTTCCACCCATATTGAACTGCTGGACCCTCACTGCGGACTGACCAAAGATTCCGTAGTGCTGCTGGAGCAGATCGAACCCTGGACAAAAAAGATTACGGGAACGGATGGGGCGCCTGGATGAGGAGATGATGGAGCAGGTTGATACCGCCATCGCAGTCAGCTTCGGGCTGCGCTCCCGCGCAAAGAGGTCTGAAAACAGGAATGCCTTTTGGGCATTCCTGTTTCTTTTGTGCGGAAATCAGCGGTTTTTAGTGTTGTTATCGGTGGTAGTTGTATTGTCGGTTACTGCGTCAGCGGCACCCTTCACCGTGTCGGCAGCACCCTCTACTACGTCGTCCGCGGCGTCGGTGACATTGTCGGCGGCGCTTTTGACATCATCGGTCACCCGGTCAGTGGCGCTGTCGGCTGCGTCCGTGGTGTCGTTGGTAGTAGTGGTGGTGTCTTTCTTCGTGGTGGTGTTGTTGTCCTTGGCCGTGTTGTTGTCGTTGGTGCTGACAGAGCCGTCGGTGTCGGCGCTGTAGTCGCCTACATCACTGGCAGGAGTGTTGGTGGCTGTGTCGTTGTCGGTGGCAGTTTTGTTGCTGGTACAGCCAGCGACTGCCATGGACAGAACCAGCATAACAGCGATTAAAGTACTTCTCATCGTGATTCCTCCATTCGATATCCTGTCTGTGTTCAGACACACTCAGTATACTCACTTTTTGGCGAAATAACCTTGAAAATACTGAATTTACTGGCGATCATACGCCAAAGTATGGATGGTAAAGGATGCGAATAGGACTTGCTTTTTGGGGAAGAATATGTTATAACTTTAAATAGGAATAATTACTGTTTAGAGGTGAACTATGATTCAGCGTCGTTACTCACGTCAGCGGGAGCTGATTTATAACTGTCTGTTGGAGACCAAGGAGCATCCTACGGCGAAGATGGTGTATCAATGGCTGTTGCCGGACAATCCGAATCTGAGCCGGGGCACTGTGTACCGCAATTTGAAGCTCCTTGCGGAGGACGGACTGCTGATGCGAATGCACTTCCCGGTGGAGCGCTATGATGCCTGCACACGGCAGCACCCTCATTTCTGCTGCCGTGTCTGCGGCGCCGTATCCGATCTGGAGCTGAAATACGATCCGAGTCTGGATGAAGAGGCGGCCCAGTCCAGTGAGCAGGAAGTGGATTGGCACGATCTGGTGTTTTACGGCACCTGCAAAACCTGCCTTGCGCAGAGGCTGTCCTTAGCGTAAATGTAAAGTATACAAAAGAAAGAAGGTAAATTATTATGATGAAAACATATCAGTACCGTCCTCAGGGCGTGTGTTCCAATCTGATGGAGGTTAGCGTGGAGGATGGCGTCATCCGTGACGTGAAAATCGCCGGAGGGTGCAGCGGTAACTCCCAGGGATCTCCCGCTCTGGTCCGGGGCATGAAGGTTGAGGATGCCGTCTCCCCGGATGGAGGGGATCAAATGCGGCATGAAGGCCACGTCCTGCCCGGACCAACTGGCCAAAGCCCTGAAGCAGGTGTTGTAATACGAGCGGAAATGATCGGTAATGAGCGGTGTGTCCCAAAGGACACACCGCTTTTTCTGCAATAAAAAGAGCAGGGCGGATGCAGATGTGTTTTTAGAACGGAGACAGAAAATGAGCGGATGTGGGCTGGGGAATAGTGGAAAGGAAACGATGACACAAAACCTGCCTGGAAATTTAGAGGAGAAAACGATGTTCTTCTTGCGGGAAAACTGGAAATGATAGAGCAGCGTGATGAGGCGAAAACGGGAAACTTGCGGGGTATTCTGGCTGAATTGCGGAAGGATGGGGGCGGGAAGAGAGAAAATAGCGGGAAATGGCGCTGTCGGTGGGGGAGGGAGAGGTGGGCAAAAAAGTTGACAGTGTAAAGCGAAATGGCGTTACAGATATGAAGCCGTATTGAACTGCTTGAGAAAGTGAACGGCAAAATTTTGAAAATAGAGATTTTGTCGTGCTTTTCACGACAAATGGAAAAGTAGGTCTGCGCAAGGTGGAAGGATGGCCTGAGGGGAGGGAAATAGAAAATAGAGACAAGTGAACGAAAAAGTGACAAGTGTTTTGCTTTTCACGATAAAAATATGATATAAAAGATAATAAAATACAAAAAAGGGAGAAAATATATTTTATGGGAATGAAAAAAGAGGGGAGAGTGAAGGATGACATCGCCGTTTCCGTTGAACCCCTTACGAGGGCTGGGAAGGCAGCAGGGCACGGCGTTCTTTCCTGGGGTGCTGTGCAGATTCGAGTGTTTTCGTACTGCGGATAAAATGAAAGTGAGGACGGTCGTTCCGCCGCAACGAAGCATTCCCCTGGGGAATGAGGATACGGAAGAGCTGATTGAAATACTGGGGAAATATAAAGGTGAAGGCCACCTTCTTTCTGGTGGGCCAGTGGGTGGATAAGTACCCGGAATCGGTGAAAGCTCTGGCAGATGCGGGACATGAGATTGAGAATCATTCCGATACCCATCCCCACCTGACCCAATGCAGCAGCGAAGCAATCATCACGGAACTGGAGGGCTGCAACGAGAAGATTAAAAGATCACTGGGAAGGAGCCAAAGCTCCATCGCTGCCCCTACGGTGATTACAATGATACAGTAATCCGCACCGTTCGCTCCATAGGCATGGAGCCAATCCAGTGGAATGTGGACAGCCTGGACTGGAAAGAGCTCTCCGCACCGGAGATTACCCAGCGGGTTTTGAGCAACATCACCGGCGGCAGTATTGTCCTCTTCCACAACGCGGCCCTGCATACGCCGGAGGCGCTGCTTGGGATTATTGAGGCACTGCAAAGGATGGTTATACCCTCTGTTCGGTTTCAGAGCTGATTGTCCAGGGGGATTATACCATTGACAGCGCAGGCACACAGCACCCGGTCGGCGCAGAGGCGGGCAAGTGAGGAAACGGGCTTTCGAACAAAATGACAGGGTTAAAATAGTGCAAAATTTCCGGAAAAAACCCCTGCAAGAGGGTGACAAATGGGATGCTCTGTGGTATACTTGCCTCGAAGATTGCTAATGATAATGAATACCAATAAGGAGGAGCAGTACCAATGAAAGACACCTATATTTCTGATTCCGTGGTATATGTTGGCGTAGATGACAAGACCATCGATCTCTTTGAGAGCCAGTATATCGTTCCAAACGGAGTATCCTACAACTCTTATGTGATCCTGGACGAGAAGATTGCCATCATGGACACCGTGGACCCCGGGCGACTGACGAGTGGCTGGGCAACGTGGAAGGCCTGGCAGGCCGCAAGCCCGACTACCTGGTGATCCAGCACCTGGAGCCGGACCATGCAGGCAGCATCGAAGTCCTGGCCAACAAGTATCCGGAGATGCAGTTTGTCTCCAACCCCAAAGCTCTTTGGTATGATGGGCCAGTTCTTTGAATTTGACTTCAGAGCCGTCAGGTCGTGGTCAACGAAGGGGATACCCTGAGCCTGGGCAAACACACCCTGGCCTTTGTCATGGCGCCTATGGTCCACTGGCCGGAGGTGATGGTCACCTATGAGGCAACGGAGAAGATCCTGTTCTCCGCCGACGGCTTTGGCAAGTTCGGCGCGCTGGACGTGGAGGAGGACTGGGCCTGCGAGGCGCGGCGCTACTTTATCAACATCGTAGGCAAGTATGGCGCCAACGTAATGGCTCTGCTGAAGAAGGCAGCTACCCTGGACATCGCCACCATCTGCCCCCTCCACGGCCCCATCCTGAAGGAGAATCTGGGCCACTATATTGGCAAATACCTGACCTGGGCCAGCTATGAGCCCGAGGACGAGGGTGTCACCATCGCCTACGGCTCTATCACGGCAACACCGCCAAGGCGGCAAAGCTGCTGGGCAAGATGCTGGAGGAACGGGGACAGAAGGTCACCCTCTTCGATCTGGCCCGCTGCGACATGGCCGAGGCCGTGGAGGACGCCTTCCGCTACGGCAAGCTGGTGGTGGCCTCCGTCACCTATGACGCCGGCGTGTTCCCGGCCATGGAGGACTTCCTGTACCACCTGCAGCTAAAGAACTATCAAGAACCGCACCGTTGGCATTATGCAGAATGGCTCGTGGGGTCCTGTAGCCGGCAAGAAGATGAAGGAACGGATCGAGACCTTCAAAGAACATCAAGATTGTCGAGCCCATGGTCACCATCCGCTCCACCCTGAAAGAGGGCAACCTGAAGGCCATGGAAGCTCTGGCCGACGCTCTGGTGGCGAAGTAAAACGCCCTATCGGAAACCACAAAAAGCGAAAAGCCCCTCCCCGGGGGGGGCTTTTTTTTATCTGTGCAGCTGCTGCACAGTCAAGTTGTACCAGTTGTCGTGGTTGTCGTGGCGCCGGAGAAGGCTTTCTGCGCGGCATCTTCCGCACTGGCGCCGCCGTCCTCGCTGTAGAGGTATTCCTTGATCAGGGAGCGGGTGGCGTCCCAGTCTTTGGGCACCAGGATGTCCATTCTGTTGATCGTCTCGTTGGTGTACATATGGTCGGCGGGGACACGGTAGCTGTTGATGCTCTCAGGCCCATGGAGTAGGCGGAGAAGGCAATGCTGACGATCTGTGTGTTGTTCATATCGGTGGTCAGGTCGTCGGCTACGTTGGAGTAGATGTCCAGCAGTTTGGATCGGCCAGTGCCTTATACTGCGCATACAGAGCGCCGTTCTTCTCGTCGTTGACAGGATAGTAGGGCTCATCGCCTTTTTTCCACTCGGCGCTGTACTCCCGGCTGATGACGGTCTTGGGCTGGGTGCCGAACTCGAAATGCTTGTGCTCGATGATGCGGGTGTAGGGGGTTTCGGCATCGGTGTAGTTGACCACCGCGTTGCCCTGATAGTTGTCGGTATCCAGCACCTCGGTCTCAAAGCGGACGCTGCGGTACTGCAAAGCACCCAGACGGTAGCCGAAGTAGGCATCCACCGGGCCGGTGTAGACCACCTTCTCAGCCAGTGCGTCCAGCGCAGCCTTTTCGGCCAGATAATCCACGTTCAGGCGCACCTCGGTACCGGCCAACATCTTTTCCACCATGGCGGTGTAGCCGCCATTAGGGATGCCCTGATACAGGGCGTTGAAATAGTTGTCGTCGTAGGTAAAGCGCACCGGCAGGCGCTTGATGATAAAGGCAGGCAGCTCGGTGCAGGGGCGTCCCCACTGCTTGCCGGTGTAGCCCTTGATGAGCTTTTCGTAGATATCGGTGCCCACAAGGCTGATGGCCTGCTCTTCCAGGTTCTGCGGGTCGGTAATGCCCGCAGCGGCCTTCTGCTCTTCGATCTTGGCCTTGGCTTCGGCAGGAGTCACAACATGGGGAGCACCGTATCCCCGCCGTCCAGGAGCACATCCGCAGGCTCACAGGGATGCAGCCCTCCAAAGGGGTGAATCCCGACGAGTGCGTGGCCCTGGGGCGGCGGTCCAGGGCGGGACCTGGGCGGCGCGACGCTGACGGCTGCCGGCGGAAACGGGCTCC
>VOFE01000424.1_pt1 | contig 10001 bp, 14 predicted proteins | sample 5384071 | NCBI WGS metagenome assembly VOFE01 (sample SAMN12384724, study PRJNA508395) | human gut metagenome | isolation source: healthy gut D | host: Homo sapiens
AAAGCTTGCTAAGAGCTGTACAGATCTTAATAACAGAATAACCTCAACTGTAGAGAATATATCTGATGTTATACATGATATGGCAGATATAGGTAAGAGATAAAGAATACCAGCGGGTAATTACATATGGCGAATGTCAACTGCAAGATGCAATTTGTTGACATTCGCCTTTTTCAGTTCTATAATCTAATAAATATTTTTCAAAAAAGAGGTATGTATATATGACACCATTAGAACTGGCAGAAGAGATTATTAACGGAAGAAGAATTACAAGACAGGATGATTTGACATTTTTTTTCTGGATTGCAATTTGATGAACTTTGCGAAGGGGCAGACAGGATAAGAAAACATTTTGTTGGAGATAAGGTTGACTTATGTTCTATAATTAATGGAAGAAGCGGCAAATGTCCAGAGGATTGTAAGTACTGTGCACAGTCTGCACACAATCACACTGACTGTGAGGTATATGATTTTCTTCCAGAAGAGGATATTGTAAAGGCGTGTAAGCTGAATGAGTCAGAAGGTGTTGACCGTTTTTCGATTGTTACAGCTGGAAAAGCTCTTTCCGGTGAGGAATTTGAAAAGGCTGTTCATGCTTATGAGACTATGAATAAAGAATGTGATATTGAGCTGTGTGCATCTATGGGATTTCTTAATGCTGAGCAGCTTCACAGACTTCATGAAGCAGGTGTTACAAGTTATCACCATAATATTGAGACTTCAAGAAGAAATTTCCTAATATATGCACTACACATACATACGATATGAAGATTGAAACTTTAAAGCTTGTAAAAAAGCAGAAGGTATGTGGGCATGTTCAGGTGGTATAATAGGAATGGGCGAAGACTGGGAAGACAGACTTGATATGGCAATAAGTCTTGCGGAAGTCGGAGTTGACTCTATTCCTCTTAATGCACTTATGCCAATTAAGGGTACACCTCTTGAGAATGAGAGAAGACTTACTGAGCCTGAGATATTAAGAACAATAGCATTCTTTAGATATATTAACCCGGAGGCTGATATAAGACTTGGTGCAGGAAGAGCACTTCTTACAGGAGACGGAATCAAGGCATTTCAGTCTGGTGCGTCTGCTACTATTACAGGTAATATGCTTACTACTGTTGCATGTGCTACAATTAGAAGCGATAAGAATATGTTAAAGGAAATTGGAAGAGAGACAAAATAATGAAATTAACAAAATATTTGAAAAAGGAATGGCTGTGTTACTTACAGCGACATTTTGCATGGGATTATCAGCAGGACTGACAGGCTGTGGAAAAGATACAACTAAAGAAGATTCTAAGGATATTGATACATTCAGAATAATGATTGCACCGTATCAGGATGCTGATACGCTGCTTACAGGACTTGAGCCTCTTGGCGGCATGATTAAAGATGAACTTGCTACACAGGGGTATAATGTAGGCAACGTTGAGATTACAGTAGGAACTTCTTACAGTGCAGTAGGAGAAGCTTTAAGTGCCGGAACAGCAGATGCAGGATTTATTTCTGGCGGAACTTATGTTACATATGATGATGAATGTGATGTTCTGCTTACTGCACAGAGAAAAGCTATTAACAAGGATTCTCTTAATGCCAAGGACTGGAATGACGGAACGGAGGAAGCATTTACAGATAATCTTACAACATATTACCGTTCAATAATTCTTGCAGGACCAAGTACTAAGGGACAGGAGCTTCTTCGCAAAGGTCAATGCAGGACAGAAGCTTACATGGGATGATTTGAATGGTGCAACATGGGCTGTAATGGGTGCTTCATCAGCATCAGGTTATATATACCCAAGTCTGTGGCTTTACAATAATTATGGGAAGCAGATAAGTGACCTTGCCAATGTCGTACAGTCTGATTCATATACAACATCTATGTCAAGACTTGCAAAGAGGACAGGTTGATGTTATTGTCGGATTTGCACATATGAGAGCAAAATATGCAGCTAACTGGATGAGCAAATTCGGTGGTACAGATGATTGTTATAAACAGACTGCAGTTTTGGCAGTGACAGATCAGATAATGGATGATACAATATGTGTTAGTAAGAATTCAGATATTATGTCAGAAGGCTTTAAGAAAGCATTTGCAGATGCTTGTATTAATATAGGAAAAGTGAAGACGGACTTAAAGTTTTGAATGTATTAAGCCATATTGGATATCAGTATGCCCAAAGCTCTGATTATGATGCAGAGCGTGCGGCGCAGAATATGTTAAAGAAATAATTCACCTTAAGCTGTCTGGGAGGACAATATACATGTTACAGATAGACAGTGTGAGTAAATTATATAAAGGTGGAGATAAAGCCCTGATAACATTAGTTTTTCAGTAGAACAGGGCGAATTCATATCAGTAATTGGAAAGAGTGGTGCTGGAAAGACCACTCTTTTCGCTTGCTTAATGGAATGATTAAGCCAACTGCAGGCCGTATTATTATTAATAACCAGGATTTTACAAAGCTTAAGGGAAGAAAGAAAAGAGATATTCAGAAAACAATAGGCACTATATATCAGGATTTCTGCCTTGTTGATACAATTACCTGCTTAGACAATGTGCTTAATAGGGCATTGGCAGATAGAAATGCTTTTCAGGCACTTTTGGTATATTCACTAAGGAACAGAAGCGAATATGCAAGAAAGCAGCTTGAAGCAGGGATTATCTGAAAAAATGTATTCATATGCGGGAAAACTTTCGGGAGGACAGAAACAGAGAGTTGCAATTGCAAGGGCACTAATGCAGAAGCCTGATATTATTCTTGCGGATGAACCGGTTGCTTCTCTAGACCCATATAGTGCAGAACAGATTACGGATATTCTTGTACAGCTTAACAGGCAGTACAATATAACGGTTATTATGAACAGTCATTCGGTAGAGCTCGCATTGAAGAAATCGGACAGAATTATAGGAATTGCTGACGGCAGACTTGTACTTGATAAAAAGTCGTCAGAGGTAACAGATGAGAATATTGAATTCATATATGGTGGTGCGTATGAAAAGCATGAATAGAATGAAGGTTATCAGAAGAATTACGGCACTGGTAATGCTTTTTATAATAATATTCTGTTTTGCTGTAACAGGCTTTGATATGAATGTAATTATAAAGAGAGGCAGTCAGGCTGTATTATTCATAAAAAAAGAATGTTCCCACCGGATACAGGATATTGTGGTAAGATTATTGAACCACTTATTAAGACTGTGCAGATGTCAATTGCGGGTACATTTATAGGTGCTGTGTTTGGACTTTACTGCATTTTTATATGCAGGCAATCTTATTAAGAAATCATATGTAAGGATTGTGGTGAGAGTTATTGTACAGTGTGTAAGAACAATACCTGTGCTTATACTTGCACTTGTAGCAACATTTATATGGGGGCTTGGTGCGGCAGCAGGAACTATTGCAATAGCTGTATCGACATGGGCTGTAATGGCAAGAATTGGTGGTGAGGATATTGAAGGCCTGACACTGAAGCCATACGAAGCAGTTACAGCTATAGGAGCAGGAAAATTTAAAGCATTTTCACGGACAGTTATTATTGAACTGCTGCCGGGATATCTTAGTAATTCGCTTTATGTACTGGAAGCTAATATAAGACATGCGGCAATACTTGGCTATGTAGGTGCAGGTGGAATAGGACTACTGCTTAATGAAAAGATAAGCTGGCGTGAATACAGCAGGGTTGGAATGATTCTTGTTATGCTTTTTGTCGCAGTGCTTGTGATTGAGGGAATAAGTACATTCCTGAAAGCATATCTTGATGGACGTATTAAGAGAAATACAACTGCAAATGTGATTATAAGTGTATGTATCATGGTGTTTTTTGTATACAGTCTCAGTGCAGTTAAAGATGTATCAACATCAAAGCTTGGTATTAAGGTTGTTGGTGCGATTATGCACGGAATTACACATCCGGACTGGGAATACATGTTTATGACCGGAAAGAGTGGCGTTATGTATCTTATGCTTGAAACTATTGCAATCGCAGTTGCGGGAACATGTGCCGGAGCAGTGTTTGCAGTAATACTTACATTGATTAATTCGAGAAAATTCGTTCCAGCACCTATGGCTTTTTATTGGCAGGCTTGTTGTTATGGCAATAAGAACTGTACCTGTGTATGTGTATGGGCTTATATTTATAAGGGTTACGGGACCTGGCAGCTTTGCCGGAGTGCTTACAATGATGATGTGCAGTATCGGACTTCTGACAAAGAGAGTCACAGTTGCAGTAGATAACTGGAATATGGCGGCATGGAATGCGTGCAAATGTGTAGGAACGGGATTTATAGCAAGATTACGGCATGTGGCGGTGCCTGAGCTTAAGTTCCAGTTTAAGGATGCTGTGATGTACAGACTGGATGTGAATGTGCGGTCTGCAAGTACATTAGGACTTGTTGGAGCAGGTGGAATCGGCGCCCCACTGATTGTCTACATGAATAATTACAGATGGGACGCCGTTGGCTCAATTCTTATTGTATTGTTTGTTGTAGTTCTTCTTATAGAACTTCTTTTTCAAAATGTTTAAAGAGAATCCACTAAGCTTTTCTTTAAACAGCTGTAGTCAATAACATATATGAAAATGTAAAGAACGATATAAAGAATTATTGCTCCGATTACATCGACTACAGAATGCTGCTTTTTTAAAAATACGGTTGCAAGACATATAAGGATGCAAAGAATGGAAGATAATGTCTTTGTTATTATATGTCCTTTTAAAGCTTTGCAACGCAGTAATGCAAAATTAACTGCCAGTGAGTTGTATACATGTATACTTGGGAATACATTTGTTGAAGTATCTATTGTATATAGTGCATTGATTATCTTTCCACAGAAGTTATCAGGGATATAATCAGGTCTTAATGTAAGACCATTAGGATATATCATGCATATAGTAAGAGAGAGTGACATACCGATTATGAGTGATAACGCAAACTGTATGAATTCTTTATTATCTGCCTTAAAATACATATATATGCAAGCTGCAACCACATATAAAAACCATAATACATATGGAATTATAAAGTATTCACAGAAAGGTATCATATTATCAAAAGGAATATTGATGATATGAAGCCCGGGATAATCACTGTTAATTACTTTTTTCAAGAGTTGAAAACCATGGAAGGTATATAAATATATATGCTGCAAAGCATATTCTCCAGCCTTTTCTTTTAAAAAAATCTTTCAATACTGTACACCTCTACATTTTTTTATATTATTAGCAAAATATTTCAAGATTATATCATTGTTGCTGAATAAATGCAATATAATAAGGTTTTGAAGGTTTACAAACCAAATAAATATGTAATATAATGATATGACACATTGGATGCAGGAGATTTATAAATGTTACATTTGAATCATTTGAAGAAAAGTTTTGGTAAGAACGAAATTCTTACTGATATTGAATATACATTTGAAGAAGGAAATATATATCCGGTTCTTGGCGGTGCAGGAGCAGGAAGAACAACTCTGTTTGAGTGTATCGCAGGAGATATTGCTGTAGACTCAGGCACTGTTGAGACTAAGGAGAAGTGCACGCTTTTCTTTGCTGCAAAGCAGAGTGTTCTGCCTATGCTTATTACAGGATATCAGTTTATCAGTATGCTCTGTGATATGAATAAGAACAGCGAAAAGCCTGAATATTATCTTGATAAAGTGAAGCTTACAGGGCTGATAAGAGACAGACATATTGCAGATTACAGTTTTGAGGAGAAGAAGAGGCTTCAGTTAGCAGCTTTTCTTATTCAGAAACCATATGTAATGATGTTTGATGAGGCACTTGATTATTGTACTGATGAATATATTGATGATATGCTTTCAGTTCTTAATGAATATAAGAATGACCATATAATTCTTATATCAACAGGTTTGTTGGATATTGCACATAGAATATCAAAGGATGTGCTGGTTCTTAACAATGGTGAACTCAATCCTATATCACATGAAACTATGCAGATTCCAGAGATAAAAGAAGCTGTATTAGACATACTTGGGGAGGCAGACAATGAAATTATTTAGAAAGCTGTTTGCTGAGAAAATATTACGATATTATGAGGGAACAGAGGCAGGAATTAAGATGATAAAGAGTTTTCCTGTAATAAGGAAACTGGTGAAGGATGATGCTTTTGGTGAAAAATCAAAAAGCAGGGCTATCGTTGGAACTATGGCACAGATATTTATGCTTGCATGGGAATTTATAAGAAAGTTCATGTATGTAATTCTTCTTATATATGTTCCCTATACAATACTTGCATATTTCTTCCCACTAATAAGGATTCATCAGGATATTTCTATAATATATCTGTTTATAATGCTTTCAACTATATGTGGAAGTCTTGCTAATACAACAATATTTGCAATGGGTGACAGGGATTATCTTATGATTCGTGTAATGCTTGTTAGTCCGTATATGAATTTTCTGGGGAAATTTATATATAAGATAGTAACAGAATTTGTATTCTATTTTATTATACTTATAATACTTGGAGAACCGGTATTTAATGCACTTATGTTGTGCATTGTTACAGCATGTGCAAGACCTGTGGGTGAGATGATGGCAATTATAACATTTGACCATTTCAGAGGTGTGTACGAAAACAGAAGTGTCCTTAATGGCACAATAATGGCTATATGTGTAATACTTGCATATGGACTGCCTGTGCTTAATGGCAGAATTGCAAAGAAGCTGGATATATGCAATACATCCGTTTGTTGTCTGTGTTATGTTTCTTGTTGGAGCAGGCGCAATGTATTTTCTGTGGTGGTATAAGTATTATCGTGTGATAATAAGAGAGGCAATGCATAATAAAAGAGAATTTTAATTAAAGCAGGAGGGTGATTATGTATCAGAAAAGCAGAAGATTTCAGACAAAAATAATTACATATGCAGTTCTGGTTATATTCAGTCTTCTTTGTCATAGGGGTGTTTGTATACAGCTATGTATCTAAATATCAGGAAAATAAGCTGGATATTAAATCACGTTATACATTTTCAATAAGAATTGATGATCAATGGAATGTTGTATCTGATGATTATGTATCTGATTATGATAATGATAATGTGTCTAATTTTACTAATCCGGATATGGTGGGGCTTGGAACTAAATGGCTCGAAAAATATATCTCACAGTACAGACAGAAATATGTTCCATATTCAAAGTATATTGTAAAATCAGGTATTGATTCAGTAAGCGTGCTTGACCTTTCAAGCAATACAGTTCTTCTGTCCTTCTGGGTTATTCCGCAGAATCTTAATTCGGATTATTTTTCTTCGTGGGAAGGTATTCAGGATGACGGAAGAATAAAATGTGAGTGGGTGGTTTCATTTTATCTTGATAACAACTATGATAATACTGCGAAGCTTTATGTTACTTCAGTCATGAGTTCAGAAGACTATGGACTGAAACAGTATTATGCACAGCAGGGAATTGATTCAGGCGGAGATACAGAGATTACAAGTAATTCTAACAAGGATCAGCTTGCTAATTATTCAATAAAGGATAATTCACTTCTTGTCACTTATGATAGAGAAAAATATATTTCGGTTCCTGTATCTTATTCTTATCTGTTGTATGAGCCTAACAGTTCAACAACACTTAAAGAAGCGCAGTTATATGATAACCACAGAAAAAACTGCTTTTGTGTATGGAGGAAAGACAGCTAATAACACTAAAATTCCGGTTACTGTTGTTTATTCGGATGATAAAGGTGAAAACTGACAACATGTGAACTTGATAAGATATATACGGCTGATTATTATTATGTAAAATTCTTTGATTCTGACAATGGTGTGATTGTCTGCGGATATGCAAAGAGTAATGATACTAATGAATCATCAAGGATATACAGTACAAGTAATGGTGGAGAAAGCTGGGATATAGTTGGAAGCGGACCGGCTACTAATATAATTAAGGGTGTTGTTTATGTATCATCAGATGTTGGCTTTTTCTGTTATGATTACGTTGAAGGTATGGATAGTAATCTTTACAAGACAGATGATGGTGGTAAAACATTTGCAAAGGTAATGCTTGAGGAGCAGGAACTTGACAGTTCAGCTGCAAATCCACAGGGGCAGGAGACTGAAACTAAAACTGATTCCGGGAAAAACGGTGCAGATTCTTCAGAACAGTTAAGATGGGGCGATGTATATAAGGAAGCTCTTACACCGGTTGTTGATTCTACCGGAATTATAACAATATATCTTACTCAGGGCAAAAATGCTGTTTACAATGATGGAAAAACAGCGGCAAAATATCAGTCATCTGATAAAGGAAGTACATGGAAATATATTGGCCAGGTTGAGATAAAAGATTAAATATTTATTAAAGTGTAAAAACTATTTGAACAATATAAACATGCGTGGTATTATAATTATAGCAAAAGGAATTATAATACCACGCATGTTTTTTTTGATATATGCATTTTCTTATGGACATGGGACGTGAATGAGGATTATTCATAAGGAGATTGTAATATGAAAAGCAGACATGGAAAGAAAAAGCGCCTGATAGCAAAGCAGCTGTACTATTAGGTATACTGGTTATTGGCTGGGCGGTGATATCATATGCAGCGGAAGACGAGTATAAGGTTCATCATAATATTACTATTGATCTTGGTGGAGGAACATGTGATAAGATATATTATCAGTCACAGATTGATAATGGAGATAATGCCGGACAATGGAATGATGATCTGAGAATTGGGGAATATCTTGCTGACCGTTATGGAGAATACCATACTATTATTGATTATAAGGCATCTGTGCCCAAAGCAGATGCGGTAACATCTAATTATTATGACTGTGTAGGAGTTACACCATATGTAAGAATTGGTGCGGTAAGCAGGGATGGATATATTCTGAAAGGCTGGGAAGTTTCAGGAGACAAAGGATGGCATACTGATTATGGAAAGAATGGCATTCGGGTTGAAATAGGGGCTTATACGGAAGAAGATATTGTTGTCAAAGCAATATGGGAAAGACAGACATTTACAGTTCATTATAGCGCAGGAGTTGCAGCTGACAGAGGCATTAAAGCTTATCTTCCGGATGATGAGGATGCTTATTATGGAAGAGGGGATGAACTGACAGGTTTTACTGAGGGTGCATCTGCTGATAATGGACTTATATTTACCGGATGGTCCTTTGACAGATATGGTGACTCTGGCATATTAGAACCGGAAGATCTGAGTGATTATAACAAAGATGTGACTGTCTATGCTATATGGGATTATATAATTACATTTGATAATAACACAGACGCAGAGGTTACCGGTTATATGGAGAATATTACATCAAAGCTTGGCAGCAGAATCAGACTTAAAGGAAGCAGTCTGTCAAGAAAAAGGGTATTATTTGTCTGGCTGGAATACGAAAAGTGATGATACAGGAAAGTTTTATTCAACTATGTCTGTTGTTGACCTGACGCCTGATGATAGCGGAAAGGCTGTTCTGTATGCGATATGGCAGCCGATTTTTTATGAAGTACATCTGTATTGCAATAAGCCGGAAGAATCAAGTGAGATGATGAAGATTATTGATAATTCAGACTGGGACTGGTATGAGGATGAAGGTTATTACAGCAGATTCTATACATATGATGAAGAAGATGAGCTTCCGTGTGTATCGCAGCTATATAGTCTTACCGGTTGGACAGGTTTAGGCTGGGAAACAGAAGACGGCACATATGTTGAAGGCGGCGTGCCTGGAAAGCTTAATCTGGCTGATAAGCTTGGGGCAGTTGTTGATATGTCAGCTGTGTGGAAAGAGAATATATACAATATTAATATTGATTCTAATGGTGGATATGATGCCGGTTCTACAATTATCACAGGATATGAGAAAGAGAATGAACTTCCGGATCCGCCACTAAGACCTGGATATGATTTTGATTCATGGAACACTGAAGAAGATGGAAAAGGTACAAAGTACGAAAATAAGGATGTAGTTTCGAAGCTTGTTGAAGATGATGGCGGTAATATGACAATATATGCTCA
>VOFE01000479.1_pt1 | contig 10001 bp, 14 predicted proteins | sample 5384071 | NCBI WGS metagenome assembly VOFE01 (sample SAMN12384724, study PRJNA508395) | human gut metagenome | isolation source: healthy gut D | host: Homo sapiens
GCCAGTGCGATATCCTGAGCTTTACCTGTGTAATCCTGCTCTACAGCGATAAGACAAGGTGTTCCTTTTCCAGCCTGATACTCACTTCTTACTGTGTGACCAGGTGCTTTAGGAGCGATCATTGTTACATCAACATTCTTTGGTGGTTTGATGCATCCGAAATGAATATTGAAACCATGAGCAAACATTAACATGTTACCTTCTTCAAGGTTTGGCTCAACGTCTTTCTTGTACATATCAGCCTGTAACTCATCGTTGATCAGGATCATGATGATATCAGCCTGTTTTGCTGCTTCTGCTGCTGTATATACCTCAAAGCCCTGTTGTTCTGCTTTTGCCCAGGATTTAGAACCTTCATAAAGACCGATGATAACGTTGCATCCAGACTCTTTTAAGTTAATAAGGCATGTGCATGTCCCTGGCTACCATAACCGATGGCGATCTTCTGTCCCTCTAATACTGATAAATTACAATATATGCTCTCGGGCAGGCATTTTTCTCCTTATCTTTAGCCGGGTCCGGAACAATTGTATATGGAAGCTATTTAAAGAAAGATATTGATGTTGTAGGCTGTGCCAAAATGTAGCTTTCTTTGATACTTGTGCGGCGCTCCTTGCCGGTATGGTCGTTATTCCTGCGGTATTTGCTTTCCAGCTTGACGTTGCAAGCGGACCGCCGCTTATGTTCATTACACTTCCTGCTGTTTTCCAGCAGATGCCTTTTGGCGGATTATTTGCAATTATTTTCTTCGTTGCAGTATTATTTGCCGCTATTACTTCACTGATGAACTTATTCGAGACACCGATTGAAGCATTGCAACAGCAGTTTAGCCTTTCCCGCGGATGGGCAGTCGGCATTATCGCTGTCATTTCTGCCGCTGTCGGTATCTTTATCGAAAGCGGAGATGCTGTCGGCGCATGGATGGATGCGGTGTCTATCTATATTATTCCACTGGGCGCTCTTCTTGCCGGAATCATGTTCTTCTGGGTATGCCCGAAAGGCTATGCTAGAAAACAGGTAGAACTCGGTGCCTCCAAGTCCCTTTGGCAAATGGTTTGAACCAGTAACAAAATACGTATTCGTAGGTATTACATTGATCGTCTATGTTTTAGGCATATTTTTTGGCGGAATCGGTTAGATTCCGCCAAATTTAAATTCTGGCCACAACTGGCTTCATTCCTTCCAGTCCGATGACCATGATCGGAGCTCCTTGTGGGATTTCCGTTCCGTCTTCTGCAATCACTTTTCTCTTCTTTCCGCCAACATCTCCTTCGCCTTTATAAGCAAAAAAAATAGAAGTCTTGGCATAGCCGATCTTCCACAAAGTTCTCTCTCCCTCTTCTGACGGTATAGTTCAATCAACGCACGCTCCAGAAGTTGGAGAAGGGAAATGGAAACAACGAGAAAAACCATAAAAGAGACCTTCTTTCCTTGACTCAAGAAAAAATTGCCATCAAAAGATAAACCGCACTATTCACAATGCCGCCGCCATGCCAGTTCTTTGCCCATGCGTAAAACGTCCCTACATTCACCCATTTCTCTACACCTGACCAAAAAGTCCGAATATCAATAAAATCAAGCCGAAAATATGAAAATCGTCTCCGGCATTCCATCAAACAAGCCAAGTGTGATGGGCTCGGTATCCCATGAATCCTGAAGCTGCCCAGAAGGCGATACACCCAAAGATCCCAAGCCCCCAGAAAAGAACAGCATCTTAAAGTCCAACACTTTACTGTACAGGCGTCCCATATCTCTTCCTGCCACTTCCGGATCTCCCATTTGCCGAACCGCTTCTTCCTCCCGCCTCCACTTCGCTCATTCCTTTTACCAGTAATGCTTCTATGGCATCTTCCAAGTGATCACGATACTCCTGTATAATGCAATCTCGTACCTCTCGATTATGGATTTCCTTTGACATTTCTTTTAAATATTCTTCAGCTTTCATAACATTCACCACCGATCATTCCTGAAACCGCATTGGCGTAAGTTCTCCACTCTTTCACCAGCTTTTCATGATAGATTCTTCCGTTTGGCGTGATCTGATAATATTTTCGGACTTTTCCGTTCACCTCTTCCTCATAACAGGTTAAATATCCAGACTGAACAAGACCGTGGAGCAGAGGGTATAACGTACCAACCTTCAGTTCAAACACATTGTGAGAGCGTTCCGACAATGTCTCAATCATTTCGTAACCGTACATATCCTTCTGCGACAACATTTGTAAAAAAGAAGCATCGTTGTATTTCCGGAAACAAGATTCCTGCTTACAGCCATTTTTCTTCCTCCTTCTATCGGTTATCTATATATTAATATTATATCGATTCCCGATATTTGTCAATATAAAAAATGGCAGAACTATTATACAATTCCGCCATTTTATGCTTTTCCTATTTTTTCTATGCAAATGATCATGCTTTTCTCGAAGTTGTTCCCAAATCTCATGATGAAGCTTTGACTGCATCTTCGGAAATGCGCGCAGCATACGCCTGCCGGTCTGTGATGAATGTTCCAGATAATGTGCGTATTTTTGCTGATACTCTTCTCTCTTCTTCTTGAGTGCCTCCTGCCGTTCTACTCCTTCCATCCCGTTCTGGTAAATATTCTCTCCCATCTGATCTGACAAGCGATGCAGTTCTGCCGCAATCTCTTCCATCATCTCCAGCTTCTTGTTGATCTTGAGAATTCCGGATACTGTCACACAAAGATCGGCAACCAGCTCAATCCCGCATATGATAAGAATTACAATTCCAATCCAGAGCGGTATAAAAGAATACGCTTTGAAAATCAACGGATGCAGTACCTTCACAATAAATACACATGCCGCTCCCCACAAAAGTGAAAATGGAAGGCATACATAACCATTTAGGTTCAGTGGCATTCCGCTGTAATCCCACCATTTATGGTGAAACAACACTTCTAACAAAAAACCGGTCAGCCATTCTAATACCGTCACAAGAACAGCCGATAATATGTAGAGAAGAAATAATTGTTCTTTAAATGGATGCATGAGCATAACAACAGCTGTGACACCAAGTCCATACACCGGACACAACGGTCCGTTTAAAAAGCCACGGTTTACGAACTTTCGTTCTTTTAATGCCGCAAACGCGACTTCAGCACACCAGCCTATAAAGCTATATAAGAAAAAATTTATAAATATATAATAGATTGTCAATTGAATTTCCACTCCTGTCTATGCTAACATTGTCATTATATCCAAAACATCATATTACTTAAGAAATATCCTTACTATACTATGAAAGGAAAAGACATGCAAGAAAAAATTTCATTTTTAGGAAAATTTCATTTCACGTGGAAAAAGGTACTTTTTATATTGGTTTTGCAGTATATAGCTGCCCTCGTCGTCCCTTATATCCCACACAAAAGGTAAATGAAAACTTCAAACACAACTTTAAACCAAATAATTTTTACAGCACCACTATAATTTAGATATGCGAAGCACCTATCAAGATTGCTACTGAGAAGTACTTCTTGCCCTGCTCGATACATTCTTTCTTATATGTACCTGCAACCGGATGCTGGAAACGTGTCGGGTTTGTAGAGTTACCTGTGATAGATACGTCTACGCCTTCTTTGTGCATGATTGCAACGCCTTCACGTACATCGTTAGCACCGTAGCAGTTAACTTTAGAACGAAGTCCGTCAGAGTAAGCGATTCTCTGAACTTCTTTTAATTCGCCTGTGTAGTAGTCATACTCTGTCTGAACAAATGTAAATCCGTTGATTCTGGAAATAATCTTAGCAGCGTCCTTACCGAGACCATTAAAGATAACTCTAAGAGGTTTCTGTCTAACCTTGTTAGCCTTCTCTGCAATACCAATAGCACCTTCAGCTGCAGCGAATGACTCGTGTCCTGCAAAGAAAGCGAAACATTCTGTATCTTCTTCAAGAAGCATTTTTCCTAAATTACCATGTCCAAGACCTACTTTACGCTGGTCAGCTACAGAACCCGGAATACAGAATGCCTGAAGTCCTTCACCGATAGCTGCTGCTGCATCAGCTGCTTTCTTGCAACCTTTTTTGATTGCGATTGCAGCACCTACTGTGTATGCCCAGCAAGCGTTCTCGAAACAGATCGGCTGAATGCCTTTGATCTGATCATATACGTCAAGTCCGGCATCTTTTGTGATTTTCTCTGCCTCTTCGATAGAAGCAATGCCGTAACTACCTAATACTTCATTGATTTTATCAATTCTTCTCTCATATGATTCAAATAAAGCCATTAATTTATCCTCCTGATTAAATTACCTTAAAATATTGAGATTACTCCTTACGCGGGTCGATAATTTTCGCAGCGTCATCAACACGGCCGTACTGTCCTTTTGCTTTCTCCCAAGCTTCGTTTGGAGTGTCTCCAGCTTTTACGAAGTCTGTGAATTTTCCAAGGCTTACGAACTGATATCCGATGATCTCATCGTTCTCGTCAAGAGCGATACCTGTAACATAACCCTCAGCCATCTCAAGGTAACGAGGTCCTTTTTTCAGAGTTCCATACATTGTACCAACCTGAGAACGAAGTCCTTTTCCGAGGTCTTCCAGTCCGGCTCCGATAGCAAGTCCGTCTTCAGAGAATGCACTCTGAGTTCTTCCGTATACGATCTGCAGGAATAACTCACGCATTGCTGTATTGATAGCATCACAAACAAGGTCTGTGTTTAATGCCTCTAAAATAGTTTTTCCTGGAAGAATCTCAGAAGCCATAGCTGCAGAATGAGTCATACCTGAACATCCGATAGTCTCAACCAGTGCTTCCTGGATGATACCCTCCTTAACATTCAGGGTTAGTTTACAAGCACCCTGCTGTGGTGCACACCAGCCAACACCATGTGTAAAACCTGAAATATCCTTTACCTCTTTTGCTTTTACCCACTTTGCCTCTTCTGGAATCGGAGCTGCCCCGTGATTTGCACCCTGAGCTACTGTACACATTTGTTCTACTTCGTGTGAATAAATCATGTTAAAACTCCTTTCAACTATGTAAGTTTGCTTATCGTAAGGTTTGTTATCTCTTTAACATCCATACTTGTATTTATTTTCTCATATATTTCGACATTCGTCAATTGATTTTTTCTACATTTTTGTATACATTTTTTTTTTGGCAAAGGTTCTTTCTCTTTTTCCCGAAGAAGAATTCTCAAGGTAATAAAGAAGAATTCTCTTTGACCTGTTTTCTTTCAAAAGAATCCTTATCTGCCTTTTTTACAAATTTCTTCTGAGCCTACATACCGCCCTGTGTCAGTACCTGTACATTCTTTGCAATATAATCGATCAAAGATACGATTGTAAGTACCAGAGATACCCAGATCAGTACCTGTGCGATCATGTTAAATGCACCGCCAAGATCTGCGATTAGAAGGATCAGCATGAACATCTGTGATACGGTTTTGAATTTTCCCCAGTAGCTTGCAGCGATCACAATATCGTTGTCTGCTGCTACCAGACGGAATCCGCTGATGATAAATTCTCTTGCAATAATTACGATTACAAACCATGCCTGCAGTTTTCCAAGCGGGATCATGCAGATCATAGCCGAACATACAAGCAGTTTATCTGCCAGCGGATCCATAAACTTTCCGAAATTGGTTACAAGATTTCTGGCTCTGGCGATCTTTCCGTCCAGCATATCTGTAAGACTTGCCACGCAGAAAATAATCAATGCGATCCATTTGTTTGCAGCCCCGCCCACGCCTGTCAGCATAAAAAATACAAAAAATGGTACCATGATCACTCTTAATACTGTTAACTTATTTGGTAAATTCATTACATCAACTCTCCTATCAAATCGTATTCTGCTGCTCCGGTAACTTTCACTTTTGCGAAATCACCAGTCATCAGTTCTTCATCGGTATTTACAAAAATCAATCCGTCTACATTCGGAGCGTCTCTGTAAGTTCTTCCGACATACGCATTTTCATCAGCAACTTTTCCTTCGATCATAACCAGTACTTCTTTTCCGATCATATCTTCTGCCTGATCGAATACAATCTCCTGCTGCAGCTCCATAATATCTGCCTGACGGTCTTCTTTTTACTTCTTCGTCGATCTGATCCGGCATGGTCGCCGCCGGTGTATCCTCTTCCGGCGAATAAGTAAATACGCCCAGTCTTTCAAATTCCATCTCATCTACGAATTCCATTACTTCTTCATGCTGCTCCTGTGTCTCCCCTGGGAAACCGGTGATCAACGTTGTACGAAGTGCGATGTCCGGAATCTCTTTTCTCAGTTTTGTGATCGTATCGATCAGCTGCTGCTTGGAAGTTCTTCTTCCCATTCTCTTTAAGATACGGTCACTTGCATGCTGGATCGGAAGATCCAGATAATGGCAGATCTTCGGTTCTTCTTTCATTACCTGTATCAGATTGTCATCAATCTCTTCCGGATAACAGTACAGAAGGCGGATCCAGCGGATTCCTTTGATCTTGCATAACTCTTTCAGAAGCTTATGCAGGGATTTTTCACCGTAAATATCCTGTCCATATACGGTTGTCTCCTGTGCAACCAGGATCAGTTCTTTTACGCCCTGGTCAGCCAGTTCCTGTGCTTCTTTGATCAGACGCTCCTTCGGTACACTGCGGTAATTTCCACGGACTTTCGGGATGATACAGTAGGTGCAGTGTTTATCACAGCCTTCTGCTATCTTCAGATATGCATAGTGACCTCCGGTCGTCACAAGTCTCTTTGTCTCCGGAAGCGGCAGCGCATCGATATCGGCAAGTTCTACTTCTGATTTACCTTCCAGTGCTTCTTCTACTGCTTCTACAATCTTATCATACGAAGTCGTCCCAAGCACTACATCAACTTCCGGGATCTCATCAATAATCTCCTGCTTATATCTCTGTGCCAGACATCCGGTTACAACCAATGCCTTTAATCTTCCTTCTTCTTTATATCTTGCCATATCCAGAATCGTCTGGATACTTTCTTCTTTTGCGTCATGAATAAAACAACAGGTATTAATCACCATAACATCTGCCTGTGTCTCATCATCAACAATCTGGTATCCTTTCGCATCCAGAAGTCCAAGCATGACCTCTGAATCTACCAGGTTCTTATCACAGCCAAGTGATACGAAAAATATATTCATTCGGTTCTCCTTTTTATTTATTTCTGATTTTTGCAGTATGCATTCTATTCGGCACACATCTTTGCTATCTTGCTATATCCAGTTCAAGAAAGGCAGACACCTTGCGGCATCTGCCTTTTGTATCTCAGTCAGCAATGTGTCTGAAAGAATCCGTCTACAACGGATCCTTAAGGTGTCAGATTTTATTCTTCTTCCTCTTCATCCTGTGCAATAATCGTCATCTTTCCCTGATTCATCTCATCAATTGCAATAGAAAGCGGCTTTTCGCCAACCTTTGCATCAACGAGCGGCATAGATCCGTCAATGATCTCTCTTGCTCTCTTTGCAGTTGCCATAACGATAGAGTAACGGCTGTTAACTACTTTTGTTTCGCCCTCTTCTACGTCTTTATTTACCACTTTCATTAAGTCTGTGTAAGATGGATGTAACATACACTTATTCTCCTTTCAATTCTTCTTTCATATGCTCTATAAATTCAGCGTTACGGAAACTTCTTCTGTGCTCACCCTGGATGATCTGATGCATCTCTTCTACACATTCCTGCAGGTCATCATTTACGATCAGGTAGTCATACCGATCCATCTCCAGTGCTTCTTCTTTTGCACGCTTCATGCGGAACTCAATCACATCCATCGTCTCTGTGCCACGGCCTACCAGGCGGTTCTTGAGTTCCTCTGCACTCGGCGGTGTCACGAACAAAAGCAATGTGTCCGGAAACTTTTCTTTTACCTTCAGTGCTCCCTGAATCTCTATCTCAAGGACCACATCTTTCCCGGCATCTAGCTGCTCTTCTACATATGCACGTGGTGTTCCATAGTAATTGTCCACGTATCTAGCATACTCTATCAACTCGTCTTTCGCAATCATTTTTTCAAATTCTTCTACTGTTTTAAAAAATACTCCCGTCCGTCTTTTTCTCCCGGACGTGGATTTCTGGTAGTTGCAGAAATGGATAATGCATAATTATCATACTGTTTTAACAGTTCTTTCATAATCGTTCCTTTCCCTGAACCCGAAAATCCTGATACAACGATCAGAATCCCTTTTTCTCTCATTTGGATACCCTCTTTTAACAATCTAATTTATTCAATATTCTGGATCTGTTCTCTGACTTTCTCAATCTCTGTCTTTAATTCAATTCCAATATTGGAAATTTCAAGATCATTGGCTTTGGACAGAATCGTGTTCGCCTCACGGTTCATCTCCTGTGCAATAAAATCAAGTTTGCGGCCGATTCCACTGTCATCAGACTGAAGGGTTGCCTTCATATGTTCCACATGACTTCTCAGACGTACCACTTCTTCATCGGTACAGATCTTGTCCGCAAAGATCACGATCTCTGATGCAATCCGTCCCTCATCGATCTGTGTGTCCTCCAGAAGTTCTTTTACTTTTCCTTCTAGCTTTTCTCTATACTCCGCAATGATCTTCGGTGCACGTTCTTCAATCTGTCCGACCAGTTCAAGCATACCGTCCAGCTTCGCGATCAGATTCTTCTTCAGATTCTCTCCCTCTACGGTTCTAGTCTGTATGAACTGTGCGATCGCACCATCCAGTGCTTTCTTAAGTCCTTTCCACAGTTCTTCTTCATCATCCATCTTCTCTTCCATTGTGAGGACTTCCGGATAACGGGACAATGTGGATACACGGATGTCATTCTCCAGTGAGAACTTTTCTTCCATCATTTTAAACTTTTCCAGATATTCTGCTGCCAGCGTCTCATTATACTTTAAAGAAACCTGGCTTTCCGAAAAGTCTTCATATGTAATAAAGATGTCCACCTTTCCACGATGAACACTCTCCTTTAAAAGGCTTCGAATGGCACTTTCAAAAAAATTAAGCTTCTTCGGCATACGGATATTGGCATCCAGATAACGATGATTCACTCCTTTCATCTCAACCGTGAATTTTCGTTTCTCATCAGCCGCTTCGCAGCGTCCGAATCCTGTCATACTCTTAATCATGATATGATCCTCTTCTTATTCATTATTTAAAATAAACCAGCATTTATTATAAGACATTTGGCAAAGTTCGTCAACTATGCTATACTAGACAAATATGAAATTCTGTAAGGAAAGGAAGGTCTTTTTATGGCTTTTGACGGAATCACAGTCGCAGCAGTCGTTCAGGAATTAGAACATACTCTGGTCGGCGGACGTATCTCCAAGATCGCCCAGCCAGAAAATGACGAACTGCTTTTAACAATAAAAGGAAATGAAGGACAAAAAAGGCTCTATATCTCTGCCAGTGCTTCTCTTCCACTTATCTATTTAACCAACGAGAACAAACCAAGTCCGATGACAGCTCCTGGATTCTGCATGCTTCTGCGCAAGCATATCGGAGGCGGACGGATTACCGCAGTCTCCCAGCCGTCACTCGAGCGTATCATCCACCTGGATATTGAGCATCTGGATGAGATGGGTGACTTGTGCAGGAAAAAACTGATCATCGAGATCATGGGAAAACACAGCAACATTATTTTCTGTGATCTGAACGGACGCATCATCGACAGTATCAAGCACGTCTCTGCACAGATGAGTTCGGTACGTGAAGTATTGCCGGGACGCGATTACTTTATTCCGGATACGATGTCGAAAAAGAATCCGATGACGGCTACGCAGGAAGAATTCATTTCGGCAATCCTTGCAAAACCGATGACGGTATCCAAAGCAATCTATTCCAGCATGACAGGTATCAGCCCGGTCATTGCCGAAGAGATCTGTTATCTTGCAGGTGTGGACTCTTCCATGACGGCGCATGATCTTTCCGAAGATGTACTGACACATCTGTACCGTCAGTTTACCTATTATATGGAGGACGTAAGACAGGGAAATTTCCATCCTTCTATTTATTATAATGGGAATGCACCAAAGGAATTCAGTGCCCTTCCGGTCA
>VOFE01000562.1_pt1 | contig 10001 bp, 20 predicted proteins | sample 5384071 | NCBI WGS metagenome assembly VOFE01 (sample SAMN12384724, study PRJNA508395) | human gut metagenome | isolation source: healthy gut D | host: Homo sapiens
GGTTTTTCTCCTCCCGTTTGTCATTCTCCGCCCGCCGTCTCTGGTTGGAAAAATTCAGATTCCGGCTTGTGAGATACTCCTCATAGCCCATGCGCGCCACGGTGCAGCGGCTCCGGTCTTTTGCGCCGAAGCTGCTCCAGATGAATGACCATGTTGGCGGTATTCTCGATCAGCGTCTCGTCGTGGGAGATAAACAGCACTGCCTGGCTGGTCTTTTGTATCAGTGTTTCCAGCCACTGCAGCGTTTCGATGTCAATATCATTGAGGGCTCATCCAAAAGAAGCACCGTGGGCTTTCAAGCAAAAGCCTTGCGGTCTGCGCTTTGATCTTCTCACCGCCGGACAGGGTTTCCATCTTCTGCTCCCGATAGAAAAATCGCGGGAAGCAAAAGCTCCCCGGCAAGCCTTAAAGCTCCTGGTTGTCCGTCTCCCAGAACAGCTCTTCCTCACAGAAAAAATTCATAAACGCTCTTTTCCTTTTCCTCATCCGGAAGCTCCTGGGGCAGGTAGCCAAGACGCTCTCCCCGGCAAATCCGTTCTCCCTCAGCTTCCACATAGTCTTCCACAAGGCCGGGACAATAAATCCACTTCATCAGAGTGGATTTTCCGTTTCCCTCTTCCCCGATGATGACGGCCTTGTCCCCGGAGAGAGGGACGAGCTGGAAATCTTCCAGGATCGTGCGCAAATCGTATTTGTGGGTGAGGGTTAAATTTTGATCTGTATCATGTTTCCTCCTGTCTTTGCAAAAAAATGCCTGTCTTCGCAGCCGAAAACAGACAAATGCAGATAAAGCCCTCTATATAAACGGCTCGCAACATTCATCCATCAAATTCGGCATGCGCAGACAAGCCTGTTACCAGGCATCTTTTCTCTGTCTGCTTTTACCAAATCTGATTATCTGAACATTTCCTCACCTACGCCTATGCGCCTTTCTTTTTTATTTGTAACTCACTATAGCACAGCAGGCGGCAGGATGCAAGCCCTGCCGCCCACAAAAAACACAGTCTTTCCTATGACCGGTTTTAAAATTTTCAGCATTTCCCCTCTCCTACAGCACAAGTCACTCAGATCCGTCACCGAATACCAGGTAAGTTTCTGGCTCCTGATCCCCAGTATGCCTGGGAATTCTCATCACCATGGTCGTCACTTGCTCCGGCTCCGGAAGCACGACCAGACTTCCGTTTTCCAACGTCACACGATAAAAGGCTTCCTCCCCATTTCCCTGGAAAAATTCAAGGGCATACAGCCCCGCACCTTCCGGCGGCCTTGTAAAGGAATTTGCTTTCTCGCTTCCCTCCACCATGACCAGCTCATACCCGGCGCCGTTGTCTGCTGCCGAATAAACCTGGGCAAAGGAGTAAAATTGCGCCTCGTTGATGCTTTCCAGAATCAGCTCCTGTGTTCCTGGTCATCCATATCATAGAGTGCATATTCCCGCCTCCTGTGAGGTTCTCATAACCATAGAAGATATATCCGTCTGTTCCCGCTGCCGACGCATTCACCGCATCCGTATACAGGTTCATCAAATCCTGTCCGGTTGCCTGCGGCACATCCGGTATCCCGTCTTCTCCAACCGGGACGCCGTTGACATCCTCAATAATAATGTCCGGTTCTTCCGGTATTTTTTTTCTGCCGGTGTTTCTTCTGCCGGAACCTCTCTTCGGTCTGCGCGTTGGCATCCCCTGATCCACACGATCTGATAACGTCCCTGTGCATTTGGCAGAAGAACGGCTTCTTTTTCCGAGGTCTGCGCCTGCTGTCCCTCTTCATAGATCTGTTTTGTATATGTATATCGGATGCGCATTTCTTCCTGGCGTGTACACGGCAGATTGGATCTGCGTCTCAACAGAATAATTCAAAGTTGCCGGAATAAAAATAATATATTCCCATCCACGTTTGTATTCCTTGTTTCTGTGTCGTAATCGTTATCCTCTGTAAACTGGAACCGTAAACAGGGAAAAACAGACGGTTCACATCCGACAGAAGATATTTTTGTTGTATGCATCGTAATCTGCCTTTTCGATCAAGTCACCAAACATATCTCCCTGCCAGATGCTGTTCAGAGTGTTCATGCTCTCGGAATGAGGATAGCCCTCCCGGAAATTTCCGAAGGCCCATAGGTAAGCACCAGCTGCAGCTCTTCCTTGGTCAGATTGCCGGCCAACAGAGACGGAAAATCCTCATCTGCAACCGGCTGTTCCAGTATAATGCCCGGTTCTTCCGGCACAGGCGTCACAACCGCATCTTCCCCTCTCCCGGCAGGATAACAATCTCATCGTCCCCTGGCGTTATGACAATCTTCATCGCTCTCATCCTCTCCCGGTGTTATGACGATCTCGTCGCCCCTCACCCGGCTCAGGCATCAGGATAATTTCATCATCCGACTCCGGCTCAGGTGTCAGGATGATTTCGTCATCCGCTTCCGGCTCAGGCGTCAGGATGATTTCGTCATCCGCCTCCGGTTCAGGCGTCAGGATGATTTCGTCATCCGCACTGGCGGTCGGCATCACCGTAGGGGCAGTCTCCTGCGCTCCTGTCGGGAGCACTTCCATGTTTGCCGACGCTACCGCCACTTCCTGTTCCTGCTGCTGACCAAGGTAATGAACCGCCGTAACCGCTCCGCCGCCAAGGACGCCAACCACTGCCACGCCGATCAGTATTTTCCGGCTGCAGTTTGAATAAACGTCTCTTCTTGCCGCAGCCTTCCCGCTTTCTTTCCTGCGGATACGGCAGTTTTGGCAGCCTGTCGGCCGGCGGAGGTTCCGGCCTGGGCAATCGTCCGTGCTTTTCCCACAACTGCCCCGCTGCGCCTCCATGGCCGCGCTTTGCTGCTGCCATAACAGGCGTAGAGAATTTTTCGCTGTGAAGCAATACAGGAAAAGCACCACCGGTGCAACGGTGTACAGCTGGTAACCTTTTTCTGGAGCTCCTCGGCCTTCGCCTTGATGGCTTTTTCGCCCGTACAGCAGGCGGGATTTCACCGTATTTTCCGAAATTCCAAAGGTTTGCGCAATATCCTTGATGCTCTGGTCATCTAAGGATACATCAGGATGCACAATCTCTGTTCATCGGAAAGACTGTCGATCAGCTCGTGCACCAGCTCCTGTGTCCTTCTGCGTGTAGCTGCGCTCCGGCTGATACTCGGTCTTATCATCCTCGATGTCAAACTCATACAGATCGCCTTCCTCGTTTTCTCCTTCCAGCTGAGAAAACAACAGCGGCTTTTTTCTTTGCCAGCGCATTTTTGGCGGTATTCGCCACAATACGTCCCAAACCACGCCCGAAAACTTCCCGGCTCTTTCAGCGAAGCCAAAGACTGCCATGCTTTCAGATAAGAATCCTGAAGCACGTCCATGGCGGCGTCCTCATCCTTCATATATTTCAGCGCAATATAATACATATCCCGCTGCGTTGATTCATAAAGTGGGTAAATGCGCTCTCCTTTCCCTCAAGCGCCGCTTTTACCACTTTCTCATAATCCATCTCTGACGTCTTCCTTTCCTCGTGTCTGTCTGATTCGTTTGGTCTGTTCTTCTTTCATTATAGTTTCTGAACGTTCCTTCGCAACAGCCAGGCAAACCACTTCATTAATCTGTTGTTCATATTTTCAGCCTTTCAGCATTTATTCTTTGCGACCGCTTCCGCCCGGCCCAAATCCGTATAACCCTCCGGCCATTTTCCGTCCAATATAAACGATATAACGTGCATGGATAAAAAGCATGTATGCTACCATTCTCATAAACAGGAGGTACCATCCATGATTTCATATGATCCGTTCTTGGCAGACCCTTCGCCCAAAAAAAAATATATCCACCTACCAGTTAATATACGAGCACGGAATCCTGCCGGATACCATTCAGCGTCTTAGAAGCGGCAAAACCATTACAACCAAAACCTTAAACACGCTCTGCGGTGTTCTTGGCTCGTCAGGTATGTGACATTCTGGCATTTTTTCCGGATGAAGATTCCAAATAAGATCGTCTCTTATTTAAACAGATATTCTACGATCTTTTCCCTGTAACTCCCGGTCAAAAACACCGTTGGTCTCTTCTTCGATCCAGCTGCTGGTACGGTCAATCGCCTTGCCTCCCAGATCTGAAACGATTTCTCCCAGAAGCTCATCTTTTTCTGCCTGTCTCTGTTCTTCCTCGTATGCAGCCTGATTCTGTGCCTGCGCCTGCGCTTTCCTGCCGCTGCCTGTGCTTCTGCCTGTGCCTGCGCTTCCGCCTCTGCTGCTGCCTGCACTTCCTCGTATGCAGCCTGCATCTGCATAGCCATAGCTTCCATATCTTCCACAGTGTTTACGTATGTCCCATCTGCACATCTCCAAAGCTGTATTCCTCATGTCCTGTCAGCACATAGCTGTTGTCATAGGCAGTCTCATCGTCTGTTCCATAGACGGGTTCGCATACTCCCACCTCATAATCCTCTCCAAAATCAATGAAATACGTTGTGATTTTATTACTTCTCCTGCCGGAACCAGAAGGGCTGCTGTGTCCGCAGGCTGAATTGCGGCAAACCGCTGTCCGGGGTATACACTGCATTTGTACCAAGCAGCAGCATCTGAACTCTTTCTCCCAAATCCTCATTGGTTATGGCGCAGGTAAACTGCGGAGTCACATAGACATCTTCTGTATCCGAGTTTACAAACTGCACATCAATGGCATATCCCGTCGCCGGAGCATACCCAGGTCTCCCGCATACTCCTCAATGGAATACATGCGCTGCAGCTTCCTTCTACAGCCCAGCCTTCTCCCCTTCTGCCTGCGATTCCGGTTCCCGTGCACATTGCGAGCATTCCTGCCATCATTGCTGCTGCCATCTGTTTCATTCTCTTATTCGTTCTCTTGTCCATCCTTATTTTCTCCTTTTACTTTTTCATTTTTTCAGGGATACCAATCCCCTTTTTTTCCTTACATATCCAGTAAATCCAGAACCTCCTCCATAATACAGGCTTCCAGATATTCCCCTATCGCTTCCCACCCCTTTTTTCTGCCAGGCCGTCATTTCCTCCGTCCCCTGCACGACCGGCAGGAGAAGCCTGTTTCTGTCCTGTAAGTCAAGCGTCTTCCACTGTACAAAAACGCTGTGCTGTTTTTCCTCCAATTTCCGAAGAGCCCGCTCTATCTCCCGGCAGACGTCCTGAAGCTCTTTCCCGTATTGTGCTCGGTCCCGCCGGCAATGCGCTGCGAGCATCTGATACCAGGTAAGCTCCCGCAGAAGCCTGACGATCTGTCTTTCATAGGGCAATGCCATTTCTTTCACCTCCTTTTTTCCGGTTCACCATATAGACAGATGAACACAGAAAAAGGTTTTGCCAAATTTAAAATTTTCCATATTTATTTTTTGCTTCTGAACGGCATTGTATCTCAGCATAAATGCAACGATTGAGGACAGCAGGATCACCACTCCCCTGTAAGCAGCATCAAAATCCTGTTCCCTCAAAAACAGAGGTAAATCTGCCGAAATAATACAAAAGCATACTCACCACGCCCATATTCAAATGGCCAAAAAATCGGCTGACCTTTTCTCATGGTAAAAGAAACAGGAGCAGCAAAAGCACCATCGTAGCAAACATTCCAAAACCGATCACTCCCAAAAAACTCGTCAAAGACCGTATATAAATCCGTTCCGCCAAGCAGGGATTGCGAAAACTCCCGAAGCTCCTCCGAATGTGTGTCCAGATAAAAGGTGCTGTAAAATTTTGCGAGAGACGGTGTGCTGCCCAGCGTATGGCTGATTTTTCCCACGATCTGTGCCAGAAACCCTGTGGTGTAGTTTGGCATGAACAGCGCTACTGCCTGTATCACACAGCCGATCAGTACCCCGAAATGTCCCACATTATAAGTGGTCACATAACGCCTGTTTTTTCGCAGCGGCATCCGGCTCCCCTTGAAAAGCCGGCGACCTCCTTTGGCTCTTTGATCTCTTCCTGAGTCATTGAAATCCCGGTCTCCTTCCCGCATTGGGGACAGAAACGGACTCCGTCTTTTATCTGATTTCCGCAGTTTTTACAAAACATCCTGTGTTACCTCCTGACTTTCTTCTTTTGTCTCCGGAGCAGCCAGACTGCTTCCGCAGTGCACGCAGAACATGGCGTCCATCTCATTTTGTCCCCGCAGACCGGACAGGCTTTCATTGCCGCTGCCTGCACATTCTGATATGGCTGCTGTTGGAAGGACTGCTGCTGGAACGTCTGGGCATTCTGGAAGGTTTGCTGCTGAAATCCGGCCGGAGCAGTGCTGCCTGCAGCTCCCCCATGCCGTTTTTTCCGCCTGCATCTGCTGACGTGCAGCCGCCTTTGCCTCCCTGTGCCTGCTGGCGGGCAATCCTGTCTGCTTCTTCTTTTTCCATAAGCGCCTGTCTGCGGCCGTTCTCCTCCGCTTCCTGCTGTTCCTTCAGGCGCTGTATCTCCTGTTCGGAAGCCTGGTTTTCTGCCAGATACTGCCGGATCACGGCGAAAAAGTTCTCATACTCCGTGCCCGTTTCCTCCAAATGCAGCTTCACACTGTATGCCCACCTGCTCCGTCAGTCTGGCAATCTCTTTTTCATTGTTCTGGATCTGCGCCGTGATCTTTCGGATTGCAGCCGCATACCTCTGCTGTTCGCTCACACCTGTTACTGATGTTTTTACTTTGTCAAAAAATCCCATGTTAACCTCCTTCTTTTTTCTGTTCCCTATACAGACAGGTTATTCTGCAAAAAGGTTTTGCAGATATCAAATTTTTTAAATTTTTTATTTATATAGATTTTATAACATCTATATATTACCGTCAATGCCTACGAAACCCTTTTTTCCTATACAAAAATGAGCTCTGCGAAACCCGTTCACCGGATCCCGCAAAGCCCGCTCGCTTTCATTTTCTATTATAATTATAATGATAAATATGTTCCCAGTTCCTTATGCTCTGCGGCAAAGAAACTTTATTCTGCCGCTGCCTCTGCGAAAGCCTCTGTATCCTCTGCTGCAGCCCCCTGCGTTCTGTTCTTCCGCAGCAGCTGTTCCATCAGCAGGAGCTGCTTTCTTGTCATCTGCTTTGGGAGCTTTTTACCATTAAAATATAATCTTTTTTTGCGGCAGAGCCGGCACTGACTACCCTTATATAGTATGTGGTATCCGGCTGTAAGTCACTGGCAAGTATGATGCTGGGTTTTCCGTCAGAAAGTGCTTCACCTGAATAAAGCGCCTCACTGTTTGCATCATAGATACCAAAATATACCTGATTCGTATTCGGCGTTGCATTTACGCAGGAAATCTGATACTCAACTCCTGCTTCTGCCTCTGTGGTAAAGGAATACCAGTGGTAATCCTCCTCACTCTCAGTCGTTCCGAGGCTTTTTACCCAAGGGAATGGAACCTGCTGTGTACATGCTGTCTCCTGGCACAAGCTCTTCACCTGTAGAAACAATTTCCGGAGCCGGCGCTGTCGGATCCTTTACCGTAAGAGTATAGTCTCTTGACGCGGAAGAGTTAGGACTGACTACACTTATATAATATGTGGTGTCCGCCTCCAGATCACCGGCGGTTATGACGCTTGGAACTCCGCCCTGGAATGCTTCTCCCTCATAAAAGTACCGTTCCCATTTCGTCATAAACATTAAAATATACCTGCAGAGCACCCGACGAACGGTTTTAGACATGTAATCTGGTACTCTGTTCCTGATGCCCCTGTGGTAAAAAGAATACCAGTGGCAGTCATTTGCATTCTCACTCGTTCCGGAAACCGGTGTATTAAGGGTAAGCTCCCCTGCCGCATACATATTGGTACCAGGTTCCACCGCTGCTGCGGATGTTGTCTCTGTTTCTGCATGAACGGTAGCCATGGTTCCAACACTCATGGAAGCAGTCAGCACACAGCCTGTGAGTAAATAAACAAGTAAGTTTCTTTTTTTTCATGGTTTTGTCCTCCTTTTGACAATCGTATACATTTGACAACAGTATACATAATATAACATCCATATTCAATAGGATGCGAATTGTGATGCAGCGCTTTTTCCCATATTTTTTGCTGCTCCGTATACAGACAGGGCAAAAGAAAAAAAGGTTTTAAAAAATAAAATTTTTTAAAACCTTTTTCCAATCTTTTTAAAACAACATCCCCCATGGTATACAACAAAAGCAGCGATCCACGCGATCACACACTGGCCGATCACCACAGCCGCCGCCCATTTTCCGCCGAGCTCCCGTTTCACCGAAGCAACCGCAGCCACACAGGGCGTATAGAGAAGGCAGAACACCAGAAGAGACGCCGCGCCGGCCATACTCAGGCTTCCCTGCAGAAGAGCCGTGCTTCCGAACAGTACGGTGAGAGAAGACACCACGCTCTCTTTTGCCAGAAAACCGGAGATCAGCGCCGTCACGATGCGCCAGTCCCCAAAGCCCACGGGCAGGAAGAGCGGCGCCAGCACACCGGCTGCCAGAGCGAGAATGCTGTCCTGGGAATCCGCTACCATGTTCAGTCCCATGTCAAAATTCTGCAAGAACCAGATGACAATGGTTGCCACAAAAATCACCGTAAACGCCCGCTGAAGGAAGTCCTTTGCCTTTTCCCACAGAAGATGCAGCACGTTTTTTGCCCCGGCATCCGGTAATTGGGAAGCTCCATGACAAAAAAAGGAACGGCCTCGCCCTTGAACATGGTCTTTTTAAACAAAAGCGCCATAAGAATCGCCATGACAATCCCAAGCACGTAAAGCCCGATCATGACAAGCGCGCCGTGTCCCGGGAAAAATGCCGCAGTAAAAACGCGTAAATCGGAAGCTTTGCCGTACAGCTCATAAAAGGCGTCAGAAAAATCGTCATCTTGCGGTCACGCGCAGAAGGCAGCGTCCGGCTCGCCATAACGCCCGGAACCGTACAGCCAAAACCGATGAGCATGGGCACGATGCTTCGCCCCGACAGGCCAATTTCGGAGAAGCTTGTCCATAATGAAAGCCACTCTGGCCATATAGCCGCTGTCCTCCAAAAGGGACAGGAAGAAAAACAGCGTCACAATGATCGGAAGGAAGCTGAGCACACCGCCCACACCTCATCCATCATATTCAGCGCCAGCACCATGGGGTATCCAGCTCCATGAGCTGCATCGTTAGCATATTCTGCCACGACCATAGGAACTGGCTCCAGAGCAGGTCGGTGACCTCGGTCTCCGGGTGGCCCTTAATCGCACCGCTCTTGCGGTCCACCGTCACGCCCGGGAAATTGCCTACATGCTGGTTGGAGCCGGTAAGCTGGTTGAACAGGGTGGTCTTTCCGCAGTTCTGGTTGCCAGCCAGCGCAAAGGTGAGGGGCCTGTCCTCGGGCAGGGGATTCTCCCCCTTTTTGGTATGGTACTTTCCGCCCTCACCAAGGCCCGGGTGCTCCACCATTTTTCCGTCCACCGGGGCGTGCACCGCCGGGGTCTTTTCGGTGGGGGTCACGGTGATCTGTGCCGCGTCGTCCAGACGCAGGGTCAGCTCATAGCCGTGGATGCGCAGCTCCATGGGGTCGCCCATGGGCGCCAGCTTTACCAGCGTGACCTCCGCCTGGAAGCCAAAAAAACTTCTGGAAGCCCGCCAGGCAAAGAGGCGGGAACTGGAAGCTGCCAAAGCCAAATCCGGCATATTCGCCGTGGGCTGCTCTTTCTATAAGCTGGTGCTTCTGTTTATCATAGGCGCCTTTCTGGGCGATATCACGGAAACGATTTTCTGCCGCATCACCATGGGAAGATGGATCAGCCGCAGCAGCGTGGTTTACGGCCCGTTCAGCATTGTATGGGGGCCTCGGCTGCGTCCTGCTCACCATGATCCTGTACCAGTACCGGAACCGCAGCGACAGCTTCATTTTTATGATGGGAACGCTTCTTGGCGGAGCTTACGAGTACATCTGCAGCGTGTTTACGGAGATTGTATTCGGAACCATTTTCTGGGACTACAGCAAAATCCCCTTTAACCTTGCCGGACGGGTAAACCTTCTGTACTGCTTTTTTCTGGGGGATTGCCGCAGTCGTCTGGATGCGCGTCCT
>VOFE01000602.1_pt1 | contig 10001 bp, 16 predicted proteins | sample 5384071 | NCBI WGS metagenome assembly VOFE01 (sample SAMN12384724, study PRJNA508395) | human gut metagenome | isolation source: healthy gut D | host: Homo sapiens
TTGCAGGATTCGCATCTTTTGGAATCGGATGTGCAACACAGGTTAACTCCATTGCAACTGTAGTAGAAGAAAATACAGGTGTTCAGGGCTGGATCGTTGATTGGTCGTAGCAGTGCTGACAGCAATCGTTATTTTCGGCGGTATCAAATCCATTGCAACAGTATGTGAGAAATTGGTTCCATTTATGGCAATCTTCTATGTGCTTGGATGTTTGATCATTCTTGGTCTTAATTATGATTATATTCTTCCGGCTATCCAGACAATCTGCAAGCTTGCATTTACACCGGTGCAGCAGCAGGAGGACTGGTAGGCACGGGTATTCGTTTAGCCATGCAGTACGGAATCGCAAGAGGTCTTTTTCTCAAACGAATCCGGTATGGGTTCCGCGCCAATTGCAGCAGCTGCTGCACAGACAAGAAATCCAGTTCGTCAGGCACTGGTATCTTCTACAGGTACATTTTGGGATACCGTAGTTGTATGTCTTATGACAGGGCTGGTACTTGTATCTACCATTATGAAAATCCGAATATCAATGCTGACCAGATCAGTGATGGCGGAACCCTTACTACACTGGCGTTTGGACAGATTCCTGTATTTGGCCCTATCATCTTAACACTGGAATCATCTGCTTTGCATACTCTACGATTCTCGGATGGGCTTATTATGGAGAACGTGCGGTAGAATATTTTGCAGGACATAAAGGACTGATTCCATACCGCATTATTTATGTAGTTGTAGCAGGAATTGCACCGGTTGTAGCATTGGACGTTGTGTGGGCGCTGGCAGATATTTTAAATGCGCTGATGGCAATCCCGAACTTGATCGCAGTGCTGCTTCTCCAATGTGATTGTGAAAGAGACAAAGAAATACATCAATGATCTGGATGCATGGAGCGATGAAGAGGCACCGGTTACTGAAGATTAACATTTTGTTTTTTTATAAGAGAAGAGGTAGAGAAAAATGAAAACTTTAGGATATTACAATGGGAAAACATGGAGAACTGAGGAAATGAGCATTCCCATGAACGATCGGGTATGCTGGTTTGGAGATGGTGTTTATGATGCAGGTCCATCCAGAAATTATAAAATATTTGCGCTAGATGAACACATAGATCGATTTTTCAACAGTGCAGGGCTTCTGGATATTGAGATGCCTGTAACGAAGGAGGAGCTAAAAAGCTCCTCCAGGAAATGGTAAATAAAATGGATACCGGCGATCTCTTTGTCTATTATCAGGTGACAAGGGGAACCGGAGTAAGAGATCATGCTTATACAAAGGGACCGGGCAATCTGTGGATCATGTTAAAACCGGCAGAAATCTCAGATGGCATAGAGCCGATCAAATTGATTACTGTAGAAGATACTGTTTTCTGCAGTGTAATATTAAGACCTTGAATCTGATTCCATCCTGTGTGGCAACGGAAAAGGCGAAAAAGGCAGGGTGTCAGGAAGCAGTATTTTTATCGCGCCGGTGGAAGGGTGACCGAATGTGCGCATAGTAATGTCCACATTATCAAAGACGGGAAACTGGTGACAGCACCTACAGATAATTTGATCCTTCCGGGAATTGCAAGAGCTCATTTGATCCGCATGTGTAAGAAGCTTGGCATTCCGGTAAGCGAAACACCTTATACCTTAAAAAGAGCTGTTCGAAGCAGAAGAAGTGTTAGTGACAAGTTCCAGTAACCTCTGCCTGCATGCCTGCGAGATTGACGGGAAACCGGTAGGTGGAAAGAACCCTGAATTATTAGAGAAGATCAGAGCTGCTTTTACTTGGAGAATTTTACGAGAAGACAGCGGCAGAATAGGAAGTGAAAAGATGGATGAGAAGGGAAATCTTAAAATTATGCCTGCAGGGGATCGGGGGCATGGTTGCAGAGTTTGGAAATGTGATCAGTATTCAAATAAATGATCAGGTTCAACAACTGAAGAAATGCCTGAGTAATGAACAGATACAAGGGGTTCTGGAGTTACAGCCAACCTTTCGTTCTCTGATGATCTATTACGATCCTCTCAAGATTTCTTATGAAGAATTGGAAAAAGAGTGCGCATACTTGGAAGCACCGAGACTTTGAAAATCATAAGAAAAAAAGAATCCTTAAGATTCCCTGCTGCTACGGAGCTCGCTTTGGACCGGATCTTAGAGATATGGAAAAACATACCGGACTTGATCGGGACGAGATTATTGCTATACATAGTTCTGTAGATTACCGCATTTATATGATGGGTTTTCTCCCGGGCTTTGTATATCTGGGCGGATTGGATTCTCGCATAGAGATGCCGAGACTTTCCACTCCCCGTGTGAAGATCCCGGCAGGGGCAGTGGGAATCGGCGGCAATCAGACCGGTGTCTATCCGGTTGCCTCTCCGGGAGGGTGGAGGCTGATAGGTGGAACTCCGGTGGAATTTTACGATGCAGGAAGACAAGAGCCGATTTTATGCCGTGCCGGAGAATATATTCGGTTTGTGCCTGTTTCGCTGGACGATTATTATGATATCCGGCGTATGATCGTCAAGGGTGAATATACGATCGATATTTTGGAAGAAGAAGGTGAACAGTAGATGGCAGTAAAAATTGTATTACCGGGCGCTGTTATGACAGTTCAGGACGGCGGACGGTATGGGTATCAAGAAACCGGGATTCAGGTTTCCGGTGCTATGGATCAGGCATCATTTAAAAAGGCAAATTATCTGGTTGGAAATGATGAGACAGAAGCAGTTTTAGAGGTCACGCTGTTCGGAGGAATGCTGGAATTTACAGAGGATACGATTGTCGCAGTTACAGGAGCAGACATGGGACCTATGGTGGACGAAGAGCCGGTAGAAATGAATTGCCCGCTGTTGATCCAAAAAGGACAGACGCTGACACTTGGAACAGCCCGGCAGGGATGCCGGACTTATCTTGCATTTGCCGGCGGTATCGATGTCCCACTCGTTATGGGGAAGCAGATCTACCAATCTAAAATGTGCATTTGGCGGGTATGGAGGACGCGCGCTGAAGTCGGGGAGATGTTCTGAAGCTCCGGAAAACCGAAGTGGTCGTTTGATCGAGTGAAAAAACGGAGAACAAAGGGGATTGAGGAAGGTAAAATCATAGAGGTGCGTGCAGTTCCCGGACCACAACAAGAGTATTTTACAGAAGCAGGAGAGAAGGCGTTTTACAACGGCATTTATACGATAACAGATCAGAGCGACCGGATGGGATATCGTCTGAAGGGTCCCTTGGCGGAGAGCAAAAACGGAACAGACATTATATCTGATGCGATCCCGCTGGGGGCAGTGCAGATTCCGCCCAGCGGTCAGCCGATTGTATTATTAGCAGACAGACAGACTACCGGCGGCTATGCGAAGATTGCGGTAGTGTGTTCTTTTGATATTCCCAAGCTGGTTCAGGGAAGACCGGGCGACAAAGTCCGTTTTTTAAAGACCGATGTGAAAACAGCGCAGAAACTATACAGAAAGCAGGAAAGATAATATGGATGACAGGAAACCAACACCAAGGGAAGTTCGAAAATTAATCAGAGAAGAAAAGATCACCGGTCAGACTTCCGGCTTGTGTCCGGGATATGCACAGGCAAATCTTCTGATCCTTCCCAAAGATCAGGCTTATGATTTCCTTTTATTTACACAGAGAAATCCAAGAGCCTGCCCAATATTGGAAGTGACGGATATGGGAAGCCGACAGCTTCATTATCTTGCGCAGGATGCAGATGTGGCGAGGGATTTCCCCAAATACCGCATTTATCGCAAGGGAAAAATGATCGGCGAGTATACGAGTATTGATAGGTTCTGGCAAGATGACTTTGTAAGCTTTTTTGATCGGATGCAGTTTTTCATTTGAAGCCGGGCTGTTAGAAGCAGATGTTCCTGTAAGACAGATTGAAGAACATAAAAATGTGCCGATGTTTAAAACGAATATTCCGTGTACACCCGCAGGAATCTTTCACGGCAACATGGTAGTCAGCATGCGTCCGATGACCGGAGAACAGGCAGTGAAAGCGGCATGTATTACAGGAGATATGCCAAGAGTACACGGCGCGCCTGTTCACATCGGTGATCCGTCCCAGATTGGAATTCGGGATCTGCAAAAACCGGATTTTGGAGAGGCGGTGACAGTCAGGGAGGAGAACTTCCGGTATTCTGGCCTTGCGGAGTCACTCCTCAGAATGTGGTCATGGAAGTAAAGCCGGAGCTTGCGATCACGCATGCACCGGGGCATATGTTTATCTCCGATATTAAGAACGCAGCATTAAAAATATTAGAACCATGGATAAAGTGTTAGAAAAGATAAGAGAACAGAGGGTGAGGAAGATGTATACTGTGGACTTAAATTGTGATCTGGGCGAGAGCTTTGGAAACTATAAATGTGGAATGGATGAAGAAATCATTCCCTATATTTCTTCCGCCAATACGGCATGCGGTTTTCATGCGTCAGATCCGCTTGTCATGGAACAGACAGTAAAGCTTGCTAAAAACTACGGGTTCACATCGGAGCGCATCCGGGATATCCGGATCTGACCGGATTCGGAAGACGAAATATGCAGGTGTCAGAAGAAGAACTAAAAGCGATGGTACAATATCAGATCGGGGCGTTAAAGGCATTTTGCGATGCTTTTGGTGTGCCACTCTATCATGTGAAACCACATGGAGCCATGTATAATATGGCGGTAACTCATACAGGACTTGCAGAAGCCATCTGTCGTGGAATCCGGGAAGTCGATCAGAACCTGATCCTTCTGGCTCCGGCAGGCAGTGAAATGTTCCGGGCGGCGAAGAAATTCGGGCTGCGCGCCGCAGGAGAAGTCTTTGCCGACCGTGCCTATGAGGAGGATGGAACGCTTGTCTCCAGAAGAAAAGAGGGAGCCGTGATCACAGAGGAAGAAGTGGCAATCGAGCGTGTTGTCGGCATGGTTAAGAAAGGAACAGTTACAGCTGTTACCGGTAAAGAGATTGAGGTACAGGCGGACTCCATCTGCGTGCATGGAGACGGACCGAAAGCATTGGCATTTGTAAAGCGGATCAGAGAGACTCTTACAGAAGAAGTGTGAAGATCTGTCCGCTATCAGAAATCGTGTAGTAGTGCATAGGATAGAAGAAAAAAAGGAAAGAGAGGGTGGCGCGGATGTTGACGGCAATCAGACAAGAAACGATCGAAGACGTGGTGCTTCGCTATTCCAAACGAGGAATGAATATTTTAAAAAATCATATGAAAGAGGATTATTGCCGGGAAGCAGCCGGACAGATCTTAGAACTTGAGAAAGGAACGATTCTCTTAACGACAGGATTCTATGTGGCAGGACATGCAGAGACAGATGGGCCCTCGGAACACTTGTGATGGCAGACGCACTTCAGAAGCTTGGATATCATCCGGTGATCGTAACAGATGAATTTGCAGAGGTTTTTTGAAAATGAAGGCTTGGAAGTGTATTATGCGGGAGTGAATGACGAAGCGCAGGAGTATGACCGGATGCTGGAAACTTATCGTCCGGTGGGACTTATTTCCATTGAAAGATGTGGAAGAAATGTGGAAGACGATTATGCCAATATGCGGGGAATCAGTATTAAAGAATACACGGCAAGTACAGATTGGCTCTTCATCCGGGCAAGAAAAGCAGGGATTCCGACTTTTGGAGTCGGAGACGGTGGAAATGAGATTGGAATGGGAAATCTCAAGGAAGTCATCCATGAGGAATTAGCGCTTGTTCCGTGCAAAGTAAAAGTAGATACGCTTGTCATTGCAACCGTATCGAACTGGGGCGCCTACGCGATCGTAGCATACATGCAGAAAATGACAGGTGTGACGGGACTGTTGAATTTTGAAAAGATCTATGGATATCTGGCGAGAATTGTCCGAATGGGAAGTGTGGATGGCGTGACGAAGAAGCATACGCTCAGTGTGGATGGGTTTTCATTGAGATAGAAAAGAGATTCTGGATGGACTGAATCAATTGGCAAGTTAATAGATAAGAAGGAAGACTGGAAGGATCAAGGAGGATATGGCAATATGTGTTCGATTATGGGATATTGTGAAGAAGGAGAGGTGTTGAAACCTTTCGGGAATGCTTTTTAAGGACATCGTCCAGAGGACCGGATGAATGTCGGATTCTGGACACCGGAAAAGGATATCTGGGATTTCAGCGCTTAGCGATCATGGGACTGACACCGTCCGGCATGCAGCCTTTTTCGCTGAACGGAAGCTATGTAGTTTGTAACGGAGAGATCTATGGATTTGAAAACAAAGAGAAGAGCTGAAAAGAAGGGTTATACATTTGAAAGTGATTCTGATTGTGAGATCCTGCTTCCGTTATATGAGCAATACGGAACAGAGATGTTCGGTATGCTGGATGCGGAGTTCGCGTGTATTATCTATGACGGAAAGACCGGAAGCTATCTTGCGGCGAGATCCCATCGGAATTCGTCCACTCTATTACGGATATGACGAAAAAGGAGTTCTTGTTCTTGCCAGTGAAGCTAAAAATCTGGTTGGACTCTGTGAGAAGATCCGCCCGTTTCCACCGGGACATTATTACAAAGACGGAGCATTCGTCTGCTATCATGACATTAGCAGAACAGAGGAAGTCTGTGAGGATGATGTAGAGACAATCTGTCAGAAAATCCATGACAAATTGATAGAAGGAGTATGCAAAAGACTTGTCTCGGATGCAAAAGTAGGGTTTCTGTTGTCAGGAGGACTGGATTCTTCCCTTGTCTGTGCTATAGCAGCAAAGGAGAGTAAGGAGCCGATTCGCACGTTTGCAATTGGAATGGATCAGGATGCCATTGATCTGAAATACGCAAGACAGGTGGCAGAATATATTGAAGTGAGCACACGGAAGTGATCATAACAAAAGAAGACGTGTTAAATGCGTTTGAGGATGTGATCCATCTTCTCGGCACTTATGACATTACTACAATCCGTGCCAGCATTGGAATGTACTATGTATGTAAATATATTCACGAACACACCGATATCCGTGTTCTGCTGACCGGAGAGATCTCGGATGAGTTGTTTGGGTATAAATATACAGATTTTGCACCGTCACCGGAAGAATTTCAAAAGGAATCCGAGAAACGTATACATGAGCTTCATATGTATGATGTGCTCCGGGCAGACCGGTGTATTTCCGTAAACTCACTGGAGCAAGAAGAGTTCCATTTGGAGATCTTGATTTTGTAAAGTATGTAATGTCTGTCGATCCGGCAAAGAAAATGAATACCTATGGAAAAGGGAAGTATTTGCTGCGCCGTGCATTTGAGAAGGATGCGTGTCTGCCGGAAGAAATTCTCTGGCGTGAAAAAGCAGCATTTTCAGATGCGGTAGGTCATTCCATGGTAGATGATCTGAAAGAATATGCACAGACCTGTTACGAAGGGGATGAATGGAAGGAAAAATGCAGCGCCTATGAGCATGCAGCGCCATTTACGAAGGAGTCACCTCTACCGGGAAATCTTTGAAAATATTATCCGGGACAGTCGGAGATGGTCGTTGATTTCTGGATGCCGAACAAGGCGTGGGACGGATGCAATGTCAATGATCCGTCCGCACGTGTACTGGCAAACTATGGCGACAGTGGAAAATAGAAGAAGCTAAGAGTTTTGGTTTGGAATATCCATTGGATAATGGTTATCAAAACAGGCTTTACAAAGTGGGAGACCATTTACCGTATCGGGAAGGTCTTCCACTTTCATATATCCAAGAGAGTCAGCGCCTATGATGCGGCAAATATCGTCCACAGAGTGGGAAGATGCCAGAAGCTGCTGATTGGACGGAATGTCTGTTCCGAAATAGCAAGGATGCAGGAAGGGAGGCGAGCTGATGCGGACATGAACTTTGAGAGCACCGGCTTGTTTCAGGTGTCGGATCAGACCTGCGATCGTGGTTCCTCTTACGATAGAGTCGTCCACCAGGACGATATTTTTTCCCCTTGACGGCATGCTCCAGTACATGTAGTTTGAGCCGTACACTTTTTTTTCTCTTTCTTTCTGTGTCGGCTTTATAAAGGTACGTCCCACGTAACTATTCTTGTAGAAGGCTAACCCGAAGGGGATGCCGGAAGCTTCCGCATAGCCCTGCGCAGCGGCAAGACCGGAATCAGGCACACCGGTTACAAGATCTGCATCTGCCGGGTAGGCTTTGGCAAGTGCAGCCCCGCCTCTTAAGCGAGCCTCGTAGACAGATACACCGTCAAGGGTACTGTCTAATCGTGCAAAGTAGATGTATTCAAAGATGCAGTGAGCGTGCTTCTTCTGGCAGAGCTCCAGATTGGAAAAGACCCCTGACGCGTAATGGTGATGATCTCGCCCGGGCGTATATCACGGATAAACGTCGCTCCGATAGCGGTGAGAGCACAGCTCTCCGAGGAGAGGACATAGGCGCCGCCTCGCTTTCCAAGGCAAAGTGGTTTGAGACCGAGAGGGTCTCTGACGCCGATCAGTTTTCTCGGACTTGCAATGATTAGCCCATAGGCTCCTTTTATTTTTGAGGCAGCCCGCAGAATTGCCTCTTCGACAGAGTGGGTGTGAATCCGCTCTCGTGCAATCAGGTGCGCAATGACTTCCGAGTCTGTTGTTGTCTGGAAGATGGCGCCGGTACGTGCAAGTCCGGCTCTTAATTCTTCGGTGTTGACGAGATTCCCATTGTGTGCAAAGAGCAAGAGTACCCTTAACATAATTGAGCACAAGAGGCTGTGCGTTCTGCAGAGAAGTTTCTCCGGTTGTAGAATAGCGTACATGACCAACGCCCAGATTGCCGGTAAGAGAATGAAGGATGTTGTCGTCAAAGACTTCGTGGACAAGTCCCATGCCCCGGTGAACATTAAGATTCCCCTCCGATCCGCAGGTGTCACACACAGCAATACCGCAGGACTCCTGCCCGCGGTGCTGTAAAGAAGAAAGGCCATAATAGATGGGGTTTGCCGCCTGTTCTTCAGAAGATGTATAAATACCAAAGACGCCGCAGGCTTCTTTGATACGTGAATGATCACAATTCATGACAAAGCTCCTTTCTTATAATGAAAATAGTAATTGATCGTAAGATGGGTATGGAAGCAGATTTTCAGGAATCAGTGCTTCCGCTTCGCTTGCAGCGGTTCCCAAGTGCTTAAGAGAAGGAATCAGAAGGTTCCGCCCAAGGAAAGCAGAACGTTTCAGGTCCTCTTCTTTCTCTGTTTTGGCGAGCTGCTCCTTCAGATCTTGTACGCCGTCTGCTAAGATTTCATAACAATTACTAAGCTTTCTTACAAGTGCTTATCCGCATCTGTTTTCAAATCAGGGAGAAGCGCTTTTTTGAACTCGTACTGGAAGCAACAGCTCCGGTATAAGAAAGGAGAGCCGGAAGGAAGTCACGCGATAGTATATCAACCATTGTGCGTGCTTCAATCGCGATGGTCTTCACATAATTTTCCAGTAAAATATCGTGTCTGGAGCGGATTTCCTCTTCTGTATAAATGTGGTGTTTGGTGAAGAGTGTAATGCTTTTTGCTGTCAGAAGACGTTCCAGACAGTCCGGTGTAGATTCCAGATTGTCAAGACCTCGTCGGGAAGCCTCTTTCACCCATTCATCGGAGTAGCCGTTTCCATTAAAGATAACCTTTTTATGTTTCTGTATTGCGCGTTTCAAAAGTGCGTGAACGGCCTCATCCATATCAGCCGGATCAGTGTCCTTTAATTCTTCATAGAACTGGTCCAGTGATTCCGCAACAGCGGTATTTAATATAATGTTCGGCGTTGCAACGGATAGGCAGCAGAACCAAGCATGCGGAATTCGAATTTATTTCCGGTAAATGCAAATGGGGAAGTCCGGTTCCGGTCTGTATTGTCTTTGAGAAATGAGGTAGTACCGGGGCGCCGGTGTCAAGCTGGATCTTCTCCTGTTTACCGAAATAAGTATCATTTTCAATGGATTCCAGTACATGGGTAAGTTCGTCTCCAAGGAAAATAGACACGATGGCAGGGGGAGCTTCATTTCCACCGAGTCTGTGGTCATTTCCGGCGCTGGCTGCA
>VOFE01000622.1_pt1 | contig 10001 bp, 17 predicted proteins | sample 5384071 | NCBI WGS metagenome assembly VOFE01 (sample SAMN12384724, study PRJNA508395) | human gut metagenome | isolation source: healthy gut D | host: Homo sapiens
AGGATGGCGCTCATGGTGCCGCCGTAATATTCCCCTGAGATGCCGGACCAGAAGCCGATCCCAGGCCTGCCGGAGTTCATAAAGGCTCTGCCGCAGCCGGTCCGTATCTTTCGACAGGACTTCCATCTGCTCCGCCCAGACAAGTACGCGGATCTCCTGCCGCCGGTAATATTCCCGCTGGTCAAAATTCCCTGGATTGCGTGCACTGTCAAAAGCCTGCAGTTCGCCTCTCACATGCAGGATATTCCCTATCTTTATTACGTTTTTAACTGTATCACCGGAATAATAAACAAGGACTCTTTCTTCTGCAAGTTCCCTGCCCGCCGCAGAAACGGCGTTATCTTTCAGATAAAACACGATCAGCTTTTCACTTTGGGACATTACTACTGTAACGGACATCCATCTTTTGCTCGACCAGCTTATCCCCTTTTTTATTTGCAAAATACAAAGTCAGCGTTCCACTTTGATAGGAGCTTAAAGAAGATCCGGTATTCTCTACAAAATCATCCTCATTCATCAGACCGATCACCGCTCCGTCTGCATTTTTCAACGGTTCGCCGTCTACAGAAAGACTGACTGCATTCACTCCGTCCAGTCTCAGAAGCGACTGGACGATTGCTGCACGCATCAGCTTTTCTTCCAGTGGTTTTACCGATCTGTATTCGCTATTGAAATCAACATCCAGGATACTTCCCTGAGTTTGCAGTCCTGTACTTTGATCTTTTGGAAATAGCCGGTGTATACCGGGTCTCGTCGGCCGGCTTCTGCATTTCCCTCAAAATGTCTTTCGCCTCTTCGACTACATCCTCCCCCCTGAACCTCATAACTGACTTTCACCAGTCCGGTCTTGTCCGGATTCAGACAGTAGATATAATCATCCCCGTCCCTGACATTCGTTCTGCTTGAGCAGGCTGCCAGCAGCAGGATCATGAAGACACTCAGAATAAGAGCTTTTTTTTTTTCCTTTTCATATATGCCCTCCTATGATGCCGCATAGATCAGAGGAATCCGCACTGTAAATGTTGTTCCCTCTCCCTCTGCACTGTACACCTTGATCGAGCCACGATGCACGATCACTGCATTTCTTGCGATTGCCAGACCCAGACCTGTTCCTCCGATTTCTCTTGAATGGGATTTATCCACGCGATAAAACCGTTCAAAAATATAAGCCTGATCTTCTTCCGGTATTCCGATCCCTGAATCTTCTACTTTTATATAAAAGAACTTATGTCCGCATTCAGTGAGACATGCACCCAGCCATTGTCACGATTATATTTGATCGCATTTTCTACTAAATTGGAAATCGCAAGTGAGAATTTTGTCTCGTCAATCTCAGCCGTAACAGGGCGGAAACTCTCCATTACAATCTCAACATTCTTCTGCTGGGCGATCGGTCTGAGCCGTTTCAGGATCTGCTCTAACAGATTATTGATATTCATGGACTCAATATTCAGTGTCTGCCCTTTCTTGTCCATCTTTACAAGAGATAACAGATCTGTAATGATCTTATTCTCACGGTCGATTTCTTTTGCTATATCTCCCATGAACTCCTGATACATCTCTACCGGAACATTTTCCTGCTCCAGCAGAGAATCTGCCAGGACTTTCATTGAAGTCATCGGTGTCTTCAGCTCATGCGATACATTCGATACAAACTCTTCTCTTGAATCATCCAGAAGCTTCAGCCGTCCCATCATCTTATTGATCGACTCACTGATATTTTTCGTCTCTGTATAAGTATCTACATGGAGGATATCGTCACTGTACCCTGCACTGACATTCTCAATCGCTGAAGTAATCTTGCCGCAATGGTCTTACTACCCTGTCTGCAAAATAACCGCAACAATCGTCAAGCAGGATCATACATAATCCGATGATCAGTCCTCCCTGGGTATACAGGATATGAATAGAGTCCTCGATGCTGTCTGTAGATACACTCGCCACCATCACACCGATCGTATGTCTGCTTCCGATTTCTGTCACCGGTGCAGTCACTTCAATATAATGATTCTTTTATCGTACACTGGTTCTGGATCTCTGCTGTACGGAGGGCACTGCACGGGTCTCATAAAGACCTTCACAATTCCCAGTAATGCTGCACTGCCGGGAATCAGTCCGGCAAGCATCACAACCAGAATACCGGAATCTCAGATTTTTAAAAATATTATCTTTTAGTGTAAATGTATTTTACCCCTGGAAATAATAACCCACTCCCCACTTCGTATGTACATATTTCGGTTCACTTGGATTCATCTCGATCTTTTCTCGTAGGCGACGGATATGCACATCAACCGTTCTTGCATCTCCCGGATACTCATATCCCCAGATAAGATTCAAAGACTTTCCCTGCTGTAGACCTTGTTCGGATTCATTGCCAGAAGCTCCAGAAGATCAAATTCTTTTGCGGTAAGATTTCAGTTCCCTGTCCCCGGAAAAAACTCTCCGTGCTTTCACAGTCGATCTTCAGATTCCCTTTACCAAGCACCGGACTGCTCGCGGCTCATCCCATCTTTTTTAGCGACCCTGCGCATGATTGCCTTCATTCTGGCCTTAACCTCAAGAATGTTGAACGGCTTTGTGATGTAATCATCTGCGCCATATTCCAACCCGAGGATCTTGTCCATATCCTCGCCCTTCGCAGTGAGCATGATGACCGGTACATCTGAGAAATCACGGATCTGTCTGCATACTTCAAATCCATCGTATTTTGGAAGCATGACATCCAGAAGAATCATATCATACTCTTTTCTTTTTACCATCTCAAGTGCTTCCTCACCGTCGTATGCGCAGTCAACTTCCATATCATCCTGTTCCAGGCTGAATCAGATTCCTTTCACGATCAGCTTTTCATCATCTACTACCAATACTTTTCTGCCATCTTGCGCACTCCTCTACTCTACCGTTATCTGCTCCCGGATCTTCTGAAAGATTCCTTCCTTGATCCCGTCCACTTTCTTCAGATCCTCTATCTTCCTGAATCCACCGTTTGTCTCTCTATAAGCAATAATTGCTTCCGCGCGGGACTCGCCAATCCCGCTTAAAGTGCTTAAAAGTTCAGCCTTTGTCGCGGTGTTCAGGTTTATTATTCCTGTGTCTTTTCCCATCCCGGCATCTGCCATATCCGATGGTGAACCTTCTTCTTTCAAAGTCTGTTCTTCTTCTCTGGATGGCACATAAATCCTTTGTCCATCTGTCAGATGTGCTGCCTGATTCAGATAAACCTGTCCTGCTGCCTCCGTCAGACCTCCCGGCTGCTTCTATGGCATGCGTAGATGCGGTGCTCCTTCCTGCAGTTCATATACACCGGGTGATGCCACTCGCCACATACATACACCCAGATCGAACCTTCTTTTTCTTCACCACCCGGATCTGCTTTTGCCTTATCCGGCTTTTCTTCGGCAGCCTTTGATTCTGCCTCGTTTTTCTTATCCCCGGCATCCGCTTCTGCAGCAGCCACACTGGTAAAGGTCTCTTCTTTTCATGGCATGCTGACAGCATACAATTGCTGATTCCAAGGAAAATTCCACATATTTGATATAAAATCCGTTCTTCTTTCCCATACCTCACTGTTTCAGACCGCAGACTTCCCCTTAAAACCGGACATAAATATTGTAACGAATTTTGTCAGAATTACAATAGAAAATTTAAGGCTTTGTTAACAGAATTTTTTTCCAAAGACAACCTATTTCCACTGAAAAATTGTCGTGCCGATCAGAGCGATCCCCATACCGATCACTTTTCTCCAGGAAAATGGCTCTTTTTCCACACCAAATAATCCCACCAGTAGTCAGATCAGATACGCCACAATAAGCTGAGAACAACAATGAAAAGTGCTGATCTTGCAGGTCCCAGGGCTCCACACTTTTGATCACGGTCCATGTGATCCCTGCTCCGATCACACCGCCAAGCAGCAATATTTAGGCTGCACCTTCCATTATCGTGGCAATACTGTCCCTTCCCATGATCAGCCACATTACCAGACAGAGCAAATGCACTAAGCTGCACCCAGGCATTACTCACCCACATTCCTGTCGTCTTTGTCACCTGCGCGTTGAACACCCCTGTACACTCATCAACGCTCCCGACAAAAGGGCAATCAGAAATCCGGTCATCTTTCATACCTCCCTTATAGAAATAGTATAAGCAAATGACCGGGCTTTTTTCTCTTATTTTTATCAGGCACCGACTTTATGCAAGTGCTTTTTTCAGATTTTTCGATCATTTCATCAATATGCTTTTCTTCCACGATCAGTGGTGGAACAAAACGGATCACATTTCCCTGTGCCTGAATAATCAGAAGTCCTTCTTCAACGTTTTTATTTACTTCTGCAAGAGGTTTTCGTAATCTCGATTCCCTGCATCAGACCTTTGCCTTTACGCTTTTGTCACTGCATCCAGTTCATCCACTCATCCAGTTTTTGTCAGATGCAGTTTCTTTGTCAGATATGGTGCGATTTCACACATGATCACGATATGATCCCGTTCAAAAATCTTGATCACAGTCTTTAACAGCGGTACATGCCAGCGGATTTCCTCCGTAAGTTGCGCCGTGATCTCCCGGCTGCAGAGAATATTTTGCCACTTCTTCTGTCATTGCAAAGGCACCTACCGGGATTCCGTTTCCGATTGCTTTTGCCATAGTCAAAATATCTGGCTTCATGTCATAAGCCTGCCATGCAAACATAGAACCTGTTCTTCCCATTCCGCACTGTACTTCGTCACAGATCATCAGAATTCCATTCTCATCACAGATCTTACGGATTCCTCCATGAACTCCTGCGTGGCAAGGTTGATTCCACCTTCTCCCTGAAGCGGCTCTAAAATAATTGCACAAGTCTTATCATTTACCAGTGCTTTTACACTGTCAAGATCATTAAACTCTGCAAATCTTCACCTGGGAACAACCGGTTCAAACGGTTCTCTGTAGGAATCGTGTCCTGTCACTGATACAGCACCGAAGCTTCTTCCATGGAAAGAATTGTTCATCGCTATAAATTCATAGCGTCCGGTCTTTTTTGTATAGGCATATCTTCTTGCAGCTTTTAATGCACCTTCATTTGCCTCTCCGCCACTGTTGGTAAAGAAAACTCTGTCCATTCCTGAAATGCGGTTCAATTCCTGTGCAGCTTCTCCACAGCTCTCATGATAATAAAGATTTGATGTATGGTATAACTTATCAATCTGATCTTTTAATGCCTGATTCAGTTCTTTATTGTCATATCCGAGACCAGACACAGCAAATCCTGCTGCAAAGTCAAGATATTCTTTTCCTTCTGTATCATAAAGATACATTCCTTCACCGTGATCCAATGCAATCGGGAATCGATTGTATACATGGATCAGATTTTCTTCTGCTGCCTGTATCTTACTGTTCACCATTGTAATACCTACTTTCCTTCCTGCTCAAAATTGCTGTACCGATTCCCTTATTGGTAAAGATCTCCAGGAGGAGACAATGTGGGATCCGTCCGTCAATGATATGTACTCTTGACACTCCGTTGTCGATGGCATCGATACAGTTCTGCAGCTTTCGGAAGCATGCCTCCTCCGATATATCCATCTCCGATCAATTTTGCCTCTTCGACTTCCAGCTCAGAGATCAGTGTAGACGGATCTTTCGGATCTTTGTAAACGCCCTCAATGTCTGTCAGGAATGCTAGCTTCTCAACTTTCATTGCACGGCGATTGCACAAGCTGCATCATCTGCATTGATATTGTAGGTATTGTAATCGTCATCCATTCCGATTGGGCAAATGATCGGAAGAAAATCCTTTTCCAGAAGATCATAAAGGATCTGAGCATTGACTTGCTTGACATCTCCTACGAATCCAATGTCCTGTCCATCTGAGTATTTCTTCTCAACCTCAGAAGTTTCCATCTTTTCCACTGATTCCCGATTGCCCGCACACCTAAGACTCTCTACAAGCTGGACAAGGCTTTTGTTGACACGTCCCAGTACCATCTCAGCGATCTCCATGGTCTCTTCGTCTGTTACACGCAGGCCATTGATAAACTGCGGTTCCTTTCCGACTTTTCCGACCCATTTACTGATCTCCTTGCCTCCGCCATGCACAATGATCGGTTTGAATCCACACAGTTTCAGAAGTGTAACATCCTCGATTACTCTGCGTTTCAGTTCTTCATCCACCATGGCACTTCCACCGTATTTTACAACGATAATCTTGCGGTTAAAACGCTGGATATAAGGCAATGCCTCAATCAGCACCTGTGCTTTATCAGATATTTCTGCATATTGCTTGTCATTTTTCTGTCTCCTTTTTATTTTTTTAAAGAAACTATAATTTCTCTATAAATCAACTTCTGTAATCTGCATTAATGTCGATGTATCCATGAGTCAGGTCACATCCCCAGGCTGTTGCTTCTGCATCTCCGGCTTTTAAGTCAGCAATGGCTGTCACTTTTTCCTGTGAAAGAATCTCTGTTGCCTTTTCCTCGCTATAATCTGTTGCTGTTCCATTAGCAATGATCTGAAGCTTTCCTGCACAGCTCTCGAAAATACAGATCTACCTTTTCCGGATCGAACTTTGCACCCGAATATCCCATTGCACATAAAATTCTTCCCCAGTTGGCATCGTGTCCCGCGATCGCTGCCTTTGTCAGATTCGAGCATACAACCGACTTTGCGAGAACTTTGGCCTGCTCTTTCGTCTGTGCTCCGACCACCTTTACTTCAAAAAGTGCCGTAGCACCTTCTCCGTCTCCTGCCATCATCTTTGCAAGTGTCTCATTGACATAATGAAGAGCCTCCTGGAATACCTCAAATTCCGGTGTTCCTTTTTTGATCTTCTTATTTCCTGCCATTCCGTTGGCCAGCAGAAGCACCGTATCATTCGTAGAAGTATCTCCATCAACAGAAACCATATTGTAAGTATCTTCAACATCATTGCTCATTGCCGCCTGAAGTGCTTTTTTGAAATTTTGCATCCGTTGTAATAAATGCAAGCATGGTACACATATTCGGATGGATCATTCCTGATCCCTTTGCCATTCCGCCGATCGTTACCGTCTTATCTCCCGATCTGGAACTGTCACAGCAACCTCTTTCTTCTTTGTATCCGTCGTCATGATCGCTTTTGCTGCTTCTGTTCCGCTCTCAATGCCAGCTCTTTTTCACTTTTGCAAGCTCTGAGATACCTGCTTTGATCCTGTCGATCGGAAGCTGCATTCCGATCACACCGGTAGATCCGACCAGCACGCCCGCTTCTTCGATTCCGAGTACCTTTGCCGCCTCTTTTGCTGTCTCCTGGCAGTACATCATTCCCTCCTACTCCGGTACACGCATTTGCAATTCCGGAGTTTATGATCACTGCCTGTGATTTCTGCTTATTCTCCACGATCTGCCTGTCCCATCTGACCGGTGCAGCTTTCACTACATTCGTCGTAAATGTTCCCGCAACCTTGCATGGCTTTTCACTGTAGATCAGTCGCCATGTCCGTACGTCCCTGATATTTGATTCTGTGCTGCCACTGCCGCTGCCTCAAATCCTTTTGCAGCCGTCACTCCGCCTTTGATTATCTCCATCGTATACCGCTTCCTTTCTCTCACTGCCACCTGACCGGCAGACTTTTACTCACTGCTCATTAAATGCAGTTATATTTGCCTCATTCAATGTAAAATCATAATAATTCACATCAATCGCTCCGTCCATCCGATTGTATTCCAAAATGCATTTCCTACATTATTCTGTGCAAATGCGATCAGGATACTTTATTGATCTTCTCGTCCTGCAATGCTTTCATGGCATATACGACCATGTCTTTTCCGATTCCATGTCTTCCGGTATGCCTCATCCACACAGACATGATACAGACAGCCTCGTCTTCCATCATGTCCACAGAGGATACTTCCGACGATTTTTCCTTCTTTCAACTGCGACAAAACTCGTTGTCGGATTTCGTCTTCAGGAAACGCTCTACACCTTCTCTTGAATCATCAATACTGCGGATTCCGAATCCTTTGATCTTTTTCCACAGTGCATACACTCCGTCATAATCCTCAATCGTCATTACACGTATCATCTACATACCACCTTTATCGCTTAACCTACGGGAACATCGGAACTAATTCCAGTCCTTCATCCTCCGGAAGACCGAACAGAAGATTCATATTCTGTACTGCCTGTCCTGCGGCACCTTTCAAGGTTATCGATCGCTCCCATCATAATAATCCGTCCTGTTCTCTCATCGATCTTAAATCCAATGTCTACATAGTTGCTTCCTTCTACCCATTTGGTCTCCGGACACTGATCTTTCTCTAGAACACGAACAAATTTCTCTTCTGCATAGTACTGATCATAAACTGCCTTTACTTCTTCATATGTAACTTTTTTCGTAAGCTTTGCGTACTCTGTCGCAAGAATTCCACGATTCATTGGAACTAAATGCGGTGTAAAGTTCAATACAACTTTCTCTCCTGCTGCATATCCGAGCTGTTCTTCAATTTCCGGTGTATGCCGGTGCGTTGCAACACCGTACGCTTTGATATTCTCATTCACTTCACAATAGAGATTCGGAAGCTTTGCACCTCTTCCTGCTCCTGAAGTTCCGGACTTCGCATCTATGATCAAAGTACTCATATCAATCAGACCTTCCTTTGCAAGCGGATAAGCTGTCAGGATCGAGCAGGTTGTATAACATCCCGGATTGGCCACGATACGTGCATCTTCACTTTGTCCCGGTTGATCTCGCACAATCCATAGACAGCCTCATCAATATACTGCGGTGCTTTATGTTCGATCTTATACCACTCTTCATATACATTGACATCTTTCAGGCGGAAGTCTGCACTCAGATCAATGATCTTCGTCTTGGACAGGATCTCCTCGTTGACCAGCGATGCACAAAGTCCCTGCGGCGTTGCCGTAAAGATCACATCTACCTGATCTGCCAGCTCTTCCATATTGTCATCCATGCACTTTGCATCCACGATCTGGAACATATTCCTGTATACATCTGCATACTTCTGGTCTACATAGCTTCTGGAACCATACCATTTAATTTCTGCATCTTTATGTCCCATTAATATACGAACAAGCTCCCCGCCTGCATATCCGGTCGCTCCGATAATTCCGACTTTAATCATAATTCTTCTCAAGTCCTTTCTATTTTTACTATGCTATGGTAACGTACTGCCATATGCCATATCATTTTATGATATACCACCTTTTATAGGAAGTAAATGTATTTCCATTAAAAAAACTGTCTCTAAAAATTTGCCTCTCCTTTTCAGTCCATTCTCTGCTTTCATCTGGCATATCATGCGGTTTTACTTGCATAATAATACGCCCTGCCCGCCTCTTGGGATCAGGACGTCGATCCAGCCATGCATCTTCATCATCTCGGAAACCACCTCACGGCTTGTATCCTCGACAAGCACGATCAGATCCTGGCAGAGCCGCTCTTTCCGAAGTCCTGCCTTTATCGCATGTACGATTGCCCGATTGGAATGGATCGCATCACTTCCTCCGCGCAGGATCACCGCGTTGCCGGTCTTAAAGCAGAGTCGAACGCATCCGCCGTCACATTGGGACGGGACTCGTAAATGATGCCCACAACGCCTAGCGGCACCCGTTTCTGGCCGACTCTGAGCCCGTTCGGACGTGTCTTCATATAAAGCACTTCGCCCACCGGATCATCCAGCGCCGCGATCTGCCGGAGACCTTCCGCCATATCGGCGATTCGTTTTTCCGAAAAGAGCCAGCCGGTCGATCAGAGACTGCTTGATCCCTTTCTCTCTTGCCGCTTCCAGATCCTTTTCGTTTTCTGCAAGGATCATATCCTGCTGCGCGATCAGTTCCTCCGCCACAGAGAGAATCCCTCTGTTCTTATCTTCCGTACCAAGCTTCGCCGCTTCCGCAGAAGCGGCTTTTGCGCGTCTTGTAAGCATTTCCATATATGTTTCCATGTGATGCGCTCTCCCTTCTTACTTTACTGTACCATAACAATATAATCGTCTTTTCTCGGTTTTGCCTCTGGTGAGA
>VOFE01000632.1_pt1 | contig 10001 bp, 7 predicted proteins | sample 5384071 | NCBI WGS metagenome assembly VOFE01 (sample SAMN12384724, study PRJNA508395) | human gut metagenome | isolation source: healthy gut D | host: Homo sapiens
TGTCCTGTCTGCCGCTTGGCCTGCACAAAGGGTTCCACCACCTGGTCCAGTTCCTCTCTGGTGCGGCTTGAGACCCAGGCTTGATCCACATCATTGGCGTGGGAGAGGTGGAACAACATCGAACCCATCCAGTTTTTTGCCTTGTGTTCAGGCGTTCCGCGCAATTCCGCCTGATGGCGGTACTCCGCCAGCTGCTCCGGTGTTCCGTACCGTTCCACCATCTGCTCGTCCACATGAATGCACCAGCTGTAATCCTCCGGCTGGATAAAGGGGGCGCAGACCGGTTGGAGCGCCTCTGCTGGGTCCACCTCAAAGCGAGAGATAAAGTCAAGGTAGTTGGCTTTGACCAGGGGCAGAAAGGTGTCCAGCAGCCCGGTGTTCAGCCGCAGGTCCTCTGTCAGCATCCGAAAGAATGAACCGCCTGTTGTGGGTTCAATTCTGAAAGAGTAGAGGTAGTCATCTCCCTGCTTTATGATACAGCTGAAGCCCACCTCCACATTCCCATGGCCGATTTCGTAGTCTATGTAGTTGTAGCGCCTCCGGTCAAACCATATCTGATAGGTCAGCCCGTTTTTCATTTTCTTTTTGAAGTCGCCCTTTTTCAGACGCTTCCAGCCCTTTTCCTCCAGGCCCAGGCCGTTCCACAGGTAGTCCAGAAGTTCCTGAATTATATCTGCCGGCCGTTTTTGTTCCACGGTCTCCACCCTCCTGACGAATCCTCTTTAATAATCCAGCAGAATAGGCACCTGCTGCTCCTCGGCAAACCGCATGGCCCGCCAGAACATGGAGAAGGCAAACTTGGCCAGGGATTGAGTGTCATACTGGGTGTGTTCTGGGATGTCTGCCTTGCTGTACTGTCCATCTGAGTCTACGGTTCCGTCTACCGGGTATCCCTCCGTGTCTGCCCAGCCAAGGATGGTGTCCTCATCGGCCTGCCACGCCAGCTGGTTCAGCTTTTCCAGCTCCTTCCGCAGTCCGCCCAAGGTGGCGATAGCGGCGGTGTCATCGGTAGGCAAGGACCCTTGGAACAGAAAGCTGTCAGAAAGAGGGAGCCACCAGGTAGCCCCACGGAACAGGGACCACACCCGCTCCTCATCTGATGCAAGGCGGGCGACCAGAGGATGCTCCCCGAAGTTCCAGTCCTTCTCCACGGTGGAAGGCACCGGTTCCTCGTATGTACGACAGGCGGCCACCAGCAGCATGGCGCCGAAGGCATCCCAATCCGGCTTGTCGGTGTAATAAGGTTTCTCATTATCTTCAAGCCAGGGAGCGTAGGGGGGCTGGCCCGGCTGAGAAATGGCGCTCAAGATCTGATCCCGCCAGTTCTCCACCGCCGCCTGGACCTCAGCCGGGGACATTTCTTCCTCGTTATCAGCAGGTTCCCCGTCCGGGGTGATGCGGTTGAAAGAGTATCCGTTTTCCTCCGCCCACTGCTGCACAACAGTTTTCCAGTTGTGAGAATAGTACCGGGTCAGCGTCCCGGCGTAGATGTCAAGTCCCATAGTAATGTCTCCTTTTCTGTTATGCGGTCATTCTTTTGCTGGAGCGAACATCTGGTCAATCTTCTCCAGGTCGTATTCCAAGATCCAGTCATGAAATTGATGATAGAGCGGCAATAGCAGCTTCTGTGAGCCGCCCAGCACATCCAGCCCACGGTCATCGTACAAGTGGTAGAGGAACGGCCCCGGCCCTGTCAGATAGACGCTGGACACAAAGCCGTTCCAGCCGCCGATGTCCCCCGGAATGATTTCCCGCAGAAGCAGCTCCGGTTGAAATCTGATCTTGCTGAGATCCCAGTAAAACTGCACTTGTGCATGGGTATCCCCATCTTCGTCCAGCTCTGTGGCTGGAAGTTGCTCATCGGGAACTGGGAGTCCCACTCGCTGCCGGATAACGGTCAGCAGGGACTCGTCGGGTTCTTCATCGGGATACCCGTCGATCCGCAGAAGGTCCGGCGCCGCCGGAAGTGCCCGATAAATCGCGGCGGCCCGGTCCAGCGCCCCCTTGAACATAGGTGGGGTTGGTTTTCAGCTTCGCCGCGCTCCTGTCCAGATAGATTGGTTCCTCCCCGCCGATCTCAAACCGGAGGCCCACCGGCGCATGGTAGAACAGAGGGTGTTCCAGCCCAGCCATGCCCAGATCATGTAAAATGTGTTCAAACCGCTTTGCCAGCATGGTATCCCTCCGTTCTCATGTCATTTCATACAGCAGAGCAGCATCGCCCTGCACCAGTTCCAGATGGGAGCGCAGCGTATTAAGCCCGCTTTGCACCGCCTCGGTGGGCAGATCCCAGTCCGGGGCAATTTCAGCGGCCAGCTCCGAGAGATCCTGCTCCCGCAGAGCTGCCAGCAGTTGAGACGCCAGCTCTCCCTCCAGCAGAGCGCAGTCCAGGGTGTCTTCCGTCTGGGGAGCAGGAAAACGAACATCCAGATCCAGCTCGTACTCACACCAGTCCCAGATAGCCATGTATACCGTGCCGGAGCAGTTGCCGTCGGACAACTCCTTCCGCTGGTTATTTTTTATCAGATAAAAGGACGCAATCTGTGACATGGCAGTTCCTCCTAAATGTTATTCTTTTTCCATCAGCCCTTCGGCCTGCAACCGGATCACATAGAAAGCCCGCACCCAGTCCAGTTCCTGCTCCATAGATTCCTCCAAAGCCAGCAGGCGGCGCTTGCCAAGCCTTCGGTCCAGAAGAGCAAAGATGCGGACAAGGGGATTCTCGCTGACAAGGCTTTTCTCGATGCTCTGGTTGTCAAAGATACCAAACGCCTCATAGAACACCTTTTGGTCAAAGGTGCCCTGCTCCAGCGCATAGGCATAAGCCCGGTCGATGGCCTCTTTTGCGGAGTCGCAATCTTTCAGCGTGGTGGACCGCAAATGATGAAATTTCGTCCACACATTTCCAAAATAGGTGTAGTAGTTGCTCCGCAGCACTTCCTCGCCATCCATGCGAATGGCTGCCCGGCCCTCATGGTCAGCGCTTTTGCTGTAGCTGGTGGCAAAATACTGGATGTGGCCCCGGAGTGCCGGGCACAAGTAATCATTCTCTAATTTGTTGCGGATTCCGCTCCAAGTGGATACTCTACTGTTTGACATAGGTGTTGTTTCCTTTCTGCTGATTCCTACTGCTTTTGGAGATACTCCCGGAAGCATTCGATGAACTCCCGATTCCGCTTAGGGACATCGAACCCCTTCCGATGGGGGGGAAGAACCCCTCCTGTTCCACATCGTCCAGCAGCTTGGGCAGATTGGAAAACCGGGCAAAGAACGGTAGTGCATAGTCCTGGATCTGCCCGGAAATCTCCTGGATAGAGCGTTCCCGCTCCAGCAGAGTAGATACCTCATAGCGGGGGAAGTCATCATACCGGCGGGTCAGTCGGGCGATGGAGGTACCCACGATACCATCATAGGTATCCTCCGTCCCTTCCTGCTCACTGCGCCACTGGGCAATCACCGGGGAACTCACATCGAAGAAGGCAGTAAAAGTGGTGGAGCCAAAGCGGATGGAGGGGGAAAAGTAAAAGGAGAACACAAAGATGCCGTCTTTTTTGTAGATGTCATTTTTGCTCTTGCGGTATTTGTAGCCCAGCGGGATCAAAGGCTCCGCGATCCGCTCACAGGTATAGACGAAGATCTCACGGGGCTTGGTTCCCTTGGGAAAATCCTTCTTCTCCATGTTGCCACCTCAATCACAATCCATCCAGACCAGGTGCTTTCCACAGTGGAGGCACTGGAACAGATAACATTGCAGATGCCCGCCATTGACGGATTCCTGGATCATTTCCCTCTGCTCATCGTCCCACATGGGATCGTCCAGCACATCCTCCAGCACACCCAGCGCCCGCAGTTCTCTGGCGCCCACATAGCCCAAAAAGGCGCAGAAGTCGCCGCAGTGGGCGCGCCAGTATTCCTGCTGCCAGCCGGAGTAGCCGGGAGTGCGGTGGATCAGCTCGTCCAGCTTCTCCGGATCGTCCACACCATCATCCAGAGCGTAATCGTCCTGAAAGCTGCCGTCATATTTCCGGGCCGCCTCGCCACTGGAGATACACTCCGGGCACAGATACTCAATATCCTCCACAGAGTAAAAGGGGCCTGTATAGAAAATATGGGTCGTCTTGCCGCAGCAGTCGCAGACAACGCCGTCTGCGGATTCCTCAAAAGCGCCGGTTTCCAGAGGGTCCGGGTGATACCGGAAGGCGGGCAGGCCCAGCTGGGCCCGCCGTTCCTTCTCCTTCTGCTTTTCCTCCGGCGTTTTGGGCTTGGGGAGAGCATAATGATTGCCCCAGTTTTCCGCATAGTCCTTCAGCGTGCCCAGCCGCTTGAGGGTCTTTTTATCGGAACGATTTCCGATTTGGCAGAGCAGTTCATAGGCATCCTTCTTGAAGTCCAGTAGATCATACACATCCACCAGCACTTCCTTGGCCTGCTGATCCTCACTCTGCTCAAGTTCTTCCTTGAAGGTATATAGAGCGCGGACACTGTCCGGACCTTCATTGGTCGCAACAAACTGTTTTTTTAGTTCGATATAGGTTTTCTGATATTCTGTCATTGGTCGCACCTCCCATCAATCCCACCAGAAGTACCAGACGGTGGACTGCCACAGGACATCTGCCAAGGAGCCAATGCTTCCATCCTCATTCTGATCCAGATCTGGGCAGAAACCATATTGCTCCACAGCCAACTCCACAGCTCTTTCCTTGGGGACAGGAACTGGAAGTTCAAACTCCATCTCATCGTGGCTCATGGCGGCAGGCACCGCGTCGTACTGCTCGAACCAGTATTTCGCCGCCGCCATCAGCTCCGGTGTATCGGGACAGTCATTCCAGTTTCCGAAGGGCAGGTAGGCGAAGATCTCCCAGGGATTCTTCACCGGGATTTTGGCCAGAATGAGCGGATAGGTCATCTCAGTATCATCATCCCAGTAGCTGGAGAAGCGGTCATTAGGTTCTCCGCCCTCCATCTCGCCCAGGACTTCCTCCTCCCAGTCCATATCGTCCTCCTCGGCTTCTTCTTTGCGCTGGCCGGTCAATTCCTCCAAAACCGCCTTTCCGTCCTTGACGGGGGCGGAGAGCATCTTCTTCCGGTACTCCGTCACAGCTTTGAGGTCAAATTCATAACTGTCTGCGTCATTCTCTGGGTCAGCATTCATCACCAGACACTCCAGCAGTGTTTCGTCGTCCGCCTTGATGAGAACCGGCATAAAGTCCTCCCGCACGCCCAGCCGCCGGGCGTAGCTGTATGCTGACATGATGGGATCATCATCTGCCATAGACGGGAAATAGGTGCACTCACAGTCCAAATACTCCATAATGGCCTGCGCCACCTCGGAAGGCTCCAGCGTGTCCTCGTCAAAGTCCTGTCCCTGCCAGTTGGCAAAGCGTTCTTCGATCACCTCTGCCATAGCCTGATAGTAGTCCTCGTCAAAGGGGATGAACAGGTAGGCTTCATCCTGGAACTCATCGGAGTGATACCGCTCCGGGCCGAAGAAGCGGAGGGCGTTGTCATCAACATCGGCAGGATAGTAGGGGCTGTCGCCCTCTCCATAGTAATAGCCCGCAAAGGCACGGCCTTGCTGATTGAACAGCACAGAGAATAGGCTGCCGTCCAGCTCATCCCGGATGAATGCCCGCAGGTCTACGCTGGTAGGGTCGGCTTTGACCTGTTTGGCCACTTCGCCATATTCGTCCATGAAGTCCTCGCCCATCAGATCGTGCTCTATGCACCAGCGCAAGTAAATTGCCAAGTGGTTGTAGGCATTTATGGGGTCAATGGGTAGCCCCTTCTCCTCAATACTCTCGATATGATAGGAGACATCGTCCATCTCGCCGTCAAAATCATCATTGGAAAGGGTGCCGCGAGTGATAGCATCCTGACGGCCTGGCTCTACCACAAAGCTGATGCCGTCCATTTTGTCCAGCAGGGCATCCGCGTCATGGGCCACCTTATATTCCAGTTCATCCCGATAGAGGGGGATCACCTGATAGAAGTTGACCTCCTCGCCGCCCGGCAGGATACAGACCTCGCTGCCGCCTTCGGTGTCCTGGGGGCCGGTCAGCATGGCGGCGCACAGCTTTGTATCCTTTGCAAAGGGCTGCTCATTGTCCATGGTATGGCCGAAGCCCAGCCAGGTATCGCTGGCAATGGGCAGACGAGCCAAGGATTTCAACAGGCGGATGGGCCAGTACCACCGCTCATCTTTCATGGACTCCTGATCCAACTTCCAGTCCGCAGGCAGCGCGATAGCCAGCTCCGCCCGCTCCAACTTGTATTCCGCCAGTTCCTCCGGCACATTCATCCGGTGGGCACCCATACCCATGGTGACCAGGGTGTAATAGTCCCGCTCCTCAGTGGGCGGCACGATGCAGATGTCCACATGGATGTCCGGGGAGACCAACTCGTGGAACACATTCTCGACCTTGCCGAAATGCTGCTGGATGTGCCCCTCGACGGCTTCCATCTCCTCCTCGGTGTAGACTTCGGGATTACTGAATTCTTCCTCATCCTGCTTGTCCTCATTGTCCGATTGGTCGCAGCTATCATCCTTCGGATCTCCCTGTATAGGCTCGTAACCGATCTTCAGGGTCATCTGCTCCTCCGGCAGGGAGACGCCAGGACTGCGGGTGATGGCGTGCTTATCGTCCGCGGAAAAGCCGATGGTCTCGCCATCCTTCAGCGTCACATCACACGCCAGCACATAGGAGGCAAGGCTTGCCAAAAAGTCCCGCAGTTCCTCCGGCTCGGCGTCGGTGTTCAGCACCTCCATTTCCTCCTTGCCAAACACATCCATGCCGTAGGTGTAGCCGTTTAGGCCCCCCTCGCTCCGGTACAGGCCGAACCAGACCCAGTTGAAGATGGGCAGTTCGTCCTCTTTGAGCATATCGGCAAGGCCCTCATAGAAACGAGGCTCAAATACCACGCCGCTGGTGTAGACACCGGTGGCGTATTTCTGCTTGCAGCACACTGCCATCGCCTTGGTGAACAGCTTACCTCGTTCCAGCAGTTTTTCCTCCTCGCCCAACACAGCCACCATGATATGGGCCTTGTGCGTTTTGGCCACTTCTACGGCCTCTGGCCACATATAGTTGTTTTCGGCGTTGATCTCTGCTTCATTGTCCGGGATGTGACCGTGGAAGAGTGTCACAATCAGCATCATATTGCCGACCCGCATTACCACAGCGTCATCGCTGTTCTCATCGTCTTCGTCGCCCTCATCCGGCTCCTCATCTACGATACCCCATTCTTCCCGTAGATCCCGAATCAACTGCTCCTTGTCCCACTCTGCTTTGGAGAGGAGCACAGATCCGGCAAAGGAACCCTTATGGTCGGTTTCCTCCTCGTCGGCGTCATCCTCAAGACCCTCTGCATCTTCATCCGGATCATAGAGGGATTCATGCTCCAGTCCGCGGATAAATTCCTCAAAGCTGTCTGCCAGATGGGTGATTTTATAGTCATTTTCCTGATCCACATGGACTACCGCAGGCTCTCCCTGGGGACCGCAAGCTCGGTAGTCCAGGAAAATCATATCGTGTCCGGCGCTTGGACAGTCACAGATGGCCACGCCGATGGCAGGATACTCCCACTCATCGATCATAAACTGACTGCCCATCTCTCCACAGAGGGAGCAGTTCTTTTCCCGTCCGATTCCGAAAATGCCGGTGATGGCCACATGATCATCTGACCAACAGGTAGGCTCATCGCAGGGATAGCAGGTGTTCACCGGAATGCCGCCGTTGTGCTGCTTCATCAGCCAGATGTAGGCGGCGGGCAGCTTGTAGCCCAGTTCCTCCTCCACGCTGGCGATCAGCTCATCGGAAGGCGGCTCACTGACATATTCTTTCAGTGCATACCAATTATCATCCCAGAAGTTGGTGAGGTCGAAGCCCTCAAATGGAGTATCACCAGGCACGAATTTGGCCTTCTTCTTCCGGCTGCGCTGGCGTTTCCGAATCTCCGCCTTACACTCCCGAATTACCGCCGGGGCATTTTCATCCTCCGGGTCCAGCTCTGCCCACCGCTGGGCGTAGGGAATGGCCTTTTCCTCCTGACCGTAGAGATACTGATAGCCATAGGCCATCCGCATATTCCACTCCGCCTTGTCCTGGCCTTCCTCCCGGACGGACTCCAGCACCTCAATGGCCCTCAGAAGGGCTTTGTCTCCCTTGGATTTCAAAGTACCTTCGTCATGGTCCCCGATGATGGCGTAGTTCTCCAGTGCACGGGCCAGGGCGTAGGCGGTGCGGTAGTTCCTCCAGTTCTCCGGGATGGCATTCAGTGCCTGGATACAGCGGGTGTACTCGTCTTCGGCGTTCCACTGCTCCAGCTGAGCGAAGAATGCTTCGGCGTTCTGTTGGGTATAAGGAATATAGTCCATGCCCGTAAGCGTTTCATTCAACTCGTCATCCTGATTCTTAGTTTCTGGCCCATCATCTTGTTGCTTTAGGGGTACAGAACCTGCTTCACGGCGGAAGGTGTGGAAGATGGCCCAGGGGATGTCCGTGCCTTCAAAGAACTCTTTCGCCATGTTCAGCGCCTCTTGGATGTCCCAGGCGATGAAGTCCACATAGCCGCAGTAGAGGCCGGTGGCTCCGCCGATGAGGGCGAGCATCTCCGGTCCGTCGACGGTGGTGAACAATTCCTCCAGCTTGTCCCGGAAGTCGAAAATCTTTTCCGATCCTTCCTCCTCCCGCAGGGTATCCAGGGGATAGCAGAAGAAGCCCGCCACCGCGCCGTCGGCATGGAGCGCGTCCATGAAGTCGTTGTCGGCATCCAGATAGCCGTTGATGAGCGGCACGCAGTTGGTGGAGCCGGCGATCACATCCAGCCGCCAGTCGGCGTCCGGATCCTGATTGGGTTTCATTTTGTAGCCAAGGTAGCTCTCCAGATAGGCTTCCGGGTCGGTGGAGAGCTCCAGGCCCTGCTCCCGCAGTTTGTCGGGCAGCTGGGACAGGAGAAGGGACGGCTCCGCCTTGGGCTCCTCCAGTACATCGAAGCTGTCGATGTACCACATGTGGGGGATCTCGCCCAGTATCTGATCGGTGAGGGTGGTGAGCATCCACCAGACTCGGCCTTCCGCCTCCCGGAGCATGGGCAGCAGCTTTTCACAGTAGGCGGAGATGGCGAAACTGTTTTCGCCCTGCCCCTCCAGCCAAATTTGCACATCCTCTCCGGAGATTTCCCAGCCATCGTCGGTGCGCAGGCCGATGTTTTGGGGAGGGCTGACGGCCCACAAGGATGTTCCAGTGCTCCAGCACCTCCTTTGGGGCGTGTTTCCGGAAGTAGACCAGCTCAAACAGCTTGACCTTATCACCCTCCGGGGTGAGGATCAGCTCGTACTTCTCCGCCATTGAAGCCCAGCTCGAAGGAAATTTCGTCAAAAACCAGGTTCAGAGTGTCTTCCATTTGGGCCACGATCTCCGCACCGCGGGTGTGATCCTTGTCGTCGTCCATCATCTGGCGCAGTTCGGCTTCCATCTCGGCAAAGGTTTCCCACCAGTTCTCTGTCCGCTCCCGGAAGCACTCCCAGAACTGCGGCAGAGAAATACCCTGCTTGCACCGGTCGATAAACTCTTTGGTGTCATCGTCACCAGGGCGGACTTCCAATGCCTTTTCAAAATATCGCAGAGCCCGGCCCTCCTGATCCAGATAAAAGTAGGAATAACCCATGCGGAAGTTCCAGTAGTGATCGCCCTCGAAGTATTCCTCATGGGGCTTCAGCAGAGCGAGGGCCTTTTTGAGCATTTCTTTGCAAGTTGGCTTATGTGGGTCTGCCAGATTGTTATAGGCCCGGGCTAACTCACTGTCCATCTCAGGGGTACGCTCCTCGGCGGGGATGGCCTCCAGCGCATCAATAATTTTATGTTGTTTGCTCTCCTCATGCCACTTCTGGCACTGCTTCAAAATGTCCATATCCGGCTCCTCCTCGTCCTCATCCGGTTTGGCCAGCCGCTCATTTTCGTATCCACTTCATAGAGGATGACCGGTGGTTCACCCTCCGGTGC
>VOFE01000641.1_pt1 | contig 10001 bp, 7 predicted proteins | sample 5384071 | NCBI WGS metagenome assembly VOFE01 (sample SAMN12384724, study PRJNA508395) | human gut metagenome | isolation source: healthy gut D | host: Homo sapiens
TTGGCCAGACGGCGCGCCGCGATCGTATCGAGTTTGGCCTGCCGTTCAGCATCGCGCTTCGCTTTCAGTTCGGCCTTCTCGCGTGCGGCCGCCTCGCGCAGCAACTGTTTGCGCTGCTCCTTGGTCATTACCCGGCTGCCTGGCCGGATCGATCGTATAGAGGAACATCGAGTCGGCCGCCATGAAGAGCGAATCGAGCACTTTGTGCTCGGCGTCGTCGATCTGGATATTCCGGAACAAAAGAGCATGCCCGGACTCCCGGTAATAGTCGAGGCTGTCGCTCCACAGCTCCTGCTTTTCGGTCATCACATACCCGTTGCGAGTCAGCACGTAAAGCTCGCGCGGCTTTTCGTAACGTCCCCGGTCGGCATAAATGTAATCGCCGCCTTCGTTCCAGATGTTGGTTCGCTCGAAGAAATGAGCCTGGTCGGTATCCGTATCGTACACCACCGAATCGCCCTTGAGTTCGTACTTGTCGTTGCGCATCTCGACACGATCCACACAGATAATCTGGTGCGTATCGGCATAATAGTAGCCCCGGTCGGATTCGAGGTGATTCTCGCGGTTGGTCAGCATACCGCCTCCGCTGAAAGTACCGATATTGTCCAGCGTATTGAACCGGAAATCGTAAGTATAGAGCGTCGCATCCCCATCGACGACCTTCACCAGCGGAGCATAGACCCGTGCCTCGTTGATCTCACCGTTGTAGTCGGCCCGGTCGCCGTAAATGTATGTCTCTTTTTTATTGATCAGTACGTTGCCGAAGCACTCGATGCGCTTGTCGTTGTAGCGGATCGCGCTGTCGCAGGTAATGACCGCCCCGTTGTGCTGGGCCGCGAAATGTCCTACGAGCACCGTCGCGGTCGTATCGCCGTAAGGAATAGGATATCCCCGGTCGGCGACGAAATCGACCACCTTGTTCGACTCGGGGTCCTGGGCCGGAGCACCCGGAGCCGACGGGGTATGAACACCCGCAACGGGAACGGCCAGCGGCCTGTTCCCCGCGAGGATCACACCTCCGGCGACACCTGCGACCAGCAGTGCGCACACTATTTTTCGCAATCCCTTCGGCATCGGACGATCTCTATTTTACCCAGTTCTTATTTTCGAACTCTCCGTCCCGAAATTCGGGATCGATATAAATGTACATGCCCTCGATCTTCTTGTCGAGCCACTCCTTGAACACTTTTTCGCGTTTGGCGTTCAGCGCCAGCTGTTCGACGCGAATATAGTCCTCGTTGAGCGAAACCTTGTGCGGAGGGATCACCTTCACGAGCTTGACGATCTTGCTGAGCTGGTTGCCCATCCAGTCTTCGGTCTGATAGGCGTCGGAAATTTCGCCCTCCTTAAGATTGCGCAGGGCATTGTAGTCGTCGAGGCTCTTGCCACCGGCCCGGCCGAAATCCTCCTTCAGAAAGCGTGTTTCGGTCGCACCAGCCTCATAGTAATGCGCCGCCTCCAGCAAATCGTGGTTGGTCACCACGCCGCCGTTCATCTTCGAATTATCGTCGTCGGAAAACTTCCGGGCCGCCTCCTCGAAAGTAATCGAATCCTTACGGATCAGGTTTGCGATACTGTCCAGCATACGGGCCGGAGCCGCCAGCTCCTCGAGCGTATAGGAGGGTCGCAACACGATATGACGCGCATGGTACATACGCCCCTTCTGGTCGATCAACTGAATCAGGTGATAACCGTATTGCGTTTCGACGACCTCGGAAACCTGCCCCGGCTTCAGATCGGCCAATGCGTCCGCAAACTGCCGCACGAACCCGTCCAAAGGCTGGGGGTCCAGTTCGCCGCCGCTGATAGCCGAACCGTCCATCGAATACATGCGGGCCATGATGTCGAAACGGGTCTGCCCCTTGATGATGCGCTCGCGCATATCCAGCAACCGCTCCTTGGTGCGCTGCTTGGCCTCCTTGATCGACGCCGGGAAACGGGTGATCTGGGCATAAACGTACTGTTCGGGGATAGTCGGCAGACTGTCCGGATCGGTCTTCTTGTAGTAACGCTCCACCTCGCCGGGAATCACCTTGATTTTCCCTACTACGGAACTCTGCATAGCCTGGGCGTATGCCTGCTCCTCGTAACGCTGACGCAGCATTTCGCGCACGTTGAAGATCGGCATATGCTGTTTGGTTTCGAGCGCGGCGATAGAACCCGCATCGTCGATGAGCGCCTGCAAATGGGCTTCCACCCGCTGTGCGATGCCCGAATAGCTGACATCCACCGAATCGATGAGCGCCTGATTGAACAGCAGCTTCTGCATCAGCAGTTGTTCGAGCGCTTCGTCGTGGGGTCGCGGTCCGAAGTGTAACCCTCCTGGCGGCGCTGTTCCACCAGCTCGCCCGCATATTCGTCCACCTCCGACCAGAGGATCGACGATCCGCCGACGACGGCCACCACGCGGTCCAGCATCACCTGCCGCTTCTGGGCGGCCCCTGCAAAAATCGCCAGCACCAACGCTGCGCAAAACACCTTTTTTTCTTGCGTTTATCAGTTTTATTTTTATTTTTTCTTCTTCATGGATCTTCACTCTCCCCTCCTCGACCGCTTTTCGGTAAACCTCCTCCTCGTAGGCCCGAATGATCTCGCTCTGCCGCTGGTTGTAGAGGATGCGGCGCACGATCGCCTCGCTGCGCTCCAGCGGTTCGGGATCGCCCGGACGAAGCACGTCGCTTATTTCGAAATAGTAGCGCGAATGACCGTCGCTCATCTCCTGTACGGCCCGCGAGGAGAGCAGGGCGTCGTAACTCTGGTTGCGCAATGTGGGCAGATAGCCCAGAAACTCGGAGAAGGTCACCCACGAAGAGGAGAAATCGTTCAGTACGAAATTGTTCTTGGTACAGATGTCGGCGAACTCTTGCTGCCGGGATGAGCCGGGCTGCGTCATCAACTTGCGCAGCTTCGGCGCCTGCCGGTTGTTGGCGTCGAAGCGAACGATCCGCCCCTTGACCAGGGTTTGATTGACCTTGAAATCCGACGCGTGTTCACGGTGATAGGCAGCAATCTGATCGGCGGTAACGAGCGTATCGATGCGCTCCTCGATCAGATGCTGGTCGAACTTACGGATCAACAACGCCTGGCGGTACTCCTCGACCAGCGAATCGATGTCCTGCTCGGCATCGGAGAAAAGTTCTTCGGCCTCGTGCAATTTAAGCTGTTTGTGCACCCACTTTTCGACATAACGGTTTACGAAAGCCACGCTGTCCTCGCCGACCACTCCCTTCGGAATCGCAGCCTTAACCTCTCGCGCGTACAATTTTCTACCGGCAGCCTCGGCCAACACGACCCGACCTCCGCCCCAATAGCGGGGCACTTCCTGGCACCCTACCGCAAGTACGAGCAGCAGAACAGCTCCTATTTTGGCACAAAAACTCATAACTACAAGGGACAAAGATAATGAAAGCCGAGAGCCTAACCAAATTTATTTGAGTTAAGCCGAGGCGCATCCTATCGTCTAAAAAAGATACTTTTTACCCGAACCTAACGTACCGTGCATCCCGAATATTACATTACGCCCTAATTTATCGTATCGAAAAAACCGGATGCTCCGGTGCAGATAATCCGGGGAAAACCGGCACAGACAATACTTCTGTATGATACCCGCCGACGATCCCGCTCCTGCGGTACGCCGCAAAATAGCCCCCGACCGTCACAACAGGTTACCGGATCGTATTTTTATCCAACTTTTTCACCCGGGCCAGCAAACGGTAGATCATATAGCCCGATGCGGCGAAAAGCACGAGCGCAACGACGTAAACGATCGTATAAAGTGTATCGCTGCCGATAACCGAACGTATCGTGGCCCCGTCCAGTCCGACCATAATCAACAGGAAAGCCGCGCCGTTGTTCATGGCATGGAGCAGAACGACCGAAAAGATCGAATTGGTCTCGATGTAGATGAAACCCAGGATCAGGCCCATCACGAAAGCATTGACCGCCAGCGCCGGATGTCCGTGCAACACGGCGAAGAACGCCGACGAGAGGAACAAAGCCGCTACGACGCCGTACTTGGCCCGCACCGACTCGAGAATGATGCCCCGACAGAGGAACTCCTCCAACAGAGGAGCCATAACCACCAGCGTAATGATCGCCCAGAAGCCCCGGCCGTAAACTGCGGACGAAGGCATCGGAAGCAGCTCCACCACCGGTTCGATGACGATACCGGCAGCCAGCATCATCACCAGTCCCCAAAGCAGCAGAACCGGATTGAGGCCCCGCGCCGAAAAGCGCAGCGTCTTGCGCGTTCCGTGCCGCAAGCGGCGATAGAACAGCGTGAAAAGAATCATCAGTCCCATCGTCACCAGGTAGGTGAAAGCCGTAAAACGCGCCAGAGCGTCCTGTTGTTCGGGCGTCGGAGCGACGTTGCCGCGCAACAAGTCCCAGTCCGGAAAATCGAACCCGGCGAGACGGGCGGCAAGCAGTCCGACGAATTGCAGCAAATACCAGATTCCTACCAGAGCCAACAGGTCGATAAGGGTCGGAAATCGATATTTATGAGCCGGTTGCGGCGTTTGTCCCCGATCGGATGTTCCGGGAGTATCCCCAACAGGAGCTTGCGGACGGACATCGGACGGAGTCGTGGAATCGGTATGTACCATAGCTTCTATGTTTTATCTTCGGTATAAAGACCTGTTTTACGCTTCGAAGATAGGCATTTTTCGGGTATCGTTATGGTTTTTCCCGATAAAATTCGTATTTTTGGCCGATTATAACCCGTTAAAATCAGCAAACATGGCAAAGGTTATCGCATTGGCCAATCAGAAAGGCGGCGTGGGCAAGACGACGACGGCCATCAACCTCTCGGCGTCGCTGGCGCTGCTGGGCAAGAAGGTGCTGCTGCTCGACGCCGATCCGCAGGCCAACGCCACCTCGGGGCTGGGCTTCGACATCAACCTGGAGGGCATTTACGAGTGCATCACCGGAGCGAAGACGGCGGCCGACGTAATCCTCCAAAGCCCCGACGTGAAGAACCTCTGGGTGCTCCCCTCGTCGATCGACCTGGTGGCCGCCGACACCGAACTGCCGAAGATGGAGAACGGACACCACGTGATCCGCCGCATCGTGGAGAGCGTGCGCGACCGTTACGACTACATCCTGATCGACTGCTCCCCCTCGCTGGGCTATACGACCGTCAATATCCTTACGGCCGCAGACACGGTGCTTATTCCCGTACAGTGCGAATACCTCGCCCTCGAAGGGCTTTCGAAACTGCTCAACACCATCCGCAAGGTCAAGAGCGGCCTGAACCCCGCCCTCGACATCGAGGGCTTCCTGCTGACGATGTACATGCGCAACCGCCTGAACAACCAGGTCGTGAACGAAGTGCGCGAACACTTCGGAGAGCTGGCCTACGACACAATAATTCAGCGCAATATCCGTTTAGGAGAAGCCGCCCTCGCACGGAAAGCCCGTCATGCTGTACGATGCTTCCGCCGTCGGGTCGGCTAACTACCTGACCCTGGCCCGGGAGCTCCTGAAACGCAACCGCAAAAGCAATCAAAAAGCAAAATAGCATTATGAAACAGAAGGGATTAGGACGCGGACTGGACGCCATTTTCGGCAGCGATCACCTGGATGCCAAGCTCAAACCGATGACCGAAATGGCGGAGATCTCCGTTTCGGCGATCTTCCCCAACCCCACGCAGCCGCGCACGCAGTTCGACGAGGAGGCGCTCGACGAGCTGGCCGACTCGATCCGCCAGCTGGGCGTCATCCAACCCATCACGGTCAAACGCACCGACGACGGACGCTACCTGATTATCAGTGGCGAACGCCGCTGGCGGGCCGCCCGCAAAGCCGGACTGGAGTCCCTGCCCGCCTATATCCGCGAAGTGGACGACGAGAACCTGCATGCCATGGCCCTCGTGGAGAATATCCAGCGGCAAGACCTCAACGCGATCGAAATCGCGCTGGGCATGCAGCGTCTGATCGAGGAGTGCAACCTCACGCAAGAGGCGCTCTCCGAAAAGGTCGGCAAAGAAACGTTCGACGGTGTCGAACTACATGCGCCTCTTGAAACTGCCCAACGAAGTACAACTCGCCCTCAAGGAGGGGCTTATCTCGATGGGACACGCCAAAGCGATCGCCGGAGCTCCCGAAGAGTTGCAACTGCGCCTGCTCAAAAAGTGCATCCGCAAGGGACTCTCCGTGCGCCAGATCGAGGAACTGGTCCGCGCACTGACCGACCCTGCGGCAAAACCCGCAGCTCCGGCCGAAGACGAGGAGTATCCCGAATCGTATGCGCGGCTGGTGGAGCAGCTCGAAAAATTCTTCTCACAGGAGATCAGCATCAAACGCTCGAAAAACGGCGGCGGTCGCATCGTGATCGACTTCTCGGACGACCGGGACATCGACCGCTTCATCGAAAAATTCGAGAAAAGAGGCGCTTCCGCCGAAATCCGCAACAATAAATAGATGAAACACACCCGGGGATATATCCGTCTGTTGGTGCTTTTCGCCTTTCTCGCATTGTGCGGAGCAGGCGAAGCATCGGCCCAGGTTCCATTGGACCGTTACCGTAGCGCGAAAACTTTCGTGCGCAGCGGTCTGATGCCCAAACCGGACAGCCTGGCCAAAAACCATCTTACGGACTCTCTGCTACTGATGCGGGTGGACTCTCTGCTTCAGGACAGTACCCTGCGCGATTCGCTGCTGCGTTCGGGCATCGATTCGCTGCGGCTCCGGGATTCGCTGGCTGCGAGACTGCGCCCGCAATTCGTCCCCGACTCGGCCCTGCTTCTGAAAACCGACTCCCTGCCCGCAGCACTCGGAGCGCCCGACTCGCTCGCAGGCCGAAAAGACCTCCGCCCCCGGCGCGATACCATCTCGCTGTCGGGCGTAAGTTGGATCTCGCTGGTAGCGCCCGGTTTCGGACAGATCTACAACAAGCAATATTGGAAGCTGCCGATCCTCTACGGAACGGTAGGTGCGGGACTGACCCTCTTCTTCCACGAAAACAACACCTACAAACCTCTCAAACGACAATACAACGCCCTGCTGGAAAACGGTACGGCCCGCACGGAGGAGTTGGACGACGTACAGTCCCGTATGATCCGCAGCAATACGCGCAGGCAGATCTATCTCGGGCTTACGGTCGCCTCCTACCTTTACTTCCTGGGCGATGCGGCGGTCAACTACCGCTACGACGCCTCCCCCGTAAAGAAAGCCACGACACTGGCCACGATCTTCCCCGGTGCCGGACAAGTCTATAACAAAAGTTACTGGAAACTGCCTTTCGTCGTAGGCGGACTGGCAACCACGATCTATACCATCGACTGGAACAATCGCGGCTACAAGCGTTTCAAGAAAGCCTACTCCGATCGTAGCGCCTACGACAAAGCCCTGGAAGAGCACCAGAAAGACCCGGAGCACCATCCCGACCCGCCTGTAGCCAAGGGCGAATTCGGTACTAAGTACTCAGCGGAATTTCTCAAAAACCTCAAGGACAATTACCGCCGCAACCGCGACTTATGTATCATCATCACTGCCGGACTTTACGTGCTGCAAATCATCGACGCCCATGTGGACGCTCATCTGAAAAGTTACGACATTTCGGACGATTTAAGCGTAGAGTTCACGCCGGCGGTGAATTACGTCTATTCCCCGACCGTCGGCGGACACCGCCCGACTTTCGGATTCAACTTCAACCTGAATTTCTGATTCCATCATGAGAAAGATCCTCGCCTGCACCCTCCTTCTTTCGATCCTCCTCGGCTACGCGACCGCAACCGCCCAGAGCCGCAAAGAGCGCCGTGCCAAGAGAAAAGCCAAGACCGAAAAGCAGGCTTCGAAATCGACCCATACTCCCGTTTCGGTCAAACCGGAGAAAACAGTGACAGAAAAAACGACCGTACAGCAAACGGAGCCTTACTGTCCGGAACTGAATCGCAATCTCACCCCGGCCCAGATCGACTCGCTCGTGGCTCTCTGGCGGGAAAAGCAGACTCTGCAATCCTACGATACGTTTTTCAACGACTACATCGACATCGACAGCCTCGCTTCCTCGAGTGACACGACCCCCGATTCAGTCTATGCCAACCGCCTGCGGGCACTCGTATCACCGGTGCAACTCCCCTTCAATCCGATCGTCAAAAACTACATCCGCCGTTACGTCGATACCCGTTACGGGACAATCAACCGGGTGTTGAGCCTCTCACGCTACTATTTCCCGCTGATCGAGGAAGAGCTCATCAAGGCCGACCTGCCCGTCGAGCTGCGCGCGCTGCCGATCATCGAGTCGGCTCTCTCGACCACGGCCACCTCCCCGATGGGTGCTGTCGGACTGTGGCAGTTCATGCCCGCGACAGGCAAAAGTTACGGACTGGAGATCAATTCGTTCGTCGATGAACGTCGGGACCCGGTACAGGCGACCCGCGCCGCCTGCCGCTATCTGAAAGACCTCTACGGCATCTACCACGACTGGACGCTCGCCATCGCCGCCTACAACTGCGGTCCGGGCAACGTCAATAAGGCGATCGCCCGCTCAGGCGAGAAGGCCAGCAACTTCTGGGAGATTTACGACTACCTGCCCCGCGAGACCCGCGGCTATGTGCCGGCCTTCATCGGAGCGTCCTACGCCTACGCCTACCACCGCCAGCACGGCATCGAGCTCACCGAATCCCCGATCCCACTGGCCACGGATACCATCCGCATCGACCGGCTGATGCACCTCGGGCAGATCGCCTCGACGATCGACCTGCCGATCGAGACCCTGCGGCAGCTCAATCCGCAGTACAAACTCGACATCATCCCGGCGACGACCAAGCCCTATACGCTGGTCCTGCCGCAGCGCTGCGTGATGCAATACGTCGCCAACGAGCCTGCTATTCTCGCCAAAGACTCGCGTACCTCAAGGAGTACATCAACCCGGCCAACCTCGACAAGAAGCGTCAGGAGCGCAGCGAAACGGTCTATACCGTCAAAAAGGGCGACACGCTGGGGGCCATCGCCCGCCGTTACCGGGTGACCACGGCGCAGCTCATGCGCTGGAACAAGCTCAAGAGCGCCCACAAACTCCGCATCGGACAACGGCTCCGCATCGAAGGAAGGTAATGATCTGCGACCACGATACCATTGCAGCTCCTGCCACCGCCGCCGGAGGGGCTATCGCCGTCATCCGCATCAGCGGCGGAGAAGCCTTCGCCGTCTGCGACCGGATATTCCGGGGCCGGAAGCCGCTCGCCGAGGCAGACGGCTACACGGTGCACTACGGAGACGATCATGGACGGCGGCCGCATCCTGGACGACGTGCTGGCCACGGTTTTCCGGGCGCCCCGTTCCTATACGGGCGAGGACTCCGCCGAGATCTCGTGTCACGGTTCCTACTACATCGTCTCGGAAACGCTCCGCCTGCTGACCGCCGCGGGCGGACGCATGGCCCAACCGGGCGAATTCACCATCCGGGCCTATCTTGCGGGCAAGCTCGACCTGTCGCAGGCCGAAGCCGTGGCCGACCTGATCGCCTCGTCCTCGTGGGGTCACATACACTCGCCGCCAACCAGATGCGCGGGGGTTACTCCGCAGCGTTCGACACGCTGCGCGGACGAGCTGCTGCGCCTCGCCTCGCAGCTCGAACTCGAACTCGATTCTCGAAGAGGAGGTCGAATTCGCCGACCGCACGGAACTCCGCGCTGCAATGGAGCGGATCGGTGCGAAGATCGACCGCCTGATCGACTCCTTCGCCCTGGGCAACGCCATCTCGATGCCGCAGACCCCGCCGTCGAGCCCCTCGACCTCCGGCCAGATCAATGCCGCATCCTGATCGCCAACAAAATCGACAGGATGGATCCGGCAGCCGCACCGGTATCGCTGCCCGACGGTGCCCTGCCCCTCTCCGCCCGCGAGGGCAGGGGAATGGAACAGCTGTTGGAAAGACTGCGTGCAGCCGTCGACGCCTCGGCGCTCGACGACGGCCGGACGATCGTCTCCAACAGCCGCCACTACGAAGCGCTGCACCACGCCCGCACGGCGCTCGACGCCGCCCTCGGCGGTCTGGA
>VOFE01000738.1_pt1 | contig 10001 bp, 11 predicted proteins | sample 5384071 | NCBI WGS metagenome assembly VOFE01 (sample SAMN12384724, study PRJNA508395) | human gut metagenome | isolation source: healthy gut D | host: Homo sapiens
GCCAGCCCCGAAGCCACACCTCCCAGCAGTTTATTATCCGGATCACGGAACAAGCGACGGGTAGTGGCAGTCCGTGTATATCCCTGACCGGCAGAAGCAGCCTGCTCCTTTTACGAGGTTCAGATTCGTCGTCAGATACCAAAGTCCTCCGGCTTGCCTACCCGGGCTATGATTTCCTCTACATCGGCAAGGGTAATGACTTGCTTCCCTGCAGACACTTTCTCGGCAAACAACTCGGCAATACGAATCTCGATATCATTCACAATCTCTTCCGCTCCCTCCTGTTTGCGAAAATAATGTTTCAGGTTGGCCAGATAGTTGTGAATGACTACATCATGGGACTGGAAATCTGAGTCCCGGCATTAAAAGCCCTCCAAAAACTAAAGGCTGCGCAATGTTCATTACGAACTGCGCAGCCTTTAGTTTTATCTTTCGTTTCCGATTACTTCGCCACCTTTTCAAGCCATTTCAGCATGAACAGCATGGTGAACATCGAAATGCAGCACGCTACTACAAATACCGTCCACGTCATCCAGATAGGAATACTTTCGTAAAGGATAGCACCGATAACGAGCAACTGATTACCAATGGCAGTAGCGCCGAGCCAACCGCCCTGCATGATACCCTGATATTTGGGAGGAGCCACCTTGGACACGAATGAAATGCCCAACGGAGAAATGTACAATTCGGCAACAGTCAATATCAGATAGGTAACCATCAGCAACAGCGGAGTCACCTTCACCGGAGAGGTACCCAAAGCGATAATATCCTTGTGCATCGGCAAGTTGCTTACATAAGAACCGATAGCCATTATAAGGAAGCCGGTGGCAGCAATACCCATACCGATGGCAATCTTCCGCGGAGTGGAAGGCTCTTTACCCTTGGCACGCTGTGCTGCAAAGACAGCCATGATGACCGGAGTGAGAGACACAACGAAAATCGGGTTCAAAGACTGGAACAGCTCAGCGGAAATAGCCATGCCGAATAAATTCAAATCTGTATATTCCTTGGCAAAATAAGTCAGTGTCAATCCATTCTGATGGAACGAGAACCAGAAGAAAATTACCACACCGAATACGGCAAACAATGCATACATGCGCTGTCTTACCTCTTGTGCATTCATCTCCACTGCAGTGGCATCGCCCGCTTTTGCAGCCACCTTCTTGCTGGGATCGGGGAATTTCTTTCTGTTAATGACGAAAATTACCAAAGAGAGAACCATAGCCAGGATAGCTACACCGAATGCATAATGGAAACCGGTGGTGAACACGTTCAGATATTCATTGGCAAATACCGTCATATCCGTTACGGGTGTTCCGGAAATAGTGGCTTTGGCTGCCAATGCGCTATAAGTGTCCACAGCCTCGGGAGTCAGCGTTCCTGCCAGATGTCCGTGGCAAAGGGCAGGCAGGTCGGCATCATAATTGTAGCCGAATGTGGACAGCCACCAGTTACGTACGCCTACTGCGGCAAACGGAGCAAAGATGGCACCTACATTGATGAACATATAGAATAAGGAGAAACCAGAATCACGCATGCTGGAATATTGGGGATTGTCGTACATCTGCCCTACCAGCGCTTGAAGATTTCCCTTGAAAAGACCATTTCCGAAAGCAATGACAAACAAGGCCGCACAAGTAATCACCAAGAAACAAGGTCTTATTGGCAACCGGTGTAGGAGACGGGATGGCAAGCATCAAGTAGCCTACCGCCATCAAGACAATGCCGGTAAAGATGGTACCTTTGTAATTACGGGTTCTGTCGGCAATAATACCACCTATCAATGCTAGAATGTAAATAGAAAAATAAAATGTTGAGTAGATCAAACCTGCCTCTTTTCCATCCAGTCCGAACTTGGCTTGCAGAAAAAGTACAAGAATGGCCATCATGGTATAAAAGCCGAAACGCTCGCCCAAATTAGCAAAAGATGCGGCAATCAGACCTTTAGGGTGTTTGTTGAACATAAAAATTAGTTTTTAGAATTAGTAATTGGATTGATTTCTTGAATAATTCCTGCAAATATATAAATTCTATTGAAGATTTCCTTATAAAATTAAAATATCTCGGCAGAAATAGAAGATTTATTCATTAAAAAGAATACAAACTTCTGCACGCACTTCCCTTACCAAATCCTTCGGATCCAACTTAAGCTGCAAACCGCGTTGTCCGGCACTGATATAGATATACGGAAACCGCAGGCACGTTTCATGGATATAGGTAGGGAAAGGTTTCTTCATGCCGATGGGTGAACACCCACCCCGGATGTAGCCCGTCAGAGGTAAAAGTTCCTTAACCGGGATAAGGTCACACTTCTTGTTGCCTGACGCCTTTGCCGCCAGCTTCAAATCCACTTCGTGCTCACCCGGGATGACACAGACAAAGTAACCGGATTTATCACCGTGAAGAATCAGCGTCTTGAACACGCAATTGATGTCCTCACCCAAACTGGCAGCTACATGCACTGCACTTAAGTCGTTCTCATCCACCTCGTAGGGAATGAGCTCATACGCAATCTTGGCCTTGTCGAGAAGCCTTGCTGCATTCGTCTTATTGATTTTCACCATAACAAGTTACAAAATTAGTAATTAGTAATTATCCCCCAGCTCTTCACGCAGGAACTTAGGAGTATAGCCTTTCTCGCTTTTAGCAACCTCTTCCGGGGTTCCGCAGGAAAGGAGTTCTCCCCCTCCCTTACCACCTTCTGGCCCCATATCAATGATATAGTCCGCCATTTGATGACATCGAGATTATGCTCTATGACGATGACGGTATTCCCTTTGTCTACAAGTTTGTTCAACACGTTCATCAAAACGCGGATATCTTCAAAATGAAGCCCGGTGGTAGGCTCATCCAGAATATAGATCGTCTTTCCGGTATCACGCTTGGAGAGTTCCGTAGCCACTTACACGCTGGCTCTCACCGCCGGAGAGGTGGTGGAAGGCTGTCCCAGCTTAATATAGCCCAATCCCACTTCCTGGATCACCTTAATCTTATTCAGAATCTGGGGCACATTCTCAAAGAACTCCACCGCACGGTTAATGGTCATGTCCAGTACATCGGCTATGGACTTACCCTTATAGCGCACTTCCAGCGTCTCGCGGTTGTAGCGTTTGCCGTGGCACACCTCGCAAGGCACTAGCACATCGGGCAGGAAATTCATTTCGATGCATTTGTAGCCGTTACCACCGCAAGCCTCGCAGCGTCCTCCGGTTACATTGAACGAGAAGCGCCCCGGCTTGTACCCGCGTATCTTCGCTTCGGGCAGGCCGACAAACAGATTCCGGATATCCGAGAATACCCCTGTATAGGTGGCCGGATTGGAACGCGGTGTACCTACCCAGCGGCGACTGGTCCACATTTACCACCTTATCTATATAGTCCAGTCCCTCCACACTGTCATAGGGCAGAGGTTCCTGCAAAGAACGGTAGAAATGCTGTGACAGGATGGGCTGCAAGGTATCGTTTATCAGCGTGGATTTACCACTGCCGGACACCCCTGTGACACAAATGAGTTTTCCCAAAGGAAATTCCACATCCACATTCTTCAGGTTGTTCCCCTTCGCCCCTCTCAGCCATAGATTTCCCGTTACCGGGGCGACGCGTTGGCCGGTATCTCTATCTTCATCTGTCCGTTTAAATACTTAGAGGTAAGCGTTCCTGTCTGAAGCATTTGTTTCGGAGTCCCCTGAAACACTACCTCGCCTCCCAGGCGGCCCGCCTTCGGTCCCATATCAACCACATAGTCTGCCGCCAGCATCATATCCTTGTCATGCTCCACCACGATGACAGAGTTACCTGTGTCACGCAACTTCTTCAAAGAGTTGATAAGGCGGAGGTTGTCCCGTTGGTGTAATCCGATACTCGGTTCATCCAGAATATAAAGCACGTTCACCAGCTGGGAGCCGATTTGAGTTGCCAGACGGATGCGCTGGCTCTCGCCTCCCGAAAGGGATACCGAGGTGCGGTTCAGTGAAAGATAATCCAGTCCCACATCCAACAAAAACTTAAGACGGGTACGGATCTCCTTCAAAATCTCGGCGGCAATCATGCGCTGCTTGTCTTCCAAAAAAGAATCGACCTGTTGCAACCAGTCATACAGTTCGTTAATATCCATGCTTGCCAGTTCATAAATGTTCTTGTCATGGATACGGAAATGCAACGCCTCCTTGTTCAGACGCGCGCCCTTGCATTCGGGACAAACATCGGTCTTGGCAAACTGTTCCGCCCACTTCTGAGCAGTGGCCGACGCATCTTTCTCCTGCATCATCTGGATGTACTTCACAATCCCTTCATAAGTTACAAAGTAATCGGAAGAGGTATGAATCAAGGTGCTCTTTATCTTGATACGCTCATCCGAGCCATAGAGTATTTCGTCTATCGCATCATCCGGCATATCCTTGACCGGCGTCTTGATCGTAAAATCATATTTTTCAAGCAACGCCTCTATCTGCCAGAAAATCATGGCATTTTTATATTTGCCCAAAGGCACGATGGCTCCTTCGTAAATGGAAAGATTCCTGTCGGGAATCACTTTGTCCACATCAATCAGATTCACATACCCCAGCCCCTTACAACGGGGGCAAGCTCCCTGCGGAGAGTTAAACGAAAAATTATGAGGAGCAGGTTCTTTATAAGACAGTCCGGTAACAGGACACATCAACCGCTTGCTGTAATGGCGCACCTCCCGGGTATCGGCGTCATAAATCATAATCAGCCCCTCACCCTGCTGCATGGCAGTGGCAACGCTCTGTTTCAGCCGTTTGTCATCCTTTTCCGATACGACCAACTTATCTATCACAACTTCTATATCATGATTTTTATAACGGTCCAGCTTCATGCCGTGTACAATCTCGCGCACCTCGCCGTCCACGCGGACATACAGATAACCTTTCTTGCGCACTTGCTCGAAAAGTTCTTTGTAATGTCCCTTGCGGGTACGTACCAACGGGGCAAGCATAAATATCTTCTTACCCTGATAATCCCGGTGAATCAGGCCGATGATCTGTTCCTCGGTATATTTCACCATTTTCTCTCCCGAAAGATAAGAATAAGCAACTCCTGCACGGGCATAGAGCAAACGGAGATAATCGTATATCTCTGTCGTAGTCCCCACGGTAGAGCGGGGATTCTTGTTTGTCGTTTTCTGTTCGATGGAAATTACCGGACTGAGTCCTGTAATCTTATCCACATCCGGCCGCTCCAACCCTCCCAGGAAATTACGGGCGTATGCGGAAAAGGTCTCAATGTATCTCCGCTGCCCTTCGGCGAAGATGGTATCGAATGCCAAGGACGATTTACCGCTTCCGCTCAATCCGGTTATCACCGTCAGGCTGTTCCGTGGAATTTCAACATCTATATCTTTCAAGTTATGTACACGGGCACCGTATACATTAATCAGTTCTTTTTCTTCACTCATAGTCTTCTTACTCTGCGTAATCTTTGCAAAATTAATGCTTCCTGACGAAATATTTAATTAAAAAGCCTAATAATATTTTCTATTCTTTCTATATAATGTGAATAAAACAGTTTTTTTTGTACTTTTGCCACTCAGTTTAATCAACACACTGCAAATGAAATTTATTCGAGCATTATATCTTATCGCAGCCTTGTCTGCCAGCAGCACCGGAATGATGGCTCAAACACAGTCTTCCGGCTATTTCCTGCACACCATCACCAAAGGGCAAAGTCTTTATTCCATAGCCAGCATGTATAATGTCACTACCGGTGACATCGTTAAAATGAACCCCGGCAGTGACCAGAAAATTAAAACCGGTGAAACATTGAAGATTCCACAAAAGAACAGCGGAACGGAACAGCAGATGTTCCATACCATCCAGTCGGGTGAAACCTTGTACAAGCTGACACAACGCTATGGAGTAACCGCACAACGCATCTGCCAGGCAAATCCCGGGCTGAGCGCGGAGAATTTCCGTATCGGACAGGTTATCGTAATTCCCGCCAAAGTGACGGACAGCGAGGAGATAATTATGAACGAGGTGAAAGCTGCACAGACTACCAAGCCGGTCACCACTTCCACCCCACTGAAACCCAATTGCAGGGACATGCATAAAGTGGAACGCAAGGAAACCATATTCAGCATCAGCCGCCTGTATGGCATCACAGAAGCCGAACTGATTGCCGCCAATCCTGAACTGCGTACCGAAAAACTGAAAAAAGGAAAGTTCCTTTGTATTCCATATCCTAAGGATACAAAGACCGAAACACCTGTGAATAATACGCCTGCCGTAATTCCCACGGATGACCAGCTGTTTAATGAAAGCAAGAAGGAGGCACGCAAAATATCTACCATCAAAGCTGCCGTAATGCTGCCATTCATGACAGACGGTAAGGGCAACCGTGACGAACAGACACGTATGGTGGAATACTATGAAGGCTTCCTGATGGCAGTAGACAGCTTGAAGGAAAAAGGAGTATCCATCGACCTGTACTCATACGACACCCATAACAATACTTCTTCCATCAAGAACATTCTGGATAGAAGTGAATTGAAGAGCATGGATATTATCTTCGGCCCAGCTTATCCCGACCAGGTGAAACCGGTTGCGGAATTTGCCAAGAAAAACAATATCCGGCTGGTAGTACCTTTTACCTCCAAAGGGAATGAAGTTTTCAACAATCCCGCCATCTATCAGATAAATACTCCCCAATCTTATTTATACTCGGAAGTTTATGAGCATTTTACCCGCAAGTTTACAACCGCCAATGTTATCTTCCTGGATGCAGAAGATGGTGATAAAGACAAAGTGGATTTTATAAAAGGGCTGAAAGAGGAGTTAAAAAACAAACGCATTCCTTTTACCGAATTAAAAGGGGAAAATATTACTCCGGAATCATTGAAAGCCGCGATGAACCATAGTATGGATAATGTATTCATCCCGACTTCCGGCACCAACGTGGCATTGATAAAACTGTTACCACAACTGATTGTGACCTCCCGTGACAATCCCGACTACCGTATGCAGTTATTCGGCTATCCGGAATGGCAGACCTATACCAACGACCATCTGGCCAGTTTCTATGAACTGGACACCTATTTCTATTCTTCGTTTTACACAAACAATTTATTTCCGGAAGCCGTTCAGTTCTCATCGGCTTACCGCAAATGGTACAGCAAGGATATGCTCAACTCATTCCCTAAATATGGTATGCTGGGATTCGATACAGGATATTTCTTCCTGAAGGGCCTGTCCCAATACGGCAACAAACTGGAAGACAAACTGGACAAGGTGGCTGTCACCCCTATCCAGACCGGATTTAAATTTGAACGCGTAAACAACTGGGGTGGATTTATCAATCGCAAAGTGTTCTTCGTTCATTTTACCAAGGACTTTGAACTGATTAAACTTGATTTTGAATAATGGAAAAGTATAAGAAATTCGGGCTGCTTGTACTGACATTGCTCTTTGCATTGCCGGCAGCTGCACAGTTGGGTGAAGAACGTCATAATTTTGCCGTCGGCATCAATGGTGGTCTGAACATGAGTTCCGTCAGTTTCAACCCGAAAATCAAACTGAACACCTTGAACACCATGTCTATGGGGGTTACCATGAGATATATGTCCGAGAAATATTTCAAGATGATGTGTGGCGTACAAATGGAAATAAACTATTCACAACGCGGATGGGACGAAAAGATAGAAGACGATTCCGGCAATTCTTACAGCCGTACCATGAATTATCTGGAAATCCCTTTCATGGCACATCTGGCATTCGGCAAGGATGCATTGAACCGGGGAGTGAAGGTCTTTTTCAATGCAGGACCACAAATCGGCTTTTTCCTGGGTGACAACGAAAAGATAAACTGGACTACTTCTACAACAAGACCGGAACACGGTAAAGAGGTAGAGAATAAATTCGATTATGGTATCACAGCCGGCGCCGGTCTGGAAGTAAGTACCGGTATCGGACATTTCCTGCTGGAAGGACGTTACTACATGGGATTGAGCGACTTTTACAAGAATTCGAAAAGAGATTTTTTCGAAAGATCAGCCCATTCATTCATAGGCATACGGCTGAGTTATCTGATAGATATTACTAAATAAAAAAAAAGATTTTATTCTGCAAATAGTCCGCGTTCCACTCTCTCTCATAACAACAAAAGCCTGCAAGATGGATCTTGCAGGCTTTTTATATCATAATATTCCCTCAGCTTACCTCAAACGGTCGTATGCTTTAACCAATACCTCATCCTTACCAATGGCGCGGATGGCAAGCCAATTCAAAATGATGGCAACCAACGGCAGACATACAGTCCATGAAAGAGAAAATGTCATTGACTCTTCTTTCAACATAAAAATAAAAGTGGCCAATGTGGCATAATACCCGATCAACAAAATGGTGCTGAAAATAGTCAGACGAATTTGCAACATGCGTTTTTTAAACAAGAAGATAGTGCCGAAAGCAAGAACCGCAACAACCAGCAAAATCACAAACAAGGCCCATGGAGCATAATCTTTAGTACCATCCGCCATAGTAAGACACAGATTTGTTAAAGCGGAAACACTATAATCACTTCCTATGTATGAACCTACGGGACTACACAGGCAAATAATAATCAAGATGGTAACAACAAGTAAATAAACAGATTGAATGCGTTGTATCATAGTCTCTTTAATTTTAATCATACAACCTATCATTCTAAACGCAGTGAAAAACCTGAAAACACAAAGTGAATGGTTATCAGATTCTTCACTGCGTTCAGCATAACAGGGCTAATATAATGTGAGGTGCATCAAAATGTACCACAGATTACTCAGATTGATACAGTTTCCACACGAAATGACTCATGTATCAAAATAGAACGATCTGTGTAATCTGTGGTAAAGACCTTTTGCACAACCCCAAATGAAGAATCACTGTAGTTTCTCTTTTTCTTTAGCAGGATTACGGAAATAAACCTTGCCTTCTTCATATTCCTGAGCAGCGATCAATGTCGGTTTCGGAAGCTTTTCGTAATAACGTGAGATCTCGATCTGCTCTCTATTTTCAAAGACTTCTTCCAGGTTATCGTTGTATGAGGCAAACTCCTGCAATTTCTTTGAAAGATCATTCTTCATCTCAACACTAATCTGGTTGGCGCGTTTGCCAATGATAGCAACAGTTTCATAAATGTTACCTGTGTCTGCACATAAATCCATCATGTCACGGGTAACAGTATTACTTGGAGCGTTTGTCTTTTTGTAATCCATAATTTCTTATTTAGTTTTATTCATTAAATTCTTTTACATACTTATTGGCATCCTTGTAGATGCTCTCCACTTCTTTAGTATACTTGCTGTCAGGAAACTCGTTCTTGAAAGAATAATATTCATCTATCGTCTCACGCATACGCTCTTCTTTCTTTTCCTCCACACTCGCTTTCGCCATATCATATTTAGCACGCAAGACCAAGATAGAAAGATCTTCGCGCATCTTGGTATAAGGATAGTCTTTCAAAGCATTCTGAGCCGTAACGATACAAGACAAATAATTGTTACCGGTAGTACTATAAGTACTGTTTCCTGTATAAGAACCCAAATCATAATACAATTTCGCAGCCAGATAGTCTTTCATCACCAGCTTGTCCTGCAAATCAAAAATCATTTGCTGTGCATCCTGCCGACGGCTACTGGTTGGGAAATATTCCATAAACATCTGCAACTCCTGAATAGCTTTATAAGTGCTCGACTGGTCCAAACGAGGTTCCGGAGTATCCAAGAACAATGCTTTTCCTGAAAAATATCTGGCCTGTTCCGTATAGACCCCACGCGGATAAGTATTATAATAAGTGGTGAAATAATGCGAAGCTGTGATGAAGTCACCCTGATTATAGTAGGTCATACCCAACATATAAAGTGATTCCTCAGCCTTATCCGTTCCCTTCATGATGGTAATCAATTCCTCCAGAATGGTGGCCGCCTTAGTATTCTGCCCTTTGCCAAAGTAACTTTTGGCCGCTTCGTAGATTATCTTTCAAAGCCTTTATATGCTTTATCCGGTTCG
>VOFE01000893.1_pt1 | contig 10001 bp, 13 predicted proteins | sample 5384071 | NCBI WGS metagenome assembly VOFE01 (sample SAMN12384724, study PRJNA508395) | human gut metagenome | isolation source: healthy gut D | host: Homo sapiens
AACGAAGCAGATTCATCAAGGAAACCAGCATCGCGGCCACATAGGTCAGAGCCGCTGCCGTCAAAACCTTTTTACCCCGTCCAGCTCCTCCTCGGTCAGGATCCCGCCTTCCCGCAGAGCCGCCACAGCCCGGGAACTGGCATTGAATTCCACCGGCAGCGTGATCAATTGGAACAGAAAGGAGAGAGAATAAAACGCCACGCCTAAATAAGCTAAAAAGGAAATCGAGGCAAACAGCCCCACCAAAATAAGCAGCGGGGAAATCGTACAGGCAAAGTTGGTAACCGGATAGATGGCGGTCCGCAGTCTGACGGGAGCATATCCATCCCGATATTGCAGCGCATGACCGGTTTCATGGGCGGCCACCCCTGATGGCCGAAAGGGAGGCCACCTCCCCACGGTTTCCGACAGGCGAATCACATCCCCTTGGGATCATAGTGATCCGTCATGGACCCGGGCGTCTGTTCAATGGGAACCCTCAGCCCATTCCGACTTTGGATCACCTCCGACGCCTGCCGTCCGGTCATACCGGAACGGGTCCCGATTCGGCTGTACTTCTGAAAGGTGGATTTCACCTTGCTGGGCCCACAGGGATACCAACAGCGCCGGAACCACCAGAATAAGATACCAATAATCCATATAAAAAAACGGCATATCCTCACTCCTTTATGCTTCAAAGCGAAATCCTGTTTCCATGGGATGGCCGCGCAGGAACTCCGCCGCCGTCATCCGGCGCGCTCCCTCATATTGTACCTCAGCCAAAATCAGGGCGGTATTTCCTCCGCAGGCGACGGTAAGCGGGTCCAAAGCCAACACGGTTCCCGGAACGGCCGGTGACTCCAGATCCACCGGCCGGGTTTTATGGATTTTCAGCCGTTTGCCGTGATAAAGCACCGTAACCGAAGGCCAAGGGTTCAGCCCCGCACCAAATTGTGCAATTCAGGCGCCGGACGCGACCAATCGATCCGGCCCAATTCCTTTCGACGCCAGTCTCAGCGTCACCGTTCAGCACCGACCACTGCACCGGGGCGCTGCCGCGGTACTTCGGCAGCAGCGAAACGTGCAGATTGATGCAGCCGTAGCTGGGCATTTCCAGCACGGACTTCGGCAGGATGCAGCCATAAGCCACCACCACGATCAGTTCCGGGGCGAGGGCGCGGATGTTTTCATCCTCGCTGCCGTCCCGCAGGGTGCGGGGCTGGAACACGGGCGTGCCGTGCGCCAGCGCAACCTCCTTGACCGGCGGTGCGGTGAGCACCTGCTTGCGGCCCACCGGCTTATCGCGCCGGGTGTACACCGCACAGATGTCATGCCCGGCGGAATACAGGGCCTTCAGGCACTCGGCAGCAATGTCCGGCGTGCCCATGAACAGAATACGCATCAGTTGTTTCCTTTCGCTTTGCGGGCAGCCTTTTTGCCCTCTTCGGTATCCTCATAGAAATACTCGCTGGACTGCATGATGGTGATGCCGTCCAGATGGTCGTTCTCGTGCTGGATGCAGCGGCCCAGCAGGCCATCGGCTTCCAGCTCGAACCATTCGCCGTTGCGATCCTGTGCACGCACCTTGACGGCAACGGGGCGGGTCACAGCGCCGTTGTGCCCCGGGAAGGACAGGCAGCCCTCGTAGGCCGTCTCTTCCTCCTCAGAAACAGCAAGGATCTCGGGGTTGACGAAATCAATGAACTTGTACTCGTAATCCTCGGGGATCTCCTCCGGGGCGTCGGTGGTGTCCCACACCACGAACAGGCGGCGCAGCATGCCCACCTGCGGGCCGGCCAGACCTACGCCATCAGCTGCGATCATCGTCTCGCGCATATCGTCCAGCAGGGTAGCCAGACGGTCATCAAAATTGGTCACAGGGCGGCAGACCTTGTTCAGGATGGGGTCGCCCTCTTTACAATGTTACGGATCGCCATTATGGTACCTCCAGTTTAATCAGATGTCTCCGTCCGAGTGCAGGTCTACCACGACCGATGCACGGGACGGCAGTTTTTCTTTTTCATACAGTGCCAGCGTGCTGCGCACAAGGTCGCGGAAACGGCGGTCGTTGCGGCACTTGATGGTAAGCTTATAGCGGTAGGTGTCGTTGATCTTTTCAATGCTGCCGGGCGTAGGACCCAGAATGCGCAGGGGCAGATCCGGCTGCTTGGCCGCCTGCTGCCCTAAAAGCGCCGAGAAACGGGCAGCGGCACGCGCCACCTCGTTCTCCTTTGCACCGGCAAAGCCGATGACGCACAGCCCACAGAAGGGCGGGTACAAGCCAAGCTTGCGGTAGGCGATCTCCTGCTCGTAGAAGGCATCATAATCCTGCGCGGCGGCAAGGTTCAGCACCGGGTTATCGGGGTCGGTGGTCTGGATGATGGCAAAGCCGGGCTCTTTTGCGCGGCCGCTGCGTCCCACCACCTGCGTGATGAGGCTGAACACGTTCTCGTATGCCCGGAAGCCTTGCGCAAACAGCAGCGAATCAATGCCCAGAACACCCACAAGGGTCACGTCCTCGAAATCCAGACCCTTTGCCACCATCTGGGTGCCCACCATGATGTCATATTCATGCGCTGCAAATTTGGCAAGCAGCTTTTCGTGGGCGTCCTTGGCGGCGGTAGAGTCTTGATCCATGCGCAGCACCCGCGCCTCCGGGAAGAGCTTTGCCAGCTCCTCCTCGGCCTTCTGGGTGCCAAAGCCCCGGTACTGCAACTTGCCGCCGCAGGCCGGGCAAAGGGTGGGCGGCGGCTCCTGCTGGGAGCCGCAATAGTGGCACAGCACCTTATGCGCTGATTTGTGGTACACCATGGGTACGCTGCACTTGGGGCACTTGAGCACCTCGCGGCAGTCCTCGCACTGGGCAATGGTCTGGTAGCCCCGGCGGTTGAGCAGAAGGATAGTCTGCTTTTCCGCTTCCAGATTGCGGCGGATGGCGTCCTCCAACGCAAGGCTGATCTCCCGAGGGTTGCCTGCTGCCAGCTCTGCCCGCATATCCACGATCTGCACGCTGGGCAGCGGGTTGCCGCCGTAGCGCTTGGTCAGGCGCACCAGCTGAGTGCGTCCGTTCTGTGCAGCGTGGAAGCTCTCGGTGCTGGGGGTGGCGCTTGCCAGAAGCAGCAGGGCACCGTTTTCGGCGGCACGCTGCCGGGCGACCTCGTGGGCAGAGTAGCGTGGTGCGGATTCCGACCGGTAGGTGTGCTCCTGCTCCTCGTCAATGATGATAAGGCCGATGTTTTCCAACGGCGAAAACACAGCGCTGCGGGTGCCAACCACGATATCTGCACCGCCGTCCTGAATCATCTGCCATTGCAGCAGACGCTCGGTATGGTTGAGCGCAGAGTGCTGCACCGCCACGCGGCGGCCGAACTGTCCTTTGAGCCGCAGGATCATCTGCGGGGTCAGGCTGATCTCCGGCACCAGCACCAGCGCCTTACGGCCAAGTTCCAGACAGCGGGAAGATCAACTTTAAAAACACCAGCGTCTTGCCGCTGCCGGTAACGCCGTACAACAGCGCCGAATGGGGTGCGGCATCTTCTAGCTTGGGCAGCAGCGTGTCGTAAGCAGCCTGCTGCTGCTCTGTGAGGGTGATGGGGTCGTTACGCAGCGGGATGGAGGCGTACAGGTCGATGGACTTATTCACCTTGCTGCATTCCAGCACACCCTTGGTGCACAGGTTATCCAGCACGGCACGGCTGATGCCCTTGTCCTCCAGCTCGTTCAGGGTGCGAGGCCCGCCGCCCAGCAGCGCCACCGCTGCCAGCTGTTTTGCCGTAGGCTTTGGCTTTTGCGGCAGCGTGCCCACCAGCTTGTAGGCGTTTTCGGTGTGACGGGTAAGCTGCTTTTGCAGCACCGGGGTCACGCCGTCTGCCGCCACGGCGGGCTTATACTGCGCACCATACGGAATGACCGCCTTGACGGCCTCGTAATAGGTGCAGAAGGTGCGTTCCTTTAAAAAATGCACCAGCCGCAGCAGCTCCGGGGTCAAGCAGGCCGAAGCCGGGGCTACGTCAAACAGATATTTCAGCTTGGAGTGCTCCGGCTCGGCATCGCAGGCCAGTACCACACCCATGCGGGCGCGGCTACACCTTTGCCAGAAGGGTACCAGTACCATGCTGCCCAGACGCACCACATTCTGGTGCTCCGGCAGAACGGCGTAGGTATACAGCTTATCAAAATGGAAGGTCGCATTGCTGACGGCAACGCCTACCGTTTTGGGCATTCGTCCAACTCCTTCAACGCTTGATTTTTCAGCCCTGCAGCCCGGCGCGCTGACAGATGACCTGATAAAGCTCTGCAGCGCAGGGCTCGATTTGATTATTGACCAGCTTTACGGTAAACTTATCCTGCTCGGCCAGCTCCTGCCGGGCGGTGGCAAGACGCTCCTGAATGCTGTCCTCGGTCTCGGTGCCGCGGCCCCGCAGACGGCGCTCCAGCTCCTCCACCGACGGCGGCAGCAGGAACACGGTGGTCGCGCCCGGGAACATCCGGCGGATATTGGCAGCGCCGTGCACGTCAATGACCAGCACGACCACCTTACCGGCCTCCAGCCGCTTTTCCACCTCAGACTTCATGGTGCCGTAGTAGTTGCCGTTATAGAAGTTGTGCTCCACCACCTGATCGTTTTCCAGCAGTTGCTGGAACTGCTCGCGGGTGCGGTAGTAGTAGTCCACACCCTCCTGCTCGCCGGGGCGCGGGGCGCGTGTGGTGGCAGAGACAGTCTTTTCGATCTCGGGGTGTGCCTCGCGCAGTGCCTTGACCACGCTGTCCTTGCCGGTACCGGCTGCGCCGGAAACTACAAACAGAAATTTATCATTCGCCATGAGATGTTTCTTCCTCCATTGATGCTCTACCCTCCTGCCCGGCGGCGCGGCTTGCCACCGTTTCGGGCTGAAGGGCAGACAGCACGACATGATCGGAGTCCATGATGAGCACAGCCCGGGTGCTGCGGCCGTAAGAGGCATCGATCAGCATCCCGCGCTCGCGTGCTTCCTTTACCAGACGCTTGACCGGGGCGGAGTCCGGGCTGACGACTGCCACCACGCGCCCCGCACTGACCATATTGCCAAAGCCGATGTTGATGAGTTTCATAGGCTCCTCCACAACATATTATTCCAGATTCTGGATCTGCTCGCGGATCTTTTCGATCTCCGCTTTCATATCCACCACAATGCGGGTGATGTCCAGATCCTGGCACTTGGAGCCAATGGTATTGGTCTCCCGGTTGAGCTCCTGCGTCAGGAAGTCCAGCTTGCGGCCCACGGGCTCGTCCAGCTGCAGGATATCGCGGTACTGTGCAATGTGGCTGCGCAGACGGACAGTCTCTTCATCCACCGCGGTCTTATCGCCAAAGATGGCGGCCTCGGTCAGCACACGGGCGTCATCGATGTCGCGATCCTGCAGGATGACCTTGAGTTTCTCGTACAGGCGGTTGGTGTAGTTCTCTACCCGGCCTGCACTCAGGCTCTCCACTTTGCCGACGCACTGTTCCAGAAACACAAGACGGCTTTCCACGTCTGCCTTCATCTTGGCGCCCTCGGCGGCACGCATCTCCACAAAGCGATCCAGCGCCTGCGCGGTGACGGCAGACACATCCTGCCACAGCTGTTCCTCGTCCACATCCGCGTGGCGGGTGGTGAGCACATCCGGGAAGCGGGTCAGAACGGCAGTGGACACATCATTTTTGACCCCCAGCTGCTCGGACAGGTCCCGCATGGCCTGCTGATAGCTGCGGGCAAGCTCCATGTTGACGGCGACCACGGTATCCGCTGCGTCCACGTTCTGGACGGTCATGCTAAGCTCTACCTTGCCGCGGGAGATCCGCTGGTTGAGCTGCTTTTTCAGGCGGCTGTCCAGAGAACTGCAGGTGCGCGGGATGCGGGAGGAATACTCGAAATAGCGGGAGTTCACGCTGCGCAGTTCCACAGTGATCTCGCGGCCATTGAGCACGGCAGTCCCCCTGCCGAAACCGGTCATGCTTAAGATCATACTAGCTCCTATTCTTTTGCGGTTTAACTTCGGTTTTTCTGTATAGGTATCCGCTTTGGGCACACAAGCCCATGTTACGATACATATAGCATCATTTTACTATTCTTTTCTGAAAAATTCAAGGTGCAGACTGCATCCGTGCAAAAAACACAGTTTTCATTTTTACTGCTGCGCAGCCAAAACAACATGGCTGCGGCAGTTACCGCTTTTCCAGAAGCTTTCCCTTGTAAAAAATATAACCCCGCGTTTTCACGCAGGGTCATAACATCAGTTCGTCTTATAAACGCAGGTCACACTGGTTTGCAGGATATCTGCATTGAGCAGTGTGCGCTCCACCCAATGGATGTTGTCGGCAATGGTATCCAGAGAGACCTCGTATTCCTTGGCAATGCTTTCCATCGTGCGGTACTCGTAGCGATAGATCAAGGTCAGGATGAGCTTGTCCATCATAGAGATCTTGGTAAAGCGGGTCTTGCGCTTGCAATCATTGAGACCGTATTCGACATCTTCTAACTGACGGTAAGCCTCATGCAGAGCCTTGAGCATCCGGTCAAATTCCAGCTTTGAAATGCCAAAATACAGTTGATAGTCCTGCTCCTGAAACTCAGCAATGCGCTGCTCCGGGATGCTTCGCATAGCATTTTCCTCCACATCATTTGTTGTATTGTACGGCTATACCAAACATTATAAAAGGTATTGGGCGGCAAGTCAATGTGTAAGCAGAAGTTTTTCCGGGATTGGCCGACAGAGTACGTCTTGTGCCTTTGCCGGATATGCAAAAAAAGGCTGCTGCACAGCATTTTGTGCAGCAGCCCTGAAAGAAGTTTATTTATCAGACAGGATGAGACTGGTTGGTGTAGTCCACATGATCGCCGTCCACGCCCTGCTTTTTGGCATTGCGCTTTTCGAAGAACTTGGGAGCAACCTGCGGGAACATAGCGTAGGTCAGAACGTCTTCTTCCTGGATGGCATACTTGGCAGCTTCGGCCTTCAGCTTGTCCATTTCGGGAGCCAGCGTGTCGGCAAAGCGGCAGGTAATGGGCTGCTCGTCGCCCAAGGATCTTCTTGGTGAACTCGGGCTTGATGGGAGCGGGAGTCTTGCCGTAATCGCCATGAACCAGGCCCTTGAACTCCTTGGTGACCATCTTGTAGCGCTCGCCCATGATGACGTTGAACACCGCCTGAGTGCCAACGATCTGGGAGGTCGGGGTGACCAGCGGCGGGTAACCGGCATCCTCACGCACGCGGGGGATTTCGGCCAGAACTTCGTCCAGCTTATCCTCCCTGCCAGCGTCCTTGAGCTGCTTGAGCATGTTGGAGAACATGCCGCCCGGCACCTGATACAGCAGGGTGTTGGCGTCAACGCCCAGGGACTTCGGGTTGATCTGGCCGTTGGCGATGTACTTCTCGCGCAGCTTGGCAAAGTAAGCGCGCACAACGTTCAGCTGGTTCAGGTCAAGGCCGGTGTCGTAATCGGTGCCCTGCAGGGCGGCCACCAGGCTCTCGGTGGGCATATGGCTGGTGCCAAGCGCCAGCGGGCTCATGGCGGTATCAACAATGTCGGCACCGGCCTCGATGCCCTTCAGGATGGACATGGAGGCCAGACCGGCAGTGTAATGGCTGTGGATGTCAACAGGGATGCTGACGGTCTCCTTCAGCTTCTTGACCAGATCATAGCAGGTATAGGGCGTGAGCAGGCCTGCCATATCCTTGATGCAGATGGAGTCTGCGCCCATCTCCTCCAAAGTCTTGGCGTACTTGGCAAAATACTCGTTGTTGTGCACGGGGCTCAGGGTGTAGCTGATGCAGCCCTGCACATGAGCGCCCTCTTGTTGGCAGACTTGATGGCAGTCTGCAGGTTGCGGGGGTCGTTCAGCGCGTCGAAGATGCGGATGACGTCGATGCCGTTGGCAACAGACTTCTGCACAAAGTACTCCACAGCGTCATCTGCATAGGGGCGGTAGCCCAGCATATTCTGGCCGCGGAACAGCATCTGCAGCTTCTGGTGCGGCAGTTCCTTGCGCAGGATGCGCAGACGCTCCCACGGGTCCTCGTCCAGGAAGCGGATGCAGCTGTCGAACGTAGCGCCGCCCCAGCACTCCACGGAGAAGTACGGGATCTTGTCCATTTCGGGCAGAATGGGACGCATTTCATCCATCGTCATACGGGTGGCCAGCAGAGACTGATGCGCATCGCGCAGGACGACTTCGGTGATCTTGATCGGCTTTTTGGCCATGGTTGTCACCTCTTCCTTAGTTCATGGAAACCAGAACGTCACCGGAGTTGACGGTGTCGCCCTTGTTGACGTTGATGGAAGCCACCGTGCCATCCTGCGGAGCAACGATCTCGTTCTCCATCTTCATGGCCTCCAGGATGACCAGCACGTCGCCAGCCTTGACAGAAGCACCGGCAGCGACCTTGACATCCAGAATGTTGCCGGGCATGGGAGCCTTGACGGCAACAGCACCGGCAGCACCGGCGGCTGCCTTAGGAGCAGCTGCAGGAGCGGGAGCGGCCTTGGGTGCGACGGGTGCTGCGGGAGCAGCGGCAACAGGAGCAGCGCCTGCGGCAGTTTCCTCAACGGAAACGCTGTAAGCAACACCATTGACAGTAATATTGTAGTACTTCATGGAAGGATCCTCCAATTCAAAATCGAACTCAATTAACTTACATTCGGACGCTTACAGGGCCATATTGCCATGCTTCTTGGGCAGGCGGGCAGCGCGCTTGGTGCTCAGCAGCTCCAGTGCAGCCACAACGCTAGCACGCACATTAGCGGCATCACAGCTCATATCGGCAGCACCGGCGGCCACTGCGCTGGCAGCGCTGCACACCTCAGCGGTGTAGGCAGCAGTCTTAGCCTTGGTGGCGGCAATGATGTTGTCGGAAGCATCGATCTCATCCTTGTACAACACGCTGACAGCGGCGCTGGGCTCCAGTGCGCTGACGGTGCAGCCGGTCACAGCGATGCGCAGGTCGGCAGCAGCCAGAGTGGTGTACACAGGGCCAACAGCCTTGCCAGCCAGCACAGCCACCTTTGCGGTGGTAGCATCGGCGTAGGTAGCGGCCAGACGGGCAGCGGTGGTAGCATCGGCGTAGGTAGCGGCCAGACGGGCAGCCTCGCGGATGCCGCCAGCCACGTCATCGGTAACGCTGGGCACAAAGCCCTCGGTATCCACGATGGTGACCACAGGCACGCTGAAGGCATCGCACAGGCGCACAAAGCGGGAAGCCTTGGCTACGCAGTTGTGGCACAGCTGCTTACCGGTTGCCACAACGCCCACGGCGTTGCCGCCGATGGTTGCAAATGCGGTGTAAACAGACTTACCAAAGCCTGCGTACAGCTCCACAGCGCTGTCCTTATCGATCACAGCGGCAGCAGCCTTTGCGGGCTCGGCACCGACGGCCAGAACAGCGGTGGGCTGCTCGAACTCGAAGATTGCCGGGCCAGTCAGGTTGTTGGCGGGCAGCAGACCCACGATGTGAGCAGCCTTTTCAGCAGCCTCTGCGGCATCGGCAGCCACGATGGAAGCTACGCCTGCCTTGGCGGCAGCGGCAGCGCTGCCTGCATCGGCGACCTTATCGCCCTTGGCGGCAGAGGTAAACGGAGCGGTGAAGAACAGCTCTGCACCCTCTGCCATGATGCAGACGTCTGCATTGGCAGCGCTCAGAGCGCTGGTGCCGCCGCAGACACCCAGAACAACGGCCACCTGCGGGACCACACCGGAAACCTTTGCGATCTGCGCATTCAGCTTGGCGCTGGCAGTCAGCACATCCAGGCCCTCAGCCAGCTTTGCGCCAACCGAGTCATAGAATGTGACGACCGGGCAGCCCGTCTGTGCTGCCAGCTCCAGGACCTTGATGTTCTTCTCTACATCTTTACGGTAACAGCCTCGCCATTCTGGAAAACGGCGTAAGCCTGCTGGCCAGCAGCATAGCCGCTGGCAGCGCTCACTGCGCCGTCTGCAAACAGCGCAGTGTGACTCCCCGTCATCGAAGAACTTGGCGAGGATTTCTCCTTTGGTACTCTTTGA
>VOFE01000894.1_pt1 | contig 10001 bp, 17 predicted proteins | sample 5384071 | NCBI WGS metagenome assembly VOFE01 (sample SAMN12384724, study PRJNA508395) | human gut metagenome | isolation source: healthy gut D | host: Homo sapiens
AAGCCATGGTAAACGGTGCGGCCCGGCTCATCGGTGACGACATTGATGGCACAGGGCATGGTCTTGGTGCCATCGTCCAGCACGACGCCGGAGCTCATTTTCAGGAGCTGTGCCTCATCGGCGCGGGGCTGGACGGTCACGCGGTACAGCTTGGAGATGCCGCCCGAAGGGTGGGTGACCGCCTGTGCAAAGGCACCGTGCAGTCGCTCTTCACTCATAACGATCCATCCTTGTTTCTATACATCCGGGTCCGGATCAGTTCAGTCCGGCCCACACCCTCAGCATCTCGGTCAATAAACGGGTAAAACGCTCGCTGTATCCGGCTACCGGACGGGCCGCCACGCTTTCGCATACCGTCAGCGGTACCCGCCCGATCTCCTCTTCCTTGTAATAATACCGCGCCTCCCCCCGACGGAACCCGCCTCCACCGGCGCCACCAGAAAAGAGGGCGCAAACAAACGGCAGGATATCTGTTCCGCCGTATTCTTAGCAGCACCACCGCAGGCGGTTCGGAAGCCGTCAGTCCGACCCGGCCGCTTTCTCCCCCTGCCACCGGCAGCGCCGGCAGTACCGGGGCGGGCAAAGAGACAGACTCCACCTGCTGGAAACCATACTCGTATAGGCTGATATGGTCATTCCAGTAGTCTCCGCCGTTGAGCGTAACGGTAATCAGCATAACCCCGTCCCGCCGGGCAGCGGAAACCAGACAGCGTCCGGATTTTTTGGTGAAACCGGTTTGATCCCCACAGCGTCGTCATAAAGGGAGAGAAGCTTATTATGGTTGTGCACCGTCACTTCCCTTTCGGGATTTCCCAGGTGGATCACCGCGGTTTTTGAGAACAGATGGAGGCGAATTCCGCATTGTTCATTGCCTCCGCCGCCAGCAGCGCCATATCATAGGCGGAGGAGGAATGCTCCCCCTCATCCAAGCCGGAGGGGGGTGACAAAGGTCGTGTCCTCCATGCCGATCTCCGCCGCCCGGGCGTTCATCCGTTCCGCAAACGCGGGAAGGGAGCCGTCCAGCGTATACGCGATCACATTGGCGGCGTCGTTCCCCGACTCCAATAACAGGCCCGTCACCAAATCCCGCATGGTGATGGTGTCCCCTCCCTTAAGACCCAAAGCCGATCCCTCCACGCGAACGGCCTCGGCCGACACCGTGATCTCCCGGTCAAGATCGCCTTGCTCCAATGCCAGCAGGCCGGTCATGATCTTCGTGGTGCTAGCCATAGGGCGCGGGGGTATGAATGTCCTTTTCATATAAGACTAAACCGCGCTGAGGTTCGTACACAACAGCTGACGCCGAGGATACGCCGAACGGTTCAGCAGACGCCTTCCCGCACGGCGCCGACACCATACAAAGTGTAAGGACAGTAAAAACTATCCCGATTTTTTTCTGAATCTTCACCAGTAAACCACCTGCCCGTTTCCATCCTATGCGGGCAAAGCTGTTCCTATGCGGGCCGCACGGGGAAAACGGAAGCAGGAAGTCTATTTCTTTTCCGTGGTTTCGGTTTCCGTCACCGTCACCTGATCCGGGTAATTTCCGTTTTGGTCTGGGTCGTTTTCTCCTTATTTTTGAAGGGAAAAGGGACGCGATCTTGTCCACCAGATCGGGCACCATATTGGCGATCTTATCACCGGAATCCGGCTTGACACGACATGCAGCATCCGCACCTCGTCCTCCCGCACAACAATAAACGCAATGGGTGTGATATTGATGCCCGCACCGCTACCGCCGCCGAAAAGCGCCGCGTTGCTCTTGAGGGCCAATCGGAGCCGCCCGCCGCGAAGCCGTAAGCGACCTTGGAAACCGGGATCAGCACAGTCCCTCCGGGACAGTGATGGGGTCGCCGATAATGGTGTTGACGTCCACCATCTGCTTAATCTTCTCCATAGATACGCCGAGAAGCCCTTGTACATCATTCTTTTCCGCCATGATTTATCATCCTTTCCTGTTTGCCTTGTCCGAGTCCGATGTGTCTTCAGAAGGAGTATGGGCCAAAAAATCCATCAGCAGTCGCAGGCCCTGCCATAAAGCCTTCAGTAAAATTACATGCGCCCGTCCCTCCAAACGGATTTCCGCTTTTTTCCCGCAAAAAATCGGGCGCTATATTCAGTCTGCTTTTCCGTACCTTAACCCGGCCCTTGACCAACGATAAAGCCGGATAGAGGATCGCGCAGGCCTTGCCGTAGTCGGTGGCGGTGGCCGCCGCGTCCTCCGACGCCACCAGCAAATCCAGATACAAACGGTCAATTACCAAAATATCCAGAAACCGCCCTGCCGCTTTTGTCAGAAGAGAGGCCATTCTGCTCAGGTAGGACAGCGCCGCCTTCCACCCCTCTTCCTTCCATAAGCGCTCCAGCTCGGAGGCGGCGTTCACCGCTTCCTCCTTCCTCTTTTTCCCGGCGTTCTTGCTTTTAGAGACCGGCCGTTTCTCCTCCGCCTTCTTTTTTTTCTTTAGGAGGATAAATCCGAAAAAACCGGACCGATTCCCGCCCTTGCTTTCAATTCGCCGTCAAAGATCACCCGAATATGCGCCGGGAGGAGCAAAAAGAAAACACCACGGCGATAAGCCCTAAAAAATATATAAAAAAATCAACGGCTCCCCCTCATTCCTCCGGGCGGATTTCGTTTTCCTCAATCACATCGTCCAGCGTCGTTTCCTCCATTCCGTTTTCCTCCTGCTGCGGAAGGGGCGGCAGCTCCTGCAAGCCGGAGATGCCGAAGCAGCGGAGGAAATCCGGCGTCGTGCCATACAGAAGGGGCCGACCGGGCAGCTCCAGCCGCCCTTTTTTCCTCCACCAGATTTTTTCCCTACCAGCCCCTGGAGCACCGCGCCGCAGTCCACCCCGCGTACCTGTTCGATGAAGGCCTTCGTCACCGGCTGGTTATACGCCACGATGGCCAGCACTTCCATCGCCGCCTGAGACAGCGGCGTATTGCGGCGGATATCCAGCGCCCGCCGGACATAGGAGGCATATTCCGCCTTGGTACACAACTGATAACGGTCCTCCAGTTTAACCATGCGGATGCCGCCTGTCCGGCTGTTGATTTCCTGACGGAGATCCTCCGCCAACCGGGAAACAGAGTCCTCGTCCAACTCCAGCGCTTCCGCCAGCCGGGAAATCGGTACCGGCTCCCCGGCGGAAAACAGAACGGCTTCCATTGCCGCCTGATACTGCTTAATTTCCAATGGTTTCGGCCTCCTCCGGTTCATCTTCGGCCCGGCGCATGCTTACCCGCTGTCGGCGCCCTCTCCGTCCACCCAGATGCGTTTGTCCTTGATCAGCTCCAGCAGCGCCAGGAAGGTAGCCACCATTTCAGACCGGCTCCGGGAAGATTCATAGAGAGCACGGCAGCTCACTTTGTCCCCTTGGTACAGTTTTCCCAATACATAGGTGATCCGGGAAGAAACCGATACAATGGTACGGGATACGATTCCGCTGAACGCCTTGGCGGGAGGCGGCAGCTTTCTCCTTCCCCGGTAGGCGGCTGCCAGAAAGGCGTCCAGCAGCTCCGCGGGGGCATGACGCCGCCGATAGGTGGTATCCGGCTCCCGCTCCTCCGGCACCCGGACGAACAGGTCGCCGCCGATGTGCCGCTTGGCCAAGCGGCGGGCCGCCTCTGGCAGAGCCGATATTCGATCAATTCCCCGGTCAACTCCTGACGGAGCCTTTCCGCTTCCTCATGGCGGGGCAGCAATAAAGAGGACTTAATCTGTACCAGCCGGGCCGCCATCTCCAAAAAACTCGCTGGCCACCTCCAGATCCGCTTCCTTCCACTGGCGGATAGCCTCCAGATACTGCTCGAGCAGCTCGGCTATGGGAATATCATAAATATTGATTTTATTTTTCTGCACCAGGTGCAGCAGCAGGTCCAGCGGCCCCTCAAAAACCGGGGAGCCGGTACGATATAGCGTCCATCCTCTTATATCAACCCAAAGAGCATCAGAATGCCCCGGAAAATAACGTTGGTCAGAAAAAAGGGGAGTACTGGCAGCACACCGGTGAAAATCAGGAACATCACCAGGATGATGATATAGTTTTCATACCGGTCGACCAAATAAATCCAGCGATTTGGCAGGACCAGGCTGAGGATGCGGAAGCCGTCCAGCGGAGGGACGGGAAGCAGATTGAAAATCGCCAGCCCTACGTTGATCTTAAGCAAATACTTGGACAAGCACCAGCCAGAGAATGTTATCCACCAATACCGACGTGACAAAAGGGCGAAAATCCGGTACAACCCCACGGAGACGACCGCCATCAGCAGGTTGGATACCGGTCCGGCCAGAGCCGTAAGCGCCATTCCGCTTTGGGATTGCGGAATCGATTGGGATTTACCGGGACAGGCTTCGCATAACCAAACCCGAAAAGAAAAATCATCAGCGTACCGAAGGGTCCAGATGGGCAAAGGATTCATGGTCAGCCGCCCCATATTTTTGGCGGTCATATCCCCCAGCCGATACGCGGCAAAGCCATGGGCCATCTCGTGAACCGGCAGCGCCACCAGCACTACCAGAGCCAGCGCAATAAATTCCAGCACGAGATCAGGCAAGAACAGCTTGCCCTGAAAAACTGGAGAATATCTTGTAGCATGACAGGCTTCCCCTTCTCCCAGAATGATATAGAGATTTTTATTATACTGGAAAATGAAGCAAATTACAAGATTTCCCGGCCGCGGGACGAAAACTTTCTCCTGTCCCGATTTTGAAAAAAGAACTTGCTTTTCCCGGGGAATCTGCTAATATACTTCTGTTGTATTTCTTTCGACATGTCATTTAAGGAGGTGCAGAATATATGGCAAAATGCGATATCTGCGGAAAAGCGTAACTTTCGGCATCAGGGTTTCCCATTCCCACAGACGGACCAACCGTACCTGGAAGCCCAATGTCATGCGTGTTAAGGCGGTTGTAAACGGCTCTCCGAAACGGATTTACGCCTGCACCCGTTGCTTGCGTTCGGGGAAAGTCACCCGTGCTGTCTGAGTATTGTCTCACGTGAGAAGCTGCTGAATTTCAGCGGCTTCTTTTCTCTGTCCTTGCGGTTAAAGACAAAGTGGCGTATACTAGGAGAAACATTGGATATGGAGGATCTTGCCATGAAGCTTTACCCGCCTCTCCCTTCCCTCCGCCGCGGACGCCCTGGCGCTGATACAGTCGGAGCTGTCCTCTCTGCCCTCTCTGGACCTGTCGTCGCGCTCCCTCCGGAGGAAACCGCGTTGTTTCTGGTCGATTTGATCGAAGGCTTTGCACGGGGGCCCCTCTCCAGCCCCCGGGTAGAGGCGCTGCTCTCTCCCGCAGCGGCCCTCCTGCGCCAATGCAGATCGCAGGGCATCGCCTGTGTGGCCTTTGCGGATACCCATACGCCGGACAGCCTAGAGCTGCATTCCTATCCGCCCCACTGCCTGCACGGATCGCGCGAGGCGGAGATTTGCCGGGAATTATCCGAGGTCGGCGGATATACCCTCATCCTAAGGATTCCACCAACGGCTTCGTGGAACCGGCTTTTTGAAAAGTGGAGAGAAGCGCATCCCTCCATCCGCCGGTATCTGGTGGTCGGGGACTGCACGGACATTTGCGTTTCCCAGTTCGCCCTGACCGCTAAGGCATGGCACAATACCCGGAGGATCCCGCTTCAGGTGATGGTTCCCCTTTCGTTGGTCGATACCTATGACGGCGGGGCGCACCAGGCGGATCTGATGAATCTGACGGCTTTGTATTCCATGTACAGCGGAGGCGTAGAGCTGTACAGCCATATTGTTGACGTAAACGGGAGGCCTTATAAATGCGAAAGCAGTACAATGAAGACAATTTGACCATGCTGACGGACTTTTATGAATTGACAATGGCCAATGGTTTTTTTCAAAACGGATACCGGGATCAGATCGTGTATTTCGATATGTTCTTCCGCACCATTCCCGACGGCGGAGGCATGGCCATCATGGCGGGCGTGGAGCAAATGCTGGAATACCTGAAAAATCTCTCCTTCACTCAGGAAGACATCGACTATCTGCGCGGAAAAAGCTGTTCAGCGAGGTTTTCTCTCCTATCTCCGGGATTTCCGTTTCTGCTGCGATGTTTGGGCCGTACCGGAGGGCACTCCTATTTTCCCCACGAGCCGGTGGTGACTGTGCGCGGTCCTGTGATTCAAGCCCAATTTATTGAAACCATGATCCTGCTCTCTATCAATCACCAGTCGCTGATCGCCACCAAGGCCAACCGTATCGTCCGCGCTTCCCAAAGGGCGGGCGGTCATGGAATTCGGCTCCCGCCGGGCGCAGGGATACGACGGCGCTGTTTATGGAGCAGGCGGCCTATATCGGCGGCTGCAACGGCACCGCCTGCACCATCGCGGACCGGGAATTCGGCATCCCCGCTCTAGGCACCATGGCCCATAGCTGGGTCAGCTGTTCGACAGTGAGCTGGACGCCTTCCGCGCTTACGCCCGAGAGTATCCCGATGCCTGTACGCTGCTGGTCGATACCTACAGCATCCTGAAATCCGGCGTTCCCAACGCGATCCGTGTTTTCAACGAGGAGATCGTCCCCGCGGCTTTCGTCCCAAAGGGGATCCGCATTGATTCGGCGACATCACCTATTTGTGCAAAAAAGCGCGTAAAATGCTGGACGAGGCCGGATTCCCCCGATTGCCAGATCACGGCCTCAATTCTCTGGACGAGCATATCATCCGCGATATGATTGCGCAGGGCGCTCGTGTGGACAGCTTTGGCGTGGGCGAACGGCTGATCACCGCTTCCAGCGATCCGGTATTCGGCGGCGTTTATAAGCTGGCGGCGGTGGAAAAGGACGGCGTGGTCGTCCCCGTATCAAGGTAAGTGAAAATGTATCCAAAATCACCAATCCCTGCTTTAGAAGCTATGGCGTCTGTATGACAGGGAAACAGGCAAGGCCGTGGGCGACGTCATGACGCTCCGGGATGAGGTCATCGACGATACGCAGCCTTATACCCTGTTTGATCCCGAACACATTTGGAAGAGAAAACGGTCGACAATTACCGGGCCGTCCCTTTACAGCAGCTCTCCTTTTCCGAAAAGGAGAATGCGTATACCAATCCCCTCCATCGAAGATATCGCTCCCTATTGCCAGGAACAAATCGATACGATGTGGGACGAGGTCCTGCGCTTTGAAAATCCTCACCGGTATTATGTTGATCTTTCCCAAGCCCTGTGGGATGAAAGGGAACGCCTCCTTTCCGAATACAGCCTGTAATGCGCTTTTCCAGCCGAAAAGCAAGGCCCTCCCGAATCAGTCGGGAGGGCCTTGCTTATAACCGGTTATTTATACCGTTTTATTTATACCGTTAAGCCTCTTCATATCGCTTGAGGAGCTTGAGCAGAGGCGGGATACCGCCGGCACCACGATCAGCGCCAACGCGATCTCCACCACTCCGTTAAGGGCGAAGGCCGTCTGAATGATAGTGGTAGCGTCGCCCCCAGGTGGTGACGGCACCGCCAAACAAACTGATAGCGGACAGCACCAGCACGGTATTGGTGAAGGTTCCCAGCACGCCGGTGATCCCCGCCGCCGTTACCTCGCCGTATTTACTCCTGCGCAGCAGACGGCGAAGCCCCGTAATACCAGCCGGAGGCCAGCCCCACCAAAAACACGGGGAACCACCGAAATAAGCGGATTGAGGAAAATAATCGCATCCGCCGTTCCGTTGAGGAAGGCGTACAACAGGCACGTCACACCCCAAACCAACCCCAAAACGGTTCCGCGCAGCATATCCAATACAGCGCCCAGTATCACCACCACATGAAGAGTGGTGATACTCAGCAGGCCATAGGAAATATAGCCTGTGAACGGAATGAATGTCAGCGCAATAATAATCGCACTGAACATGGCGGTCAGCGTCAGCTGAAAAGAGCTTGTTCTTTTTCACTAAAACCCTCCTGCTGCTGTTCCTTATGGATACAGCGCAAATTATATATATAAACACCGACCGCTTCCCTTCCGAAGACTAAAGCGCGGAAAAAGCTGCTTTGCCCGCGGAATCCGGGAATCAAACGGTGGAATCGCCTTGCTTATCGGCTCTCCTTCTTATTTTTTCATAGATGAGGCGCAGCCCTCCAAAAGCAGATTATCGTCATAAATCATATCACGGCGGCAATAGGGCACCACCATGCGCCCCAAACCTCCGGTGGCGATCACGGTCGTGGGATACCCCAGCTCCTCCTCAATGCGGTCGCACATACCGTCCAGCATGGAGGCGGTGCCAAAAAATAGCACCGGACTGCATGCTTTCGATGCTGTTGGGCCCAATGACATGGGACGGCGCTTCCAGGCTGATGCTGGGCAGCAAAGCCGTCTTTTGGGTCAAATGGTTAAAGGATACCCCGATACCCGGCATGATCGCGCCGCCCAGAAACCACCCCTTCTGATTGACCACCGAAACCGTGGTGGCCGTGCCCAAATCCCATATGATACAGGGGCGCCGTACCGCGCCAGCGCCGCCACCGCGCCTACCAACAGGTCCGCTCCCAGCTGGGCGGGATTGTCGATGCGGATATCGATGCCGGTTTTGTCCCGGGCCCCACCATCATCGGCTCCACGCCCGTGACCTTTTGACAGCGCCGGAAATGGCCCGGTCCAGAAGGGGGCACTATGGAGCTGATGATGGTTCCCTCGATTTTCTGCGGTTCAATACCGTAAAGCCGCAGGATGTCCATAATCTCGACGGCGTATTGATCTTCCATTTTGGAGCAGTCCGTGGCCAGCCGGGATTCAAAGCGGAGCGTTTCCCCTCAAATACGCCAATGGTGATATTGGTATGTGCCCATATCCAAAGTCAACAGCATAGCAGTCGCCCCCCGTTACCCTCTTTCCTTGCACTTTGCCAATAGTATATACCATTTTCGGAAAAAAGGAATGCTGTCAGCTTCGAATTCCCACGATGCGGCAGACAAAATACGTCAAAGCATTCTTTTCTTCTTTTTAGATAATTTTCCCAAATAGGTATGGAACCGCTCCAGCTGCTGAAGGTCCTCCTCCCGGGGACCTGTCCGCCATAGCGCCAATCCATCAAAATACGGCCGCATGCTTCCATAGTATAACAGTCTTCCCCTTTTTCCCCCAAGATACTCGTCGGCGCGGCAGGCAAATTGCGCCAGGGTTTCCTCCGTCCTCGGAACAATATTCAGCAGCCGCAGCTGGCGCAGCATATCGCCGTAATAGCGATCGGCAATCGTACCGGCGTCCTTCCATTTTTTCTCTTCATATATGCCAGCCGGTACAGGGTTTGGCTGCGGTACCACTGCAGGAAGAGCAGCGCCAGCAACAGCAGGACCGCCGCCGGGATCATCCAGACAAAAGCAGATATCCACGATACAGAGGCAGGAGCCGTCCCCGCTACGCCATCCTCTGTGGGGGAAAATTCGCTGGGCACGCTCTCCGTCGGAGCAGAGGACGTCGGAGTGGCGCCAGCCGCTTCGGGAGGATGGTATTCCGGGCCCTCGGCCGCCTGAGTCGGGGCGGACGCCTGCTGGGGAACCGGGGGTCGGATCAAAAGCAACCCAGCCGATCCCCTTCAAATAGCATTCGACCCATGCGTGGGCGTCGTTGGCGGAAACCAGAGCGACCCCTTTTTATCGATTTTATCCGCCCGAATACAATACCCGGTCACCAGACGAGAGGGGATGTTTTTCCGACCGGGCCAGTATCGCCATTGCCGTGGCAAAATACACGCAGTATCCGCGTTTCGTCCGTAAAAATAGGTGACAAAGTCCTCTCCGTCCGGCACCTCGGTGGTGTGAGGTATAGGTATACTCCCCGGAGCTCCGAAAATAGGATTCCAGCTTTATCAGCTTGGTATAAGGCGAATCCTCGTCGTCAAACAGCGTTTGCGTGATGTCGGTGATTTCCTCGGGAAGATCGGTATAGGGCAGCGCCGCGTCAGTGCCCATCAGGGCGTTATACCGTTCATCCTGCCATGCGGGATTCTGACGAATATCCGTTTCCAGCGCCAAAAGGTCATCAAATC
>VOFE01000904.1_pt1 | contig 10001 bp, 16 predicted proteins | sample 5384071 | NCBI WGS metagenome assembly VOFE01 (sample SAMN12384724, study PRJNA508395) | human gut metagenome | isolation source: healthy gut D | host: Homo sapiens
TCTCGGTGCGGTACGGGCCGATGAACGCCTCCCGCACCGTATCGTAGCTGTCCGGCGGGAAAGTGGCCGCAAAATACTGGAAGCCGTTCTCCTCATAGAAAAGGTCCTGTTCGATGATGCCGTCCGCATAGCTGCCGCCCGCGGCATACAGGCTCATCTGAAAGTTGCGGTTGTCCATATCGATATGGTGGAACGACAGCTCGGCGTAGCTGAACACGCTGATGCTCCGCGCCCGGCCGGAGATATTCTCCAACGAAAGGTCCCAGATCTCCACAGCCTCGCCCCGGGGAATGAACAGCGTCTGCACGGCGCGGATGCCGCCGTACTCACAGGATGCAGGCAGCCGGTATTCCGTAGGGCGCGGCTAAAAGAAAGCCGGACGGGTTCCGCCCTCAGGCATAGAAAGAGGCGGCGCCGGAGCGCCGCCTCTTTTGTCCGTCTCACTAGTCAAACAGACTTAGCTTTTTCTCTTTTTCGCCGTCAGCCCCACACACCGGCTCCGCCTACCGCCAGAGCCATGAGCAGGAACAGCCGGTTCGAATCCTCGCCGGTAGCGGGTGCGGGGGGAGCGGCCGTTCCCGTGGTATTGGCAGGCTCGCCGGTCCCCGTGGGCTGTTCAGAAGGATTGGTAGGATTGGCAGGATCCGTGGCATCGGTAGGTTTGGTGGGATCAGAAGGCGGGGTCGGTTCTGTAGGCTTCACCGGACCGGCGGGCTCCAGACCGTCGACCGCCTCCGTCAGATCCGTCAACGCTTCCTCTATCTGGAGCGAAGTGGCGGAAACGCTGTTCAAAACCTCCTCGGCTTGCTCCAACGCCTTCTGCACCTCCGCCCAGGACTCCGCCGTGAAATCCGCAGGCTCCAGCGCCTTGACCGTCTCCACCTTGTCACGCAGGGCCGCAAGATTGGAGGTGGTATTCGTCAGGTCGCAGTAGGTTTCCGCGCCGTCTGCCGCCCCCAGCATCACTTCGCTGGCTTTGACGTTTTCGCTTCCGCCGCAAAGGTCAATACCGCCAGATCGTCCGGCTGACTGTCATAGGCGATGGTCAGATAGAGCCGATCCTCTTCCACTGTCCGGCGAAGGATGGCGCCGGACGTCTGGATTTCCTCCACCGTATTGCCGCCCAGGTCGATCACGGCGTCGATCACGCGGGTTTCGCTCTTCGGATTCTCCAACGTGAAGAAAGCCTGATTGCCGCTGGTACAGAAAACGGCCCGTTCCACATCGCGATTCTTTTCGACAGCTCCTCCTGCGTGAGGAAAGCCGTGCTGTCGAAGACCGTGCTCTCAGACATTTCGGCGGGCTTATCCAGCCGCAGCCCCTCCAACACCAGGGCAGGGGATATCCGCATTGCTGCCGCCGTTCAGCCGTCTGCCGCTGTCCACGGTCAAACCGCCCACGGCGATAAAGACATCCATATGGGAGGGCATATTGGGATTGCTGTGGGACAGGCCGCTTCCGCCGTGATCCGCGTTCGTGATGATCAGGGTATCGTCAGCGTGCCCGGTTTCCTCCAGAGCGTCCATGACCGCTTTATAATAGTCGTCATAGGACTTCAGCCGGGTCCAATAGGTCTTGGTATAGTAGTAGCCGCTGCTGTGGCCCAAATGGTCCATGACATCGCTTTGCATGAAGATCAGAGGCGTATTCTGGAAATATTCTCCCTGAATATATCCGGCTACGTCGTAAAAAGCGCGGTTGGCTGAACTGAGTCGTCCTATCACGGGGATGTCCGGTTCAATAATGCCATTGAGGATGGGATCCCATTCCGAAAAAAAGCCGCCAGAGGCCGACCGGGGAGCTGCTGATTGACCACCCTGAAAATGGAGGGATGCAGCGCCTGCTCCATGCCAAAATCCGCATAATACTGCTTTCCGGCCAGATCGTTGGTCACCTTATAGGCGCCTTCTACCCGCTGCCACGGGATGCCGTGGAGAATGGAGCTGTAATTCTGCGCCGAAATGGGAGGATTCACCGCCGAGGCAGTATAGCTGGCGGCAAACTGCTGGTTCATGAGGTCCATGGCATAGGTATTGGTACGCCACGTCATGATGGTGGGATCGCTCGTCTTCCTGGGAGTCATGTTCACGGAAGTGGTGTAGTACATTTCATCAGGATCCCAGACGGTCCCGGCGCCGTCCATCGTCAAAATAATGACGTGCTTGTAAGGATGGATGGAGGCAGCCTGCGCGATGGCCTCGCGGAGATCGCCGCTGGCCATGGCAACGTCGCCGGCGCCAATAAATCCGTCCCCGTTGAGATCCATTTGCTCCTGCATGAGGATAGTGAGGTCTTTATCCTCCCCCTGCGCGGAGGAGCCGTTTCCGGCTCCTTGCCGGAGACAGAAATTTGGATGTTCCGGAACTGCAGAGAGGTTTGGGCGGTTGTCTCCATGCTTCACGGCAAAATTGAATTTTGCCAGGCGCGTGTCGCCGTATTGAAGGAAGGAAGAAACGGAAGGAATCCCTGATACATAACCAGAAGCGTACCGGGAGTACTCTCCTTGACCGTTGTGCCCGATTTCAGGCTCTGGACGCCCTTATACTCCAAAAAAGCGCGGTATCATACTGAATCTCACAGGTGATCCGGTTAATCGAACCGCCCTTATCGGTATTCACATGTAAGTTGACGTTTGTCTCGAATCCGAAGCCAGAATGCCGGAAGAAACGAATCCCAACGTGATCTTCTGCGCCGGTTCCTGACTATTGCCGACATCCTTAAAGGCTTCTTCGCTCATAGCGGCGATTTTCGTCCTCCCCGAGGGCCTGGCTGTACAGTCTGGCAAAATTGACGGTAGAGTTGGAATAGAATTGTACGCCCTTGTTGCTGGCACTGTCGGCGCCGATCACAAAGAGCCGGGCGTCGGCATCCGGAAGCTTGAGAGCGCCGGGGCCGCTATACTGTCGGCCAACTCGCCATTGACATACAGCTTGACGGTCTCGCCGTCATAGGTGCCTACCACATGGTACCAAGTACCGGCGTCGATTGCATAAACCGGCTGCTTCCATGCTCCGTCCACATTGACAAACAGGGTCAGCTTGCCGTTTTCCGAGCCAAGGCCGATCCCGCCATGCTGCTGATTGGAAAACACGTCGTACTCCCCGGTGGATGACAGCTGATCATAACGAAGCATGCATTCCAGTGCGAAGGAATCCTGAAGAGCGCTGTAATCCTCCTCCGTCATCTCATAGGTATAGGCGGACGCCCCATCAAAGGTGGCGACCTTCTGCCCATTCAGGGACGGTTCCTCCGCAATGACTGGATTTCCACGGTGCCAGCGGTGTGCTTACCCGTCAGATCCTCCGGAACGCCGTTTTGAAAATCCACATTCAAAATATCGGCGGCGGGAATCTCAACGGCGTCTTCTGCCTGCACAAAGGTCCCCATCATGGAAAACAATAATGTAAACGACAGCAGATAACTCAAAACCTTTTTTCATACATAACTCTCCTCTTTCCTCTCCTTCTTCTACAAGCCTTTTGGTTTTCTGCTCCCATAAAGGAAGCCGACATCCGGGAATGGTTCGCCTCTGTTTCATGGCGAAGGGCTACTACAAGCCGCACAGAATAGCCCTTCGCGACAGGATTTCTCAAGCTGTTTTTCGTGATATAATATCATATATATAAATTTCAGTGATATCTTATATATATATTTTTATTTTCGAATTGTCAATACATTTGGAAAAAACAGGGCAATATTTTTACTGATTCTCCTTTTATTCATAGGAAATTCAAACAAATCCTCACGCCCCATGCCCCCGATAATCCCGCCCGGGAGTCTGCTGTTCAGGCGGCGCCGGGCGTTGATAAAGAGAAATCCATGCCTTACCATGGTGGAAAACCGCATATATCTGCCGGTACGCGTTACAGATTGTTCCCGCTTATTTTTATCCCTTTGCGAAAAGGAAGGATTGCCATGTCTCTGTTCATCGCCTCTTGCTCCTTATGTCCCCGGCGCTGCGGTATTCCCCGGAGCGCCGGCCCTTCCGCAGGCTATTGCGGTATGCCCCCTCCCACCGCCGCCCGGGCCGCCGTTCATCACGGAGAGGAGCCCTGCATCAGTGGAGAGGCGGAAGAGGCCTGTTTAAACGGAGGTGGATCGGGAACCATATTCTTTCCGGCTGCACCTTATCCTGCGTTTACTGTCAAAACACCGCCATCAGCCGGGAAAAATTCGGCCGCACCCTCACGGTGGACCGGCTGGCGGATATTTTCCGGGAATTGACGGAACAGGGCGTATATAATATCAATCTCGTCAGTCCTACTCCCTATGTCCCCGCCATCCTGAAAGCGCTGGAGCGGTATCGCCCGCCGGTACCGCTTATCTACAATACCGGCGGATACGAGCGGATCGAGACACTGCGTCTGCTGAAGGGGCGGTGGATGTACCTTCCCGATCTGAAATACCGCGATCCCAAACTGTCCTCCCGGCTTTCCGGGGCTGCGGATTATTTTGAGCACGCCTCGGCCGCCATTCTGAGATGGCCCGGCAGACCGGTCCTTTTACTCTGAATGATCAAGGACTGGCGGTAAAGGGTACCCTGGTACGTCATTTGGTGCTGCCGGGCCATACCCGCTCTTCGTTGAGGTGTTGGATTGATGAAGGCACATCTCCCCAAGGGGTCTGGGTCAGCCTACTGTCACAGTACACCCCTTTACGCCCTATTGAGAACGCACCGGAGCTGAACCGCCGCGTCACGGCGCGAGAATACGGCAAGGTGGTGGATCATTTGCTGGCGCTGGGTCTTACCGACGGGTACGTACAGGAACGGGAGAGCGCCAGCGCCCGGTACATTCCGGCTTTTGATCTGACAGGGATCGAAGCTGGGTGTTGTCCCGATTGGCCGGACGGCGGATCAGCAGACGCAAAAACGCCTTGCCTCTGAAAGGAAACAGCGGATACAGGTAGCTTTTCCCCGCCGCCGTCTCTGTAAAGGCTATCACCAGTACAAGAATCAGCAGCCCCGCTGCAAAGCCGATCCAATTGAACAGGGCGGTCAGCACCAAAAACAGCATGCGGAACAGCTTAAAAGCATATCCCAGCTCAAAGCTCGGCTGGGTAAAGCTGGCCACGGCCACGAAAGCCATATACAGCAGCACTTCCGGGACAAAGAAGCCGGTGGATACGGCAAAATCCCCCAGAATCAGCGCCCCCACGATACCGAAGGCGTTATTCAGGGAACCGGGCGTATTCAGCGAGGCCAGCTTAATCCCGTCGATGACAAACTCGATGGCCAGCAGCTGCACCAGAAGCGGAACGGTATTGGGCTCTTGATCCGGATCAGATCCAGCCAGGAGGGGATCCATTCCGGATTCTTTATCAGCAAATACCAAACCGGCGTCAGAAAAACGGTGAGAAAAGAACACGGCATCCCGTACCAGGCGCAGATACGTTCCCCACCAGCGGGGAAAATAGTAGTCGTTGGTATCCTGGACGAAATCAAACAGAGATGTGGGAAGGATCATCACCGACGGCGAATTATCCACCAGCAGCAGCACTCGTCCTTCCGCCACGCTGGCGGCCGCGCAATCCGGCCGCTCCGTATACCGCACCTTGGGAAAAAGGGTTCCACCATTGCCGGGGCACCAGACATTCCGCCAGGCTTTCTGTCCCATGGTCAGGGTTTTTAAAGGGATCCCTTTCAGCTTTTCCCGTAAGCGTTTGATCAGACGCGGATCCGCCGCCCCCTCCAGATAGCACAACACCACGTCGGTTTGGGAGACGGACCCCACCTGGTGGATTTCCATCGTCAGGCGCGGATCCCGAAGGCGCCGCCGGATCAAAGCCGTATTAAAAACCAGCGTTTCCACAAACCGTCCCGCGCCCCCGCAGTACGCGGTCATCGTCCGGTTCCTCCACCCCCCGAACGGGGTAGGTCCGCGCATCGATGACCACCGCTTCCCGGCAGCCGTCGATGATCAAAGCGACCGCACCGGACAGAACCTGAACACAAACCTGCTCTATCTGCGCGGTGGTCTCCACCTCCACATAAGGAACAAAACGGCTGGAAAATTCCTCCGCATCCGGCAAGGTGTGCATATCCTCGGCGGAAAGGCTCATAAGGTATTCCAGAATCTTTTCCATGATGTCGTCTTTGGCAAACCCATCGATAAACAAGACCGCTGCGTGCCGTTCACCCACCCGTATCCGGCGGGATACCACGTCAAAGCTTCGCTCCGTACGCAGGCTGGCTTCCAGCAGACGCATATCTTCCTGAAATCGACCGCTGATGGTCTGTTTTTCCATATTCGGTTCTCCTTCCCGATTTTCCGCCTTTAGTATTTCCCCGACAGGATAAACTATGTGCAAGAAAAAGCGGGAGGAGAAGGAATAATACCTGTTGTCCTTTCCCAAATATCTGCTATACTAAAGCCATATTCGACATATTTCCTTTCAGCGATCAACCAATGAGAAATAGGAGGTTCTTTATGTCTGACGAATTTCGCCCCGGCGAGCCGGTCAATCCGCTTCCGGACAACACGCCTGCCCCTGCCGAAAACGACGGCCAGACCACGTATATTCCGGGCAGTCAGGCCCGCAATATCAGCAGCCGTCTCCTATTCCCCCGGTGCCGCCTGTCCCCCGATCGGAGAATCCCCGGCCGCGTCCGCGCCGCAAACACCTCCTCCGCTATCCCTCAGCAACAGATGCCGCCGGCGCCGCCCTCCTCTCCGTATCCGTATTATCCGCAACAGCAGCCCGCGTCCTATCAGCCCCCTTATGTACAGCAGCCCGGTTATTCTCCCTATCCTCCGCAGCAGCCCGGCAAGGGAATGGCGGTCGCGTCCCTGGTGATGGGCATTCTCTCCATCGTTTTTGCTGCGCTTGGTTTATGTCCTTGCTGTTTGCCATTCTGGGACTGATATTCGGCTGCATCGCCAAGGCAAAAAAGCGGGCGGCATGGCAACCGCCTAGGCATTATCCTGTCAGTTTGCGGCGCTATTCTGGCGATCATTTGATCGTTTTGCTTGTTTCGGAGCCTTGATGGACGTGGCCGGCGATTATTACGATTATTATGATTATTACCGGTACAATACGATCCGCGCGGCGCTCCGGCTGCGATAATCCTGTCATCCAAACCGGCTTTGCCTGGGAACTTTTCCCGGTAAAGCCGGTTTTTAGCCTGTTTCCGTTTCTTTCCTCCAATTCCCTCTTGTACCATTCGACAAAGTATGCTAAGATAAGGACACTTTCGTACGAAAATAGGCTGCTTTCTTATTGGATTTTGATCGATTTTTCACTCCTTTATGAAAAGAAAGGAAGAATCGCATGCGTTCCTTGGGAATGAGAATCGTTTCCGGCGTGCTTTCCTTTTTGCTTGCTGATGCTGCTGTATGGCTGCAACGATTCCTATGCGAGTACATATGGGGATTTCCCCATCGATACGACGGATGGGATCCCGGTTTTCATGGATACCTGGCCCAGCGGCGAGGGCTCAACGGCGTCCACGGATTCCGCGGAGACCACCCAGCCAACGGAAACGGAACCGACACAGGGCGGTCCTACTGAACCGAATACCGTTATGCAGGAACCGAACTGGCGCGAACCGGATAACAGCGGAGAGATCATCATGAGCGAAGAGGAATGGGAGGAATACGAGCAGGACGATCCCCAGTTCCCCGGGAATAACAACAATCCGGAAGGATCCGGCAGCGATAACCCGGAGGCCCGGAAACGAACCGGTGGTGGATACTTTGCCTCCTGTTCCGCCTCCCGTTGTGACCACTACGGCCGGCGCCACAACTACCCCTCTACGGCCGCCCCCACGGCGCCGAACACCACGACCGTCACCACGCCTTCGGAGAGCGATGCTCCTACCACACCCCCTCTGAATCTGAAACGTCCGCTCCGGACACCACTACGGACAGCACTACTACAGACACCACCACGGATACCACCACGGACAGCACGGCAACGCCTACCTCCCCCACGACAACTCCCACGCAGCCGGAACCCACGGACGGCTGGTTTGTAGAGGACGGCAAAACCTATTATTACTATAACGGCAGCCCTGTCACCGGATGGCAGACCATGGGCGGCGTGCGCTACTATTTCGATCCTCAGGGCGTTTTATCCTCCAAGGTCGGCATCGACGTATCCACCTACCAGGGCAAAATCGACTGGGCGGCGGTGAAAAACGCCGGTGTGGATTTTGTCTTTATCCGGGCGGGCTTCCGCGGGTGGGGATCCGCCGGTTCCCTGCGTACCGACGCCTGCTTCAAGCAGAATATCGAGGGGCTACGGCTGCCGGTTTGGATTGCGGCGTATACTTCTTCAGCCAGGCGATCAATACCAAGGAAGCGGTGGAAGAAGCGCAATACGTCCTGAATCTGGTCAAAGACTATCGCCTCACCTATCCCATCGCCTTCGATACCGAGTATGTCAGCGATCCTGAGGCGCGTACCAATCTGGCCAAGCTCACCCGGCAGGATCGTACCGATATCGCCAAAGCCTTCTGCGATACGATCCGTTCCGAAGGCTATTATCCCATGATTTACGCCAGCAAGAGCTGGCTGATGGACGAGATGTATCCCACGCAGCTGTCCGATTATGATATCTGGCTGGCGCAGTACGCCTCACAGGCTACCTATCCTTATGAATTCCGCGCCTGGCAGTATACCGATTCCGGCAAAGTAGACGGCATCGCGGGTTCTGTGGACCGCAACGTGGGACTGTTCGATTACGCAGCCTATCTGAAGGAAAACGTTTGGAATATGCTATAGTCTTCCTGATTTTACAGCGCCCCTGTCGGATTATTTCCCGACAGGGGCGTAATATTTCCCTGCCTCCAGCACCTTCCAAAGCCCGATGGCCATGAACAAGCCGGTGTAAAGGCGGGTGGTTGTAAAAGCAGCAAAAGCCACGACCTTTTTGGGTGGAAATAGTCAATAGTTAGCAGACAGAAAAGCATATGAAGGCCACCCGTTCCGTACGGAACGGGTGGCCTTCATATGCTTTTAAACCGGTTCTTTTTCCCCTAAATAAATTGCTTAACCGTGTGAGTGTTATAACACCCGTCATTACCAGTGAAACAAAAATGAACAGGCAGGAACTAATGATACCCATTACAAGATGGGGAATACTGGGGGATAAAATAGCTGTATGTTCATCGGGTGATTGCGGATTATATCTAATTTCAAAAGTGCTGCCGATTTGTTTTGAATCCTCAACAGTTCCATAAAGATTACCTGAATAAACTTTTTTCATCAACCGTATATTCGTAATCTATATCATATACGGTTTTTCGCGTTCTTATTTTAACACCATTCGTTTCAATCCGTTGCTTTTACATTCATTACGGTTGCCGTTTCAAGCAGCCATTCCTGTTGATTGCAACTCTCTATATAATCGCTTATACTTTGAATCATAAAGTACAAGCCCGCCATGGCAAAAATAACTCCCACTATTTTTAGAACCGGTCTATTGTTCATTTTAGAAAGCTCCTAACAAATTCCCAGTTTATCTTACTCTTTCTGAAACAGAGTATAAAGATAAAAAAGGAAAAGTCAATACTAACGCAATCCCCTCTCGAAAGAGTTCTCTTCCGAGAGGGGAACTGCTGTTATACATATGCCGTTCAAAGTACCGGCTTCTTTTTCATACGCTCTCCTGTTCTCATAAAAAGAACGCGCTACATATCGTTGCGGATCAGGTCTTCGTAAGTCTCCCCCTTCACCACGACGCGGGATGCGCCGTTCTTTACCATAACGATGGCCGGGCGGGGAAGGCGGTTATAGTTGGAGGACATGGAATAATTGTAGGCGCCCGTTCCCAACACAGCCAAGGTATCGCCGTGTTCGCAGGCGGGAAGCGGCACATTTTCCTGAATCAAATCGCCACTTTCGCAGCACCGTCCTGAAACCGTCATCACCCGGGTATTCTCCTCATTCATGCGGTTTGCCGCTACCACCGTATAGTCCGACTTATATAACGCGTAACGGGGATTGTCCGCCATACCGCCGTCAATGCTCACATACTCCCGTACTCCTGGAATGCTCTTG
>VOFE01000935.1_pt1 | contig 10001 bp, 9 predicted proteins | sample 5384071 | NCBI WGS metagenome assembly VOFE01 (sample SAMN12384724, study PRJNA508395) | human gut metagenome | isolation source: healthy gut D | host: Homo sapiens
ACGGAATAACCGGCTACAATGGCGAGATGCGCCATCTTCACCTGACCGTCGTAAAGGATTGCCATGCGGGCAACCTTGCCGTCATCCCCCGGGTAGCGTTCCTGGATCTGCAGTACAAAACGGCTCATCCACAAGAATACGCATCAGTTCCGGCACAGTAACTGTCGGGTGGGTATCATTTAACTGGAAGCAGACTTTTTCCGGAAGCTTATGCAGATCCGAATGGGTTTCCTTATATTTCTGAATCGCAAGCTGAATACTTGCAGATACAAAGAAATACTGCTGCTTCAGCCGGAGTTCCTTACCACTGTAATGATTGTCATTCGGGTAAAGCACTTCAACAATATTTCTTGCCAGATTTTCCTGCTCTACCGCCTGAAGATAATCCCCTTTATCAAAGGATGCCAGATTAAATTCCTGAACCGGCTTCGCATCCCAGATTCTCAGGGCATTAACCACATTATTTCCATAGCCGACCACCGGAATATCATAAGGAATGGCCTGAACCGCATCGTAGCCATCATGAATAAAACGGTTTCTCTGGTGTTCATTGTCCCATTCGATACGTACATACCCGCCGAACTTAACCGTCTGAACATATTCCGGCCGTTTCATTTCAAATGGGTTGCCGTTTTCCAGCCAGTTATCCGGTACTTCGATCTGATAACCATCCTTAATCTCCTGTTTGAACATACCGTATTTATAGCGGATACCACAGCCATAAACCGGATAATTCAATGTAGAAAGGGACTCAATAAAGCAGGCTGCCAAACGGCCCAGACCGCCATTGCCAAGAGCCGCATCCGGCTCCTGGTCTTCAATGACATTCATATCCAGTCCCATCTCTTTAAGGACTTCCGCTACCTCTTTATAACAACAGAGATTGATCAGGTTATTCCCCAGGGCTCTGCCCATAAGAAATTCCATGGAAAGGTAGTAAACGAATTTCGGGTCTTTTTTCTGATAGGCTTTCTGCGTAGCGATCCACCGGTCCACAATGAAATCCTTCACTGCAAAGGATACCGCCTGGAAAATTTCCTGCTGTGTTGCCGTATCCAGCGTTTTACGATACTGCAATTTTAAATTCGATAAAATTTCTTTTTTAAATACTTCTCTGTCAAATCCATTAGATGTCGGGTTTATTGCCAATGTTTCATGGTTCATTTCCAATACAGCTCCCTCCATTTATTTGAATAGATTCAGGCTTTTTTAACACCCATGGTCACTGTCTCACCATTGATGTTCCATTCCTTGACATAACCATCACTGCTGCCGAAAACAACATCTTCTGCAAGAACATCCTTCTTAACAGCCTCTCTGTTCTTTTCCGCAATATCCTTCAGTTTGTCATTTCCTTCCATATAAAGAACAATGTGATCCGTCACTTCGAAATCCGCTTCTTTACGCATTGTCTGTACTTTGGAAATGATTTCACGTACAAAGCCTTCTTCAATCAGTTCTTCTGTCAGTTGTGTGTCCAGAACAACCGTCACATTTTTATCTGTCACAGCAACATAACCTTCTGTCTGTGCAGAATCAATCAGTAAATCCTCTTCGGCTAATTCAACTTTCTCACCGTTAATTTCCAGTGTCAGTAAACCTGTTTCTTTTAATTCAGCCATCGCTTTATTTCCGTCAATGCTGCTGAGGGCCTGTTTAATACCGCCGAGCAGCTTACCGTATTTCGGTCCGACCGTGCGCAGCTGAGGTTTAAAAGTATAGGATGTAAACGCACTGACATCTTCAGCAAATTCCATCGCTTTAACATTCAGTTCATCTTCAACAATTTCCTGATAGAATTCCGGAAGCTGGAAGCCTGCTTTCACATACATTTTTCCGATTGGCTGACGGTTCTTAATATTGGCAGTGTTACGGCATGCACGGCCGGCAACAACGATCTGCAGAACCAGTTCCATGTTTTCTTCCAGTTCACGGTCAATAAATGCCTCATTGACTTCCGGGAAGTCACAGAGATGAATACTTTCCGGTGCGGAAGCATCCACATGGCATACCAGATTCTGATAAATATCCTCGGTCATAAAAGGAACCATCGGTGCCGCTGTTTTTGCCACTGTCACAAGGGCTGTATACAATGTCATGTAGGCATTGATTTTATCCTGAGGCATATCCTTTGCCCAGAAACGTTCACGGCTCCGGCGTACATACCAGTTACTCATATCGTCCACGAATTCCTGGAGTGCCCGGGCAGCCTCCGGAATCTTATAGCTTCCCAGATCTGCATCCACCGTCTTAACCAGTGTATTCAGTTTGGACAGCAGCCATTTATCCATAACGGATAATTTATCGTATTCCAATTCATAGTTTGACGGATTAAATTCATCAATATTCGCATACAGCACAAAAAATGCATAGGTATTCCACAATGTCCCCATAAATTTACGCTGTCCTTCCATCACCGCCTTGCCATGGAAGCGGTTTGGCAGCCACGGTGCGGAGTTTACATAAAAATACCAACGGATCGCATCAGCGCCATAGGCAGAGAGTGCATTGAAAGGGTCTACCGCATTTCCTTTGGATTTGCTCATCTTCTGTCCGTTCTCGTCCTGCACATGTCCCATGACAATAACATTTTTCATAAGGCGCTTCATTGAAAAGCAATGTGGAAATCTGCCAGCAGTGAATAGAACCAGCCACGGGTCTGATCCACGGCTTCCGAAATAAATGTCTGCCGGGAACTGCTGCTGAAAACTTCTTCATTTTCGAACGGATAGTGATGCTGTGCAAATGGCATCGCACCGGAATCAAACCAGCAGTCGATAACTTCCGGCACACGGTGCATATCCTTGCCACATCTCCGGACACTTGATCGTCACCGCATCAATATATGGTCTGTGAAGTTCTACCTCTGCTGCCTTTGGATCACCGGCTTTTTCTGCTAATTCAGCGCGGCTTCCGATACATTCTCTGTGTCCGCACGCACACTCCCAGATGTTAAGTTACCCCAGTAACGGTTACGGGAAATTGCCCAGTCCTGAATGTTTTCCAGCCAGTTTCCGAAACGTCCGGAACCGATGGATTCCGGAATCCAGTTAACAGTGTTGTTGTTGCGGATCAGATCATCCTTTACTGCAGTCTCTTTGATGTACCAGGACTCTCTTGCATAATAAATCAGAGGCTTGTCACATCTCCAGCAGTGTGGATACTCATGTTCAAACTTCGGAGCATCAAACAGCTGCTTTCTGGCACTTAAATCCTTTAATACTTCCGGATCGGCATCCTTTACCCACATACCGGCAAACGGTGTCTCCTCAGTCAGTTCTCCTTTTCCATTTACGAACTGTACAAACGGAAGGTCGTAGTTTCTTCCGACATTGGCATCATCCTCACCAAATGCAGGTGCGATATGAACGATTCCAGTACCATCGGACATCGTGACATAAGTATCGCAGGTCACAAAGAAGCCTTTCTTGCCCTGCTTATCTGCCAGTTCCTTTGCACAGGCATAAAGAGGCTCATATTCTTTACGTTCAAGATCCTGTCCCTTGTAGGTTTCAAGCACTTCGTAGGCTTTCTTTCCTGCCTCTTTATCCTCTTTGGAAAGAAGTGGAGAAAGCACCTTGTCTGCCAGTGCCTCTGCCAGATAATACATATAACCATCTACTGCTTTTACCTTGATATAGGTATCATTCGGGTTTACACAAAGTGCCACGTTACTTGGCAGTGTCCACGGAGTTGTCGTCCATGCCAGGAAATAAGCATCTTCATCCACAACCTTAAAACGAACAACTGCGGATTTTTCTTTTACCAGTTTATATCCCTGCGCCACCTCCTGTGAGGAAAGCGGAGTTCCACAACGCGGACAATACGGCACAATCTTAAATCCCTTGTAGAGAAGACCTTTGTTCCAGATCTCCTTTAACGCCCACCACTCAGACTCAATGAAATTGTCATCATAGGTTATATATGGATTGTCCATATCTGCCCAGAAACCAACGGTATCAGAAAATTTTTCCCACATACCCTTGTACTTCCAGACGGATTCTTTACACTTTTTGATGAATGGCTCAAGACCATATGCTTCGATCTTCACCGCCCCGGCTCGCTTTGCCTTTCATCCACAGCTTACTGTCTTCGTCACTGCCTTTGTCAACTATGTGTAAGTATAAGCCTTGCAAGCCCGCATTGTCAAGGTCTGAAATGCCGTTTCCCGTCTCATCCGGCGCGCCTTTCGTGCACCGTCTGTGCTATCTCCGCTTTGCAATCGTCGAAAAAAAACGCTCCTTGATCTGGTCGATCAAAATGACCGCCTTGCCGTCCGAACCGGTAAACGGTACAAAGCCACCTGCCATCGCAGCATGCCCGCCGCCGTTTCCGATCCCCTGCAGCGCCTCCGCCGTGATCTTGCCGGCGTCGAGAGAAGATTTTTCACTCCGGACGGACAGTTTGATGCCATCCCCTCTCCTTGAGTACACCACGGAAAAAGAAACCTCCACCAGCGCCAGCATAAAGTCAGAGACACTCGCGATCAATGCCTCCGGGCAGTCCTCCCCCGTATCGGCAAAGCTGATATTATCGTACACCTCAATGCTGGAAATCGCCTTGGAATACGCCACCAGATCCTCAAAACACAGGTTGCTGTTCTCCAGTGTGTGGATCTCCTCATAATCACAGTCATCGTACATCCGATAGAGCATCTCGATATCGAGCTTTGACACGCCGCGTGAAAGATTGTGCGTGTCAATGCGGATGCCGTATGTCAGTGCTGTTGCGATCTTTTTATCCATCGCAATGTCATTTTCCATAAAATACTGCGCGATCATCGTTGCGCACGCCCCGACCTCGGGGCGGATGTCCTGAAACCGGTACTGACACTTATCATTGTAAGGATGATGGTCGATGCAGATGATCTCATCTCCCGTAATATTGATGATGTTGGAATTGCCCTTCTGGGAATCCACCAGTATCACTTCGTCCTCATCCGTCAGCACTTCGGTCAGATCCTCCACATTCAACAGTTCAATGTCAAGAATCTCACACAGACGGCCGGTACCGTACCGGTCGATCTTGCCCTTATAGCAGATGCTCGCCTCGATACCCCTGGTTGCAAGCAGCCGCTTCAGACCATATGCACTTGCAATCGCATCCGGATCCGGGAAATTATGGGTCTGTATATAGACATGCTGTCTGTTGATCTGCTGTAGTAATTCTTCAAACTTTGTCATGCTTTCTCTCTCCTGCATGCGGCTGCCGGCTCACATGGTTCCGGCGCTCTGTTCTCTGGCTGCCCGGTGCTGCCGGCTCACATGGTCCAAGCGCTCTGCGTTTTGCTCGCCGATGAAATATCAAAGGTTTTTAGGTCTGCAAAGGTTTTCAGTTCCGGGACCGGCTCCGCAATCTCTCCGAATCCATATGCGGCGTGGATAAACCCGACTCCTGCCGCCCGGCTCGCATCATAATCTCCTTGAATGTCTCCGACATAGACCGCCTCATCCAGCCGGTTCCGCTCTACGACCAGCCGGATATTTTCTCCCTTCTGCCGCAGATTATTGCCATAACACTCCATATCCTCCACCAGTTCCCACAAATCGTAGTGGTCAAGGAATGCCTCGATATACCCCTTCTGGCAGTTGCTGACAATCGAAAGATGATAGCCGTCCCGCTTCAACGCCGCGAGCGTCTGCGGCACCTGATCGTAGAGTATGCCCCCATGCTCCCGCAGATAATCATTTTCCACCTGACAGCATTCCTTTAGGAGCAGTCTCCGTTTTTCTTCGGGGAATTCCGCAAAGAGGATATCGGCGATTACGTCCATCGTTTTTCCCATTACCCCCTGAATGTCCTGCGTTGTCAGTTCTTTCTCCCTGACCCCGTACTGCCGGATTGCCACATTCCAGGACTTCGCCACATTCTCTGCGGAATCCCACAGGGTTCCGTCCATGTCAAATATGATTCCACGTTTCATGACATCATCTCCCGTTCTCTCTCTTTTGTCTAGGCTTCCTCGGAAAGTCCATACAGTCTCGTGTATTTTTTCTTCATGTAGCGCACGAGCGGCTGCGCGGACACTTCTTTCCCGCACACTGCCGCAATTACCTCTTTCGGTGTCCGCGTGCTTCCATACCAGTGAATCTTCTCATTGAGCCATTTTGTGATCTCACCGATTCTGCCGTCTGCCAGGATCTCATCCACGGAGCCGAGTTCCTCCTCCATCTTCTCGAGGTACATGCCGTCATAGATGCTGCCCAGCAGATAGGACGGAAAATACCCAAACGAGCCGTCCGACCAATGTACATCCTGCAAGATGCCTTCGGCGTCATTTTCCGGAGTGATATGCAAGTATTCCTGCATTTTCTGATTCCAGAGCTCCGGAAGTTTTTCCACCGGCACATGATCGTAGAAAATCGCTTTTTCCATCTCATAACGCAATATAATATGGAAGCAATACGTTACCTCATCCGCCTCGGTGCGCACCATACTGTTCTCCACGCGGTTGATTTCACGCTCAAACGCTTCGAGTGTCACATTCTTAAACTGTGGAAGCAATTCTCCCAGTTTTTCATAGATCGGCTTCCAGAAATTGATATTTCTTCCGAGAATATTCTCATAAAAGCGCGACTGGCTCTCATGCACCCCCATATAGCAGCAGCTGCCCGCCACCGTATTGTCGTATTCCGGGTTGACATTCTGTTCAAAAATCGCATGTCCGCCCTCATGAATCGCAGAAAACATGGCGCTGAGCGGCTCCGTCTCATAGTAGTGGTTCGTCACACGCACATCCTTTGAAGAAAAATTCGTCGTAAACGGATGCTCCGTCTCCCCGACCGCTCCCGCATCCCTGCGGAATCCGATGTAATCAAGCAGCAGCCACTGTACCCTGCGCTGTGCGTCCGGATCAGCATAGGCATGAAATGTCGGATTTTCCGGCATTTTCTTTGCAGTAATCTGCTCTACTAACGGTATCAGTTCCGTCTTCACTTCCTCAAACAGCCGGTCGATCGTTGCCTGATCCATGCCCTCCTCACACTGTTCCAGAAGTGCGTCATACACATCCTTTCCCGGATCTGTATAGCCGATTACCTGCTTCGTCATCTCAATCATATTCCGGAGGTGCGGTGCATAAATGGAAAAGTCCGATGCATTTTTTGCTTCTTCCCATGCATTTCCGGATTCCGCCGCTGCCCGCACAAACGCCTCATATAAATCCGCCGGTATTCTTTTATTGCGGTCGTAATCGCGCTTCATGCGTTTTACAATGAATCTCCATGTGTCATCTAACGCATCATATTCCGCAGGCTGCGCCAGTTTCTCCAGAAATTCTCCCAGTTTCTCCGATGTCCCCATCTCAAAGCTCTTCGTGGAAAAATAGGTCAGCGCATCCACATGCGCCGCCTGCCCAAGCTTCGGCACTGTCGTCTGCATATCCCACTGCAATAATCCTGTCACATGATCATACTGATTCATTTCTTTTAAATATTCTTTAAATTCTTCTAATAATCTACTCATCTTATCTCCTGATTTTTTCTTTATTCCGCCGGCATACCGTCAATGATTTATCGCGGATTCCTTCTCCTGACCGTTGCTTTCCCATACACCTTCAGCCGCTCTTTGACGCATACTTTCCATGTCTGCGGGTCTTACCCTGCGAACCTGCCAGCACTCGTTTTGTCACGCTGATTTTGAGTTCCGGCAAAAGTCCATAAACAGCTGCTTTCTGCACATCCATATCTCGACGATGCTCTTCTGCACATCCGATATTCCGTGGAACTTCCGAGGAGGCATCCGCTAGGATTCATTTTCCCTTGTTTCTGCACTGCTTTCTGTGCATCCAATGTTCCGTGGAACTTCCGGGGGCATCTGTCAGCATTCATTTTATCATATCTTACATAGACTGTCACGAATTATGTCGGGTGACGAAAAGCCAGGGGAGATGAGACTGGCGGGGATGGAAATCTGATAGAATCCTGAGCCTCACAGGTCTGGGAGTATATTTTTTTCTCTCCAGACCCGGTTTTCTTCCTTGGGCGGGTCTGGAAGCGTATTTTTCTTTTCCTAGACCCGTTTTCCGGACTTGACTGTTCAAAATGGTTGACATAATTTCACTCCCCGGGTCTAGCTGCTTATTTTCACATCTACAGACCCGGTGTCGCACAAAAACAATTCAAATAAGTTAACATAATTCCAACTCATGGGTCTGAGCGCACCTTTTCTCCACTCCAGACCCGCAAAACATCTTTAGCACTGTTTCTAAAGCATATCCCACAAAAAAATATAGCTTTCTTCTAATATTATAGCTTCCTTCTAACCCGCAAAATGATACGATAAGAGCGCAACCCATTGATTTTTCTGACATTTAGCACAGGTCTGCCGCACTACCGCACCGGCAGCCAGAAAGGCGGTTCCATTGAAACATTTTCTCCGATTGACCGACTATACCAAAGCTGACATTTACGAAATCTTCCATATCACCGATGAGATCCTGGAGGGGCACTATCAGAATCTGCTGCAGGGCAAAAGCGTCGTTTTATTTTTCCCGGAATCCAGCATCCGCACAAGGGTCACGTTTGAGAAGGGCATCGCGCTTTTGGGCGGTCAGCCGATTTTGTTTCCAAGTTCCGCTCTCGACAAAAAGGAAGATTTGCAAGACGTCATCGGCTACCTCAACAACTGGGCCAATCTGCTTGTCGTCCGCCACCGGGATATGGCCGCTTTGGAAAAAATCGCTGCATCTGCATCCGTACCTGTCATCAATGCGCTGACCGACGCAAATCATCCCTGCGAAATGGCTGCAGATCTGTATGCGCTCTCAAAAATACGGAATGATTTTACCATGGACCACTTTCTGTTCTGCGGTGTCACAGGAAATATCGGGCTGGCTTGGAAGGAAGCCTCCGAAGTGATGGGCTTTTCGCTGGAGCAGTGCTGTATTCCGGGATATGAGATGGATGGCGTGCCCTCACATCACTGCATCCGCGACGCCATCCGTGGAAAAGACATCATCTGCACCGACTCACTGCCGGCCGACCTTCTTTCCGCCTCCCGCGGCTGCACCGTCGATCTTGCTGCCATGAAGCTGGCAAACGAGGGTGCCATCTTAAATCCCTGCCCGCCTTTTTACCGCGGCGAGGAAGTCTCAAACGACGTCATCGACTCCGACTATTTCGTCGGATATGAATTTAAAAAACATCTGCTCACCGTCCAGCAGGCAATCATGGTGTACTGCTTAACACACTAAACTTTTCATATAACGCATTAAGCTTTTCATTTTTTGACATAACACAATATTTTCTGCAAGAAAAAATCCTGTTTTGCAGGATTCTCCGCCTGCGGCGGGTTGCTCTAGCGATATAATTCCACTCCGACGCAGTGCGATCCTGCCCGGAGGGCTTTTTCATTCATAGGACGTAATTTCCTATGAATAAAAAAACTCCCGTTCGTGTGATACCTCTCTTTTCCACAGCACTCTGTAGAAAATACCGGCATCCCACGAACGGAAGCTTCCTGTTTCTTTTTATTCTACTTTACCTCATCGATCGCGCGTCCGATGTCATGGCGCATGTACTTATTTGCAAAATCAACCCACTCTGTCGCCTCGTATGCTTTTTGCGCATCGCAGAAGCAGAGTACGGATACTTCCCGTCCTGTCATGAACTCTTCAATAACAATCTTATCTCCGGCAGAGCCAAACTGCTTGTCGAGCATCAATGTCTTGACGCCCTCCTTCGCCTCTTCAAGAGTGTTGCAGATCAACACACCTTTGCCAAGTGCAAGACCATCCGCCTTCAGTACGATTGGCATCTTGGCTGTCTCTAAATATGCAAGTGCCGCATCTGCATTATCAAATGTCTCATAGGCTGCAGATGGGATTCCATACTTCTTCATCAGGTCCTTGGAAAATGCCTTCGATCCTTCGATAATTGCTGCATTGGCTCTTGGTCCAAACACACGGATTCCAGCATCCATAAAAGCATCTGCAACACCGGCAACAAGCGGATCATCCGGTCCGACGATTGCAAGATCAATTTCCTTTTCCTTTGCGAATG
>VOFE01000962.1_pt1 | contig 10001 bp, 13 predicted proteins | sample 5384071 | NCBI WGS metagenome assembly VOFE01 (sample SAMN12384724, study PRJNA508395) | human gut metagenome | isolation source: healthy gut D | host: Homo sapiens
ATAGCGCCATTCTCCATTCTCAATTTTCAATTTTCCATTACTTCTCACTCCTGACTCCTGCCTTTACAAAAGCGGCTTTTATTTGCCCAAAGTGTGCTATACTAATCTCACAAAAACATATAGATAGAGGAATAGCCAATGAAAGGAATCATTCTTGCCGCCGGTAAGGGCTCGCGCCTGTACCCGATGACACGTCCGGTATGCAAACCGCTGCTGCCGGTATACGATAAACCGATGATCTACTATCCGCTGGCTGCGCTCCTGCAGGCCGGTATCCGCGATATTCTCATCATCATCCCGCCCGGAGAGGAAGGCCCGTTCTACCGTCTGCTCGGTTCCGGCGGCCGCTTCGGCGTCAACATCACCTACGAGGTGCAGGAGGTTGCACGCGGCATCGCGGACGCGCTGCTCATCGGCTCCCAGTTCATCGGGGATGACTCGGTTTGCCTTGTTCTGGGCGATAATATCTTCTATTCCCCCAATTTCCAGGACTGTCTGGACCGTGCTGTGCAGCAGAAATCCGGCGCCTGCGTGTTCGGCTACTATGTCGATGACCCGCGTGCGTTCGGCGTTGTGGAGTTTGATGATCAGGGCCGTGCTATTTCCATCGAGGAGAAGCCGCGCTATCCGAAGTCTAACTATATCATTCCGGGTCTGTATTTCTACGATAACTCGGTTATGGAGATTGCCCGCGGGCTCAAGCCCTCGGCAAGAGGCGAGCTGGAGATTACGGATGTCAATATCGAGTACATGAAACGCGGTCAGCTGCACGTTGAAAAGCTCGACCGGGATTTCGTCTGGCTGGATGCCGGTACCGCCGACAACCTGCTCGAATCCGCACAGGTTGTCCGCCGCGTGCAGGATGAGACTGGCCGCTACATCGCATGTCCGAGGAGATTGCGTACGCGCGCGGCTATATCAGCCGTCAGACGCTGCTCCGTCATGCGGAAGAGCTGAATAAGACCCTGTATGGCCGTTATCTCGAGTGCCTGTAAAGGAGAATCGCAAATGCCTGTCTATACCGAAACCAAAACCTACCACACCAAGGCCCACATGGGCATGATCGACGTTACCGACGACTTCCGCGCAGCGGTGCAGAACGCCTGCCGCAAGACCGGCATGAAGTCCGGCACGATCACCGGCTTTACCACCGGCGGTGTTGCCGGTCTGACCACGCTTGAGTTTGAGCCGGGCATGGTCTACCATGACCTAAAGGCGGCGATGGATGTCTTTTCGCCCTACCGCGATGAGCAGGGAAACGTCATTTACTATCACCACCACGATACCTGGCATGATGATAACGGCTCGTCGCATATCAAGGCGGCGCTGCTCAGCCCGTTTATCGTTATCCCGTTCGTGAATGGCGAGATCACCATCGGCCCGTGGGCATTCAGATCACGGAGATGAACTCCGGCTGCATCTGCTGCTCGCTGGTGGGCGATTTCGGCCGCGCGCTCAAGAAGGTCATTGCAGACTATGCACCGGATCGTATTCTGATCGAGCCGTCCGGCGTCGGCAAGCTGTCCGACGTCATCGGCGCCGTGCGCAAGGTTACGTCCGACGACGTGCAGCTTGGTAATTTCGTGACCGTGGCGGACGCGACGAAGTGCAAGATGTATATGAAGAACTTCGGCGAGTTCTACAACAACCAGATTGAGACGGCTAACACCATCATTCTCAGCCGCACCGACGGCATGGCAGAGGAAAAGCTTGACCAGTGCGTTGCGATGATTCGTGAGCACAACAAGGACGCCGTGATCGTCACGACCCCGTGGCCGGAGCTCACCGGCGAGCAGCTGATGGAGGCCATGGAGCAGCGCAGCACCATCGCCATCGAACTGGCAAAGCTGGAGGAAGAGGCGCACCATCATCATGACCATGACGATGACGACGAATGCGACGATCCCAACTGCGCCTGCCACCATCATCACCACGACGATGAGGAAGATGAGGATGAACATGCGCATGAGCATCACCATCACCACCATGATGACGACGAGGATGAGGAGTGCGACGACCCGGACTGCGCCTGCCATCACCATCATGACGACGAGGATGAGGACGAGCATGCGCACCACCATCATCACCATCACCACCACGGCCATGACGCCGACGAGGTTTTCATCAGCTGGGGCGAGGAAACGCATAAGAAATTCACGAAGGCCGAGATCGAACGCATCCTGAAAGCGCTCGAGGACGCGGATACCTATGGCATCGTCCTGCGCGCGAAGGGCTATGTCGCAAACGCCGAGGGAGAAAAGTGGATTCACTTCGACTACGTTCCCGGTGAGCCTGATATCCGCGACGGCGGCGCGATGGTTACGGGCCGCATCTGCGTGATCGGATCGAAGCTGAACGAAGAGGCTGTCGCAGCGCTCTTCGGCGTGGAAAAGCTGACCGCTCGATTAGGGCCCGAACGGTCAGTGACTAAAAATCCTGATTGAATAAGGTCTGACTGCCTGAACAGCATCCCTTGCGTATATTATACCCGAGCAGCCCCGGTTTTGTCAAGTGCGGCAAAGCCGGGGTTTTGCTTTGCATGCAGCGATTACTGCCTGCTGATTGCTGATTTCTAATTAGAAAAGTGTGTCCCCGTCACACAGCAGTGACGGGGACAGAGAAAAGGGGGGATACAGACGATTCATAAACTCCATGAACGTCTTTTTGAAAGATCGGTGACGGCTTGAGGGATTAGCCGATGCCACCGTACATAACGCCGAGGATCAGTGCAGCAATTGCACAGATAACGTATACCCACTTGCCGAGCGGGAAGAACCAGCCGCCGATCGGCTTCTTAGCGCCTTCGTTAACAGCAGCAAGTGCCTTTTTCCTTGCCGAGTACCCAGAAGAACATAACGCCGGCCAGAGCAGCGCCCAGCGGGCAGATGTAAATGGACACGACGTCCATCCACCGAGAGGTCCACGGCTGGATTGCGATGGAAACGACCAGACCGATCACACCGATGGTGCCAACGGCTGCTGCACGCTTGAACTTGAACTGCTCCTGCAGGAAGGCGATCGGTGCCTCGTACAGGTTTACGATGGAGGATACGCCTGCGAACAGTACGCAGATGTAGAAGATCGCGCCGATGATACGGCCGGCAGGCATTGCGTTGAATACGTTTACGAGGTAAACGAACATCAGGCCGGGGCCGCCCTTTACGTCGTTGATGCCTTCGCCCAGAACAACTGCCATTGCCGGAATGATAACGACTGCTGCCAGCAGAGCTGCGATGGTATCAAATACTGCAACGTTGCGTGCGGAGGACGGGATATCCTCGCTCTTGGACAGGTAGGAACCGTAGATTACAGAACCGTTGCCTGCAACGGACAGGAGAAGAACGACTGACCGAATGCAAATACCCACAGGTCGGGCTTAGCCAGACCAGCCGGATTCAGAGTCAGAATGTACTTATAGCCTGCGGATGCGCCGGGCAGAGTGCCGATGTAGATTGCCAGTACGAGGAACAGACCGAACAGAACCGGCATCATGACCTTGTTTGCCTTCTCAATGCCGCCTGCAACGCCCATTACCATGATGGCAAGGGAAACTACCAGTGCAACGATCTGCCATACGCCGTTGCCGATGCCGAAGAAGCCGGCCGACGCCATTGCCTTGAGGGCTTCGGGAAGGGTCTCAGCCTCCGGTGCGGTCATGCCGAACGTGCCGCCGATCGCGCCCATATCCGTGCCGAGGCTGAACAGGCTGCCGGAGAGGGACATAAAGGTGTACTTCAAGATCCAGCCGAGAACGACCGTGTAGCCGATTGCCAGCATCAATGCACCGATGATCGGGATTGCACCGATCGCCTTACCGGATTTCTCGCTGCCGGTGCGCTCCTTGGTACACATGCCGAACGCACCAACCGGACCTGCAGCTGCACGGCGGCCGAGAGCGAACTCCTCAATAACGCCGGTACTGCCGATCAAAATTACAAAGATGAAATAGGAAGCAGGAAGGTCATGCCGCCGTACTTCTGCACCATGATCGGGAAACGCCAGATGTTGCCCATACCAACCGCAGAACCGATACATGCCAGAATGAAACCCCACTTACTCTGGAAACCATCTCTCTGTTCTAAGTTTTTAGGCTCTTTACTCATTATCTTACACCCCTTTAATGTGTAAATGGATAGAAAAAGGGCGTTCTCTTTGCCGCAGAAAATGTTTAGTTTTCTGGGAAAAAGAACGCCTTTGTTCTTTGCTTTCCTGTGCACTTTCCACGCGGCACAGGTTACGCCCTGATTATAAAGTTATAAAAAGGTCAGGAGAAATTCCTGTTATGCAATGCCGCAGCGCCTTTGCTGCGGCATTGGCTGGGAATACCGCACAATTTATACAATTATGCGGTATCGCCTTTGACGAAAGGATGGAACAGGGGATTATTTCTCTTCGTTGGGGTAGGGCTCGAGGAAGGCATGGAAGTGACGCATCGGCAGCTTGTGGCCCCAGACGATGCGCATGTTCGGAATGTTCTCACGATCCTCGTACAGAGCCTTAACAGCTGCGATTACATAGTCCAGATGCTCCTTGGTCAGACGGCTGCGGTCGATTGCGAAGCGAACTACGTTACATACTTCAGCCTGCTGCTCCGGGGTCTTCAGGTCATACTCCATGGAGTAGTCGCCCAGCTCGGATACACGGATGCCGTAGCGGCGGATCAGCTCAAGGCTGAAGCCCTCACCAGCGAAGGTGTCGTGGCCGCGCTTGCCGTCGAAGAACTCATCCATGTTGATGTATACAGCGTGGCCGCCTGCCGGCAGTACAACGCCCTTAACGCCAGCGTCGTAGAAGCCTTCTGCCAGGTAGTTACACTGAGCAACACGCTCGTTCATGTAGTTAAAGTCGCAGGACTCGTACAGGCCAACTGCCAGAGCCATGATGTCACGGCCGGACATGCCGCCGTAGGAATCGTTGCCGTAGCAGGAGATCTGCTTAACCTTCAGCAGAACGCCAACGTCGGTCTTAACGGTGCCGTCTTCGTTGAAGTCGGAGAAGTTCTTCCAGAACAGGCCCTTATCGCGGAATGCCAGCATGCCGCCCATGTTAGCGTGGCCGTCCTTCTTAGCGGACATGGTGAATGCGTCGCAGTAAGAGAACATCTCGGTAGCGATCTCAGCGATGGACTTGTCAGCGTAGCCTTCCTCATTCATCTTGATGAAGTAAGCGTTCTCAGCCCAGCGAGCGGTATCGAATACCAGCGGGATGTTGTACTTATGCGCAACGCGGTTGATTTCCTTCAGGTTGCCCATGGAAACGGCCTGGCCGCAAACCGGGTTGTTGGTGATGCAGGTGAAGATCAGCGGAACGTTCTCCGGACCTACGCTCTGAATCAGCTGCTCCAGCTTCTCGATATCCATGTTGCCCTTGAACGGGTTCTTCTCGTAACGGCCGCCTTCCGGTACTTCCACAGCAGGGTCTTGTTGTACAGGTTACGCGGAATGGAACCCATCTGCTTGATGTTGCCTTCGGTGGTGTCGAAGTGACCATTCGACGGAATGGTGAACTTCTTGCCCGGGTGACGCTTAGCAAGGATGTTGCGAACGATTTCCATCAGAACGGACTCAGCTGCACGGCCCTGCTGGATGATAAATGCGTTCGGGCGCTCCATCTGAGCTGCGCCGCCATTGAACAGGCCGCCTTCGTACTCGCACAGATAAACTTCGTCCATCATCTTCTCAACGTCGCGGCAATCGGTGCGAACGAGGTCGATGATCTTCTTCCAGTTCTTCTCGCCGCCGCGCTCGAAGATGTCGCGGAAGGTGTCGAGCAGAACGTAATAACCGGTGTTACGGCCGTAAGCCTCGTCACCGAGGAACAGGCTTGCCCACTGATGATTGGTCATTGCAGTGGTACCGGAGTCGGACAGCATATCAACGGTCAGCATGCCGGGGACGGAATGCGAACTCGTTGTAATGAGTAGCCTGAAGAGCGCGCTCACGCTGCTCAACGGTTACTTCCGGAAGATCACGGACTGCGTAAAGTGAAATGATGCGGTGCGGGTACGTTCAGCGGATACTGCTTGCTCATAATAAATTACCTCCAGTTGTGTGTTTTGAGGTACCCCGGTTGTCAAAGCCGTTTTTCCGGTTCCGGCTTTGCTTAGCGGACAGCACCTTTCTTTTTTTGCTGTTTTCTTTTCTTTTTGGTTTGCCTTACGGCAGGAGAGCGGTTACCTCAATCTCGACGAGAGCGTCCTTTGGAAGTCTTGCAACCTCCACAGCGGAGCGTGCGGGATAGCTGCCTTCACCGAAGAAGGTGGCGTAAACCTCGTTCATCGCGCCGAAATTGTTCATGTCGCTCAGGAAGACGGTAGTCTTGATCACCTGATCCATACCGGTTCCTGCCTCAGCAAGGATTGCCTTTACATTGGTGAGCGACTGCTTGGTCTGTGCTGCGATCCCTTCCGGAAAAGCACCGGTTGCGGGATCGATCGGAAGCTGACCCGAAGTAAATACGATACCGTTTGCTGCAATTGCCTGTGCATACGGGCCGATGGCTGCGGGTGCGTGTTCCGAACAGATAACCTTTTTCATTTCCTGCTCAGCCTCCTTTCGTCCTTTCGTGAGATAAATTTATCACTTTTCAAATTCTTTGTCAAGATGTATTTGTGCAATTTGGATGAATGAATAAAAAATCTCGCGTATTTATCAATATTATCAACAACTATTGTGAAAATTGATAATTTTGAACAGACTTTTTGTACAAAAAATACTGCGTAAAATATTTACTTTTTTTCACCTCGCACTTAAAAAAGTTTATTATTTTACAGAACATGGTAATTAAAGCGCGAATTTATAAAAAATTTTTGTTATCCTACTAAAACAATGCGATGAAGAATTCATGAAGAATCGCAGGGAGAGCGGCATTGCCGCGGAAAATGAAAAAATTCCGACACCGGAAAACTGGGGCAGGGAAAAGACATCCCGCGTTTGCACTTCAAAAAAAAGCCTGCGTATGCTATAATAAATTGGATTACATTTCACAGGGAGGTGCACCGCATGCCGGACGAAAAACTCACCGCCTACCGCGGCGGCAAGGCGCTTCGCCGCGGCTGGACAACCGGCTCGTGCGCGGCGGCGGCTCGCAGGCGGCGGCTGTGCTGCTGTTGACCGGAATCGCGCCGCCGGAGATTCACCTGCACACGCCGGGCGGCATCACCTTCTGCCTGCCGGTCGAGGACGCACATATGAGCGGAAACGCGGCTGTCTGCACCGTCCGCAAGGACGCGGGCGACGATCCGGATATCACAAACGGGGTCCGCATCACGGCTTCCGTGCGCCGAATCGAAAAGGGCGTTACCATAGAGGGCGGCGCCGGCGTCGGACGAATTACCCGCCCGGGACTGGCGATGCCGGTCGGAGAAGCGGCGATCAATCCCGGCCCGCGGCAGCAGATCGCGGACGCAGTGCACCGTGCCGCACAGCAGAACGGATACGGCGGCGGCTTTTCCGTTACCATTTCGGTGAAAGGACGGCGAGGCGCTTGCCGCCCAGACCTACAACGGGCATCTTGGCATCGTCGGCGGCATCTCTATCCTCGGCACGAGCGGCATTGTCGAGCCGATGAGCGAAAAGGCGCTGGTCGATACCATCCGGCTTGAGCTGGACAGCCTGTACGCGCAGGGACAGCGCATCGCGTTCCTGTGTCCGGGAAACTACGGCGCGGATTTTGCGCGGGACACGCTGGGCCTTGACCTCGAACGCGCGGTCAAGTGCTCCAACTTCATCGGGGAGGCGCTCGACCACGCGGTTTACCGCGGCTATCCGGAGATCCTGCTGGTCGGCCATGCGGGAAAGCTGGTCAAGATGGCCGCAGGCGTGATGAACACGCATTCGTCGGTCGCAGACGCACGGCAGGAGATTTTCACCGCGCATGCGGCACTGTGCGGCGCACCGCGCGAAACACTCGAAGGACTGATGGCTGCCATCTCGGTGGACGCGTGCGTGGAGCTGCTGGACGAAGTGAATCTGCGTCAGCCCGTCCTGTCGCGCATTGGCAGGGAGATGGAAACCCGCATCGCCTTGCGCATGAAGGGGCAGGCGCGCGTGGAATTCATCATGTTTACCGGAAAATACGGCGTGCTGGCCGAGTCAGCGGGTGCGCGCACACTCTGTGAGAGGTTGAAACTGCAATGAAGGGTATTTTATATGGAGTCGGCGTCGGTCCGGGCGATCCGGAGCTGCTGACCGCCAAGGCGATCCGGCTGCTGCGCGAGTGCGATGCGGTCGCCGCACCGAAGTCTGCCGACGGCAGACAGACCGCACTGGATATTGCTTCGCCGTATATCGGGCAGGACAAGACAATCCTGCTGTTCGATATGCCGATGACGCACGACAGGCAGGCGCGAAATGCCAGCCACGACGCGGCGGCAGACGCGCTCTGTGCGCTGCTCGACGAGGGCAAGACCGTGGTGTTTCTCACGCTCGGTGACCCGACGGTATATTCCACATACTGGTATGTACACAAGCGTGTTTCCGCCCGCGGCTATGCAGCCGAGCTGGTGCCCGGCGTGCCGTCCTTCTGCGCTGCGGCTGCTGCCATGGGCCGCGCCCTATGCGAGGACGGCGAAATGCTGCACATCATTCCGGCCACGCACGGCAGGGCGGAGGAAGGGCTTGCGCTCTCCGGCAGCAAGGTGCTGATGAAGACCGGAAAGAGTGTATTGGAGGTACGCGAACTGCTCCGGCAGCGCGGCGAACTCGGCAGCGCGGCACTGATCGAGCGGGTCGGTATGGACGGTCAGCGGCTGATCGAAAATTTAGATGAGCTGGAACAGCCGAGCGGCTATTTCTCTATTATATTGGTAAAGGAGCAAAGCGAATGATCTACTTTGTGGGTGCAGGCTCGGGGCGCCCGACCTGATCACGGTACGCGGCGCACGTCTGCTGAGCGAGGCAGATGTGATCGTTTACGCCGGTTCGCTGGTCAATCCGGCGCTTTTGGACTATAAAAAGGACGGATGCGAGGTGTACAACAGCGCGAAGATGACGCTCGAGGAGGTCATCGCCGTGATGGCGCCTGCCGCGAAAGCGGGCAAAACGGTCGTGCGTCTGCACACCGGCGACCCGTGCGTGTACGGTGCGCATAGAGAGCAGATGGACGAGCTGGACAGGCTCGGTCTGGCGTATGAGGTCTGTCGGGCGTGTCTTCGTTCTGCGGCGCGGCAGCGGCACTCAAAGCCGAGTACACACTGCCGAACGTGAGCCAGTCAGTCATCCTGACGCGCATGGAGGGCCGTACGCCCGTGCCCGAAAAGGAGCAGATCGAGTCGTTCGCGGCACACGGAGCTACCATGGTCATCTTCCTGTCGGCGGGTCAGCTGGCGCGCCTGTCTGAGCGGCTGATCGCGGGCGGATATGCGCCGGATACGCCTGCGGCCATCGTGTACAAGGCCACCTGGCCGGAGCAGAAAACCGTGCGCTGCACCGTTGGCACCCTGGCCCAAAGCACCAAGCAGGCGGGCATTACCAAAACGGCCTTGATCGTGGTGGGGGATTTCCTGGCCGCTGCTATGCCCGCAGCAAACTGTACGACCCCGCCTTTACCACCGAATACCGCGAGGGGACCAAACCGTGAACTGTGCGTATCTTGCCTTTACGGCCAAGGGGCTGGCGCTGGCGCAGCAGCTGGCCCAAACCTGCCCCGGATCCGTCAGCCGCTGCGGGCTGGGCGGGGTGACGCTGGCCGGGTGGACGGCCCAGCAGTTTGCCGTGGCGGATGCCCTGGTGTTTGTGGGGGCGGCGGGCATTGCGGTGCGGGCCATTGCGCCCCACTGCCAAAGCAAGGCCACCGACCCCGCCGTTGTGGTGCTGGATGAATGCGGCCGCTTTGCGGTGCCGCTGCTCTCCGGCCATCTGGGCGACGCAAATGACCTGGCCTGCCGGCTGGCTGCCGCCTGTGGTGCGGTGCCGGTGATCACCACGGCGACCGATGCCAACGGCCTGTTTGCCGTGGATGAGTGGGCCAAAAAACAAAACTGCGCTGTGTGGGAAACCCCG
>VOFE01000977.1_pt1 | contig 10001 bp, 6 predicted proteins | sample 5384071 | NCBI WGS metagenome assembly VOFE01 (sample SAMN12384724, study PRJNA508395) | human gut metagenome | isolation source: healthy gut D | host: Homo sapiens
AGCCGCTGATCGGCGGTCAGGGCGGCGGCCTTTCCGGCCAGACCACGGATATCAAGATCCATGCCGAGCACATGGTCTATATCCGCGATAAGATGAACCGGATGCTCAGCGAGTACACCGGCCAGCCGCTGGAAAAGATCCAGCAGGACACCGAGCGCGACAACTACCTTACCGCGCAGCAGGCAAAGGAATACGGCCTGATCGATGAGGTCATTGCCCACCGGTAAACCGCTATAATCTATCCAGGATAAGGAAAAACAGCTATGGCAAATAACAATTCCGGCAAAAACGAAAAGGATCTGGTTTGCAGCTTCTGCGGAAAGCATCAGGACGAAGTGGAGCGTATGATCATCGGCCCCGGTGTCAATATCTGCAGCGAATGCATCGGCCTGTGCCACGACCTGCTTTCCGACAAGCCGGATCAGCCCAAAAGCGCCCGTCCGGCTCGCGGCAACGCAAACCGCGCCCATGTCCAGCCCGCTGCTGCAGATCTGGATATCAACATCATGACCCCGGCCGAGATCAAGGAAGGCCTGGATCAGTATGTGATCGGTCAGGACGAGGCAAAGCGTGTGCTGGCCGTCTCGGTCTACAACCACTACAAGCGCATCCTCAGCGGCAAGGGCAGCGATGTGGAGCTGCAAAAGTCCAACGTGCTGCTGCTGGGCCCCTCCGGCGTGGGCAAGACCCTGCTGGCGCAGACACTGGCCAAGATGCTGGGCGTGCCCTTCGCCATCGCGGATGCCACCACCCTGACCGAGGCCGGTTATGTGGGCGAGGACGTGGAGAACATTCTGCTCAAGCTCATTCAGGCGGCGGATTTCGATGTGCAGAAGGCACAGATCGGCATCATCTACATTGATGAGATCACGGCGTGACCGAACGCCGCGCGCAGGCACTTGTGCGCACCGCGCAGGAGCGCTTCAGCGAGTACGCACAGTATGCGTCCCGTCTGTCGCCTGATGTGGAGCTGACCGTAGCCGAGGGCGGCGATCCGGGTTATCTGGCAGACTATATCGCCCAGAATATTCCGGTCGATGTGGCAGCCAAGCAGGAGATCCTCGAAGAGCTTGGCATTACCCGCCGCCTGGTGATGGTGATCCGCATGCTCGGTGAGGAGACCGAGGTCCTCAAGATCGAAAACGAGATTCAGGACGAACTCAAGACCCAGATCGACAAAAACCAGAAGGAATACTACCTGCGCGAGCAGATCAAGGTCATTCAGACCGAGCTCGGCGAGCAGGACGTAGCCGCAGAAGCGGAAAGCTACCGCACGCGTGTGCTCGACCTCAAGCTGCCGAAGGAGTGCGAGGACAAGCTCATCCGTGAGGTGGACCGCTTTGCCAAGCTGAGCGGCTCGACGGCCGAGCAGGGTGTCGTACGTACTTATCTGGATACCGTGCTCGACCTGCCGTGGAATAAGAAGAGCGAGGAACGTCATGATCTCGCGGAAGCACAGGCGATCCTCGACCGCGACCACTATGGCATGGAGAAGGTCAAGGAACGCATTATGGAGTTTCTTGCTGTCAAGAGCCTTGCGCCCGACCTCAAAGGGGCAGGTGCTGTGTCTGGTCGGCCCTCCGGGTGTCGGCAAGACCTCGATTGCCAAGTCTGTTGCAGAGGCTATGGGCCGCAACTACACGCGCATGAGCCTCGGCGGTGTGCGTGACGAGGCGGATATCCGCGGTCACCGCAAGACCTACATCGGCGCAATGCCGGGCCGTATTATGGATGCGCTGCGCCGTGCCGGTACGTCCAACCCGCTCATCCTGCTCGACGAGATCGACAAGATGGGCAATGACTTCCGCGGCGATCCGGCATCGGCGATGCTCGAAGTGCTGGACACCGAGCAGAATGTTGCCTTCCGCGACCACTACATTGAACTGCCGTTTGATCTGTCCGACGTGGTGTTCCTGACGACTGCGAACGATCTTTCGACCGTTCCGCGTCCGCTGCTTGACCGTATGGAGGTTATCGAGCTGCCGTCCTACACGGCGGAGGAAAAGCGCCTGATCGCACGCCGTCACCTGCTGTCCAAGCAGATGAAGAAGCACGGTCTGAGCGAAAATCAGCTGATCGTGGACGATGAAACGCTTGATGCGATCATCAGCGGCTACACCCGCGAAGCAGGCGTGCGCCGGCTTGAGCAGGTGCTCGCCAAGCTGTGCCGCAAGGCGGCCAAGCATATCGCGGACGGTGACGAAAGCCTGACCGCAACCAAGGAGAACCTCGAGGAGCTGCTTGGCACGGCGACCTTCAAGGACGATCTGGTCAGCAAGAAGGACGAGGTCGGCATTGTAAACGGTCTCGCGTGGACGAGTGTCGGCGGTGAAATGCTCGAGGTCGAAGTGGCCGTTATACCGGGCACCGGCAAGATCGAAATCACCGGCAATCTCGGCACGGTCATGCAGGAGAGCGCAAAGGCGGCTGTGACGTTCGTGCGCTCCAAGGCAGAGTCGCTGAACATCGACCCGATGTTCTACAAGGACAACGATCTGCACATTCACTTCCCGGAGGCAGCGATTCCGAAGGACGGCCCGTCCGCAGGCGTGACGATCACCACGGCGCTGATTTCGGCATTGACCGGCGCGCCGGTTCGTCACGAGGTTGCCATGACCGGCGAGGTAACGCTGCGCGGCCGTGTGCTGCCGATCGGCGGTCTGCGCGAGAAAACCATGGCGGCGTACCGTGCGGGCATCAAGACCGTGTGCATTCCGAAGGACAACGAGAGCGATTTGAAGGACATCGTGCCGGTCGTTCGGGAAAACATCAACTTTGTCATTGCGGAGCACATGGACACGGTGGTGGAGACCGCGATTGACTTTTCGCGCCGTCCCAAGCAGAAAAAACGCAAGTCCGCACCGGTAAAGCGTGCAGCGGACACGGCATCGACAACGGTGGTACAATAATATGGAAATGAAGAAACCAAATTTGCATAACGCGGAATTTCTGCGCTCGGCGGTCAAGGAAAGCGATTTTCCGCACGACCCGCTGCCGCAGATCGTGTTTGCGGGCAAATCAACGTGGGCAAAAGCTCGGTCATCAACAAACTGCTGAACCGCAAGAACTTTGCGCGTGTCAGCGCACAGCCGGGCAAGACTATTCACATCAACTATTTCACGATCGACAAGGCAATGTATCTGGTCGATCTTCCTGGCTACGGCTACGCGCGCGTTTCCAAGGCCGAACAGCAGCGGTGGGGTGCTTTGATGGAGACCTACTTTGCAATGGATCTGCTGACGCTGGGCATCCAGATCGTGGACATTCGTCACAAGCCGACGCGCGACGATATGACGATGGCGGAGTGGTTCCGCGCATCCGGTAAGCCGTGGGTGATTATCGCCAACAAGCTGGATAAGATCAAGAAGAGCCAGCTTGAGGGCAATATCGCGGAGATCCGTCAGACGCTGCTGCTGCCGGAGGAAGTGCCGGTCATTCCGTTCTCGGCAGAGAAGGGATTCGGTCGTGATGAGGTGCTCGACCTGATTTTTTCGAGCACGTTTGCGGAAAGGAAGAGGCATAAATGGATTTTTTTCCGCCGTTTTATGGCAGGCCGCTACGGCAGCGACCCGCTCAATAACGCGCTGCTCATTCTCGGCATTGCACTTATTATCGTAGCGCGCATTCTCGGCTGGGCGTGGATGAACGTATTTATTCTCGCACTGCTGTGCCTGTGCTATTTCCGCATGTTCTCGCGCAATATTCAGGCGCGGTATGCGGAGAATGAAAAGTATATGAGATGGTGGCGTCCGGTATCGAACAGGATTCGCGGTGCACAGGGCCGTTTCGCCGACCGTAAGACACACTGCTATTTCAAGTGTCCGGAGTGCGGTCAGCGCCTGCGCGTGCCAAAGGGCAAGGGAAGATTATGATTACCTGCCCGCATTGTCACACCAAATTCGACCGAAAGACCTGAAATTAACTGTTGATTACTGTTCAATTTACAAAACGGCTGTGCATTAAAAATTGCACAGCCGTTTCATTACAACTTCACGGCTAAATCACCAAAAATATCCTTGCTTTTTTTCTTGCATGTGTTGTATAATAAAGATAGAAAATAGAGCAGGGGTGAGTCCGATGGATATTGATCAGATGATTGGAAAGTTTTACAACAGATTAAAGAAGGCAGATATTGCCGGCACAGAAGGCAAGGTTGCGGTGCAGTTTAATCTTACGGGCAAGATTACGGGTGTATTCTACATCGAAATCCTGAACGGCAATGTGTCCGTTATGCCGTATGAGTATATTGACCATGATGCAATCGTTTCCGGTTCGATGACGAATCTGGAGAAGATGCTTACCGGCAAGCTGGTTCCGCAGGTTGCTATCGCTGAGGGCAAAGATCAAGGTGGAAGGCAACGTGGATAAGGTTATGCTGCTGGCAGAACTGATGAAGTAATGATGCAAAGCTGCATAGACCCGCCGTACTTTCAGGCGGGTCTTTTATTAAAAGCATTCGAAGCGGTACAAAGGAGAAATGCTCAAAATGAATAAAAACAGAAAAAAGCCAAGCTGGCACTGGATATTATTGCGTGCGCGCTGTCAGCGGTCAGCGCATGGCTGTCGATTGCGGCTTTTTGTAATTAGTCTTGTGAGAAGAAACGAGAAATAAATGTTGGATAGAGACGAAAAACTCTTGACATTTGCTCCGGGATTTGGTATTCTATTAAAGCTGTCTCTGAGAGACAGGTGCAAAACCGAAAAGTTTGGTTTAGAACCGATTGAGGTCCTGAAAAAAATTTGAAAAAAACAAACGCTTGTTTTGAATACTAAATTTGTTGATGAGCAGTTAAGAACAACGGTTGTCAAAAAAACTCTTTGAAAAACCTGAAAATTAAACAACGATGTTTTAAACTTTGTTCAAAAACGTTGAAGTGCGAACAACTCTTGGTAAATCGCTGAAGTCACAACTCCAGTTAAAATAAAGTGACACGTCAGACTCTAAAGTCGATTTTAAGAACTTCGGTTGACGCAGCAACGCCGCGTGCAGGAAGAAGGTCTTCGGATTGTAAACTGTTGTCGCAAGGGAAGAAGACAGTGACGGTACCTTGTGAGAAAGTCACGGCTAACTACGTGCCAGCAGCCGCGGTAATACGTAGGTGACAAGCGTTGTCCGGATTTACTGGGTGTAAAGGGCGCGTAGGCGGACTGTCAAGTCAGTCGTGAAATACCGGGGCTTAACCCCGGGGCTGCGATTGAAACTGACAGCCTTGAGTATCGGAGAGGAAAGCGGAATTCCTAGTGTAGCGGTGAAATGCGTAGATATTAGGAGGAACACCAGTGGCGAAGGCGGCTTTCTGGACGACAACTGACGCTGAGGCGCGAAAGTGTGGGGAGCAAACAGGATTAGATACCCTGGTAGTCCACACCGTAAACGATGGATACTAGGTGTAGGAGGTATCGACCCCTTCTGTGCCGCAGTTAACACAATAAGTATCCCACCTGGGGAGTACGACCGCAAGGTTGAAACTCAAAGGAATTGACGGGGGCCCGCACAAGCAGTGGAGTATGTGGTTTAATTCGAAGCAACGCGAAGAACCTTACCTGGGCTTGACATCCCTGGAATCGAGTAGAGATACTTGAGTGCCTTCGGGAATCAGGTGACAGGTGGTGCATGGTTGTCGTCAGCTCGTGTCGTGAGATGTTGGGTTAAGTCCCGCAACGAGCGCAACCCCTATTGTCAGTTGCCATCATTAAGTTGGGCACTCTGGCGAGACTGCCGGTGACAAATCGGAGGAAGGTGGGGACGACGTCAAATCATCATGCCCCTTATGCCCAGGGCTACACACGTACTACAATGGCCGATAACAAAGTGCAGCGAAACCGTGAGGTGGAGCGAATCACAAAACTCGGTCTCAGTTCAGATTGCAGGCTGCAACTCGCCTGCATGAAGTTGGAATTGCTAGTAATCGCGGATCAGAATGCCGCGGTGAATACGTTCCCGGGCCTTGTACACACCGCCCGTCACACCATGAGAGTCGATAACACCCGAAGCCTGTGAGCTAACCTATTAGGAGGCAGCAGTCGAAGGTGGGGTTGATGATTGGGGTGAAGTCGTAACAAGGTAGCCGTATCGGAAGGTGCGGCTGGATCACCTCCTTTCTAAGGAGAACCGATTGAGCGAATAGCTTAGTCAAAATTCCTAAGGTCGAACGATAGAAATATCGTCAGAGACAGAAAACTGTGCTATTTATCTTTGAATGCACACGTTATTTTGCGAAGCAAAAAACGTGAAGCACTTTGAAAATTTTAATTTTCGAAGGCTCAGCGGTAGCTGACATCCCTGATATGTAAGGAATGAGCTTTACGCTTTAAAATGTAGAATAATATGAACATTCATAACGAAATATTGATATAAGTGGGAAAAGGAAACTGAACCCAATAGAAACCCTGCATGGGCCTATAGCTCAGCCGGTTAGAGCGCACGCCTGATAAGCGTGAGGTCGGTGGTTCGAGTCCACTTAGGCCCACCACTAGCATTGCGTAGCAATGCGAAACATCGTATGAGCGTGCCAGTGTGAAATCGTGAAGCGAAGCGGAGCGATAGGCAACAAAGTTGCCGTAACAAGGAGGCACATAGGCGAATATGATGCCAACCGTAGGTTGGACAGTCATGACATACGAAAAATTACCAAAGACTTGATATTGAGTTAATAACGAAGTATCAACTAAATTTGGGGGTGTAGCTCAGCTGGGAGAGCACCTGCCTTGCAAGCAGGGGGTCAGGAGTTCGATTCTCCTCATCTCCACCAATTCAAACAATTTCACGCACATTTCGCATTTTTTCTCAGTCTTGCGTACCGATGTACGCGACGACGTCGAAGAAAAAGCGAACTGCACGCAAACTTGTTTGAATTTAAAATCAATATAAAAGATTGTACCTTGAAAACTAAACAATGTAACAAACGATGATAGAGAGAAACGAGGAAATGACATAGTAATGTCAAACCCCGATAACTAAATTAGTTATCAAACTAATGTGGAAAGGTTTTTTCGATATACGAGAGTATATGGGTAAAAACTTCAATTTCAAACAAATCTCTAATTCTTATGTAATTCAAGAACCAAACCAAGTTGGTCAAGCTATAAAGAGCGTAGGGAGAATGACTTGGCATCAGGAGCCGAAGAAGGACGTGGCAAGCTGCGAAAAGCTGCGGTAAGGTGCAAACAACCTGCGACCCGCAGATATCCGAATGGGGAAACCCGGTACGGCAATACCGTATCACTGCATGGTAAATACATAGCCATGTGGAGGAAACCCTCTGAACTGAAACATCTAAGTAGGAGGAGGAAGAGAAAGAAACATCGATTTCCTAAGTAGCGGCGAGCGAAAGGGAAAGAGGCCAAACCAGAGATAGCAATATCTTTGGGGTTGCGGACTGCGTAATTGATTCAATATTTTTAGCAGAAGTGTATGGGAAGACACACCATAGTAGGTAATAGTCCTGTAAGCGAAAAGGATATTGACAAGGCAGGATCCAGAGTACCACCGGACACGAGGAACCCGGTGGGAAGCCGGGGGGACCACCCCCCAAGCCTAAATACTACCTGATGACCGATAGTGAAAAGTACAGTGATGGAAAGTTGAAAAGAACCCCGGAAGGGGAGTGAAAAAGAATCTGAAACCCTATGTTTACAAGCTGCTAAAGCACCATATGAGTGCGATAGCGTACTTTTTGTAGAACGGTCCGGCGAGTGTATGTTGCAAGCGAGGTTAAGGTGTTAAGCACTGAAGCCGAAGGGAGACCGAGTGTGAATAGCGCGTACAGTTTGCAGTATACGACCCGAAACCGGGTGACCTAACCATGGACAGGTTGAAGTGGAAGTAAAATTCCATGGAGGACCGAACCCACGTCTGTTGAAAAAGGCGGGGATGAGCTGTGGTTAGCGGTGAAATTCCAATCGAACTCGGATATAGCTGGTTCTCATCGAAATAGCTTTAGGGCTAGCCTCAGGATAGTTTAGCGGAGGTAAAGCACTGAATGGGCTAGGGGGCTTCACGGCTTACCGAACCCTATCAAACTCTGAATGCCGCATAAATGTTTCCTGGGAGTCAGACTGCGTGAGATAAGTTTCGTAGTCAAAAGGGAAAGAGCCCAGACCTACAGCTAAGGTCCCTAAATGAATTTAAGTGGAAAAGGATGTGCAGTTGCGTAGACAACTAGGACGTTGGCTTAGAAGCAGCCACCATTTAAAGAGTGCGTAATAGCTCACTAGTCGAGTGATTGTGCGCCGAAAATGTAACGGGGCTAAAATTCATACCGAAGCTTAGGAATGATAGTAATATTGTTGGTAGATGAGCGTTGTGTAAGTCTGCGAAGCTACACCGAAAGGAGTAGTGGAGATATCACAAGTGAGAATGCCGGAATGAGTAGCGAGAATTATGTGAGAATCATAATGGTCGAAAATCTAAGGTTTCTTGAGGAAGGTTCGTCCGCTCAAGGTAAGCCGGGAGCTAAGGCGAGGCCGAGAGGCGTAGTCGATGCACATACGGTAAAGATTCCGTAGCCACCGAAGTCGTTAAATACAGGGACACAGGAACATAGCCTAACCCCACCGTTGGTTGAGTGGGGCGTAAGGGAGCGAAAATTAGTAGCGAAGTAGGTGATTGTACACTGGCGAGAAAAGCTGTATGGATTGACAAGGTGCCCGTACCGCAAACCGACACAGGTAGATGAGGAGAGAATCCTAAGACCAGCGGGAGAAGTGTTGTTAAGGAACTCGGCAAAATGACCCCGTAACTTCGGGATAAGGGGAGCCTACGCGAGTAGGCCGCAGAGAATAGTCTCAAGCGACTGTTTAGCAAAAACACAGGTCTATGCTAAATCGCAAGATGATGTATATGGGCTGACGCCTGCCCGGTGCTGGAAGGTTAAGGGGAAGTGTTAGAGCAATCGAAGCAGTGAACTTAAGCCCCAGTAAACGGCGGCCGTAACTATAACGGTCCTAAGGTAGCGAAATTCCTTGTCAGGTAAGTTCTGACCCGCACGAATGGCGTAACGACTTGAGAGCTGTCTCAACAACATACCCGGCGAAATTGAAGTACTGGTAAAGATGCCAGTTACCCGTGATAAGACGGAAAGACCCCATGGAGCTTTACTGTAACTTGATATTGAATTTTTGTATTACATGTACAGGATAGGTGGGAGACAGAGAACTAATGCCGCCAGGTGTTAGGGAGTCGATGTTGGGATACCACTCTTGTAATATGAAGGTTCTAACCTGCACCCGTGAATCCGGGTGGGGGACACTGTCAGGTGGACAGTTTGACTGGGGCGGTCGCCTCCTAAAAGGTAACGGAGGCGTTCAAAGGTTGGTTCAGCACGGACGGAAATCGTGCAACGAGTGCAAACGCATAAACCAGCCTAACTGCGAGACCGACAAGTCGAGCAGTAACGAAAGTTGGAGTTAGTGATCCGGCGGTATGAGAGTGGAATTGCCGTCGCTCAACGGATAAAAGCTACCCTGGGGATAACAGGCTGATCTCCCCCAAGAGTCCACATCGACGGGGAGGTTTGGCACCTCGATGTCGGCTCATCGCATCCTGGAGCTGTAGTCGGTTCCAAGGGTTGGGCTGTTCGCCCATTAAAGCGGTACGCGAGCTGGGTTCAGAACGTCGCGAGACAGTTCGGTCCCTATCTATCACGGGCGTAGGAAATTTGAGGAGAGCTGACCTTAGTACGAGAGGACCGGGTTGGACGTACCGCTGGTGCACCTGTTGTTCTGCCAAGGGCATAGCAGGGTAGCTAAGTACGGACGGGATAAACGCTGAAGGCATCTAAGCGTGAAGCCCCCTTCGAGATAAGATTTCCCATAGCGTAGGCTAGTAAGGACCCATGAAGACTACATGGTTGATAGCTCATAAAAAGCTGTCTTTTGAGACAGCTTTTTGTGTTTTCGGGCAGAGAAAACCGCGCAAAAATCTGCAAATTATGCAGGTTTTCTCCTATTATGGGGCACATTGTGCTATAATATAAACTGAATAAAAGTGCATTGAAAGG
>VOFE01000989.1_pt1 | contig 10001 bp, 13 predicted proteins | sample 5384071 | NCBI WGS metagenome assembly VOFE01 (sample SAMN12384724, study PRJNA508395) | human gut metagenome | isolation source: healthy gut D | host: Homo sapiens
TCTTGAAGATGAACATCTGTCTAAGGAGACGCGTGATTCGCTGGCCTATCTTTTTGAGCGGCATTATACTTGGAATACCAATCTGGAAGTGCTGGCAGATTCTGTGAATTTGGCTTGTCTGCCCGTGAAGGACTGCTATAATATGCTTTATCGGGGAGACCGCGTGGTGGTTGCCGAGAAAGGTGTTTGCCCCCGTTGCGGTGCAATTAATGAATAATTTTCTTTATATCTTGTTTCATTTTCGAATAATACTTCTGAATGATGGAAATCAGACTTACCGAACTGAAAGATCTCCCTTTGGTGATGGAGATTTATGATAATGCCCGTGCTTTTTATGCGTGCCAATGGGAATGCAACTCAATGGATTGACGGTTATCCGTCCGAATCATTCATCCGTCAGGAGATAGAAGACGGTCATAGCTTTGTCTGCACGGACGAGCAGGGAGAGATACTTGGGACTTTCTGCTTTATATTGGGCGAAGATCCTACTTATCAGCATATCTACGAAGGTGAATGGCTCAATGATGAACCCTACGGAGTCATTCACCGGATGGCTACCGGCGGCAAAAAGGAAAGGTGTATCGGATGCCTGTCTGAACTGGTGCTTTGAACACTCCGGAAATATCCGGGTGGATACACACCGCGATAATAAAGTCATGCAGCACATTCTGACGAAACACGGCTTTCAGCGTTGCGGCATTATTTATGTAAAAAACGGAACAGAGCGTATTGCCTATCAAAGGATACTTGCTCTTTGATAAAGGATGAATCGTCCCTTTATCAAGGCTTGTTGCTTCGAATAATCAGGACATAAGTTGTTTCAAGCAGTTTCAAAAGCTTGAAACACTTTGTTTCACCGTACGAAACACTTTGTTTCAAGGCATGAAACATCTTGTTTCAAGGCATGAAACACTTTGTTCCAACGGTTGAAACTGGGATTGGAACTACATGTCTTGATTCATTTCGTCGTACTTCCGTCTTTCCCGGTACTATATGGTCGTACTTCCTCCCGATTAAATATCGGCTCAAGGTCAAAAGGTCTAGCATTTTGGTCAATAGGTCGAATCATACTCGTTTTATGTTTCGGATCGATTACATTTGCTGTCAAATTCTCTAATAATTTAGTAAAATATGGGTCATAATATCTTTTTGCTTGATATTTCTCATCTGACAGAAATGGATATGGTTTCTTTTATAAAAGGGGAGATAGTGTTATCGGATAATATGGAAATCCCTTTCTCCGAACCTTTGGAGCAGTTGCCTCAAAACGATTTTCCTGTTCAGGCGGGAATGTCTATGGTACTGTTTTGTTTGCAAGGAGAGCTGCATGTACGGATTTCTTTGAAAGAATACACGTTGCGTCCGGACATGTTTTGTGTTATAATCACGGGGATGATTTTTTGAGGTACTTTCTATAAGTAATGACTTTCGGGGATTTATGATAGCTACCCGGACCAATTTTATGCCTGTCACCGAAAAGACGACTCAGGTAATGTCTTTTTATAAGTGTTTGCAGAGTAGACATTGCTTTGTTTTAGAGGAAAAGGAAGTAATGGCGTTTGTTGGGGTCTATCACTCCATTAAAGCGACTTTGCAGGAGGCTGGACCATCCTTACAGGATTCCGATGCTGCAATCTTATGTACAGATATTGTATTATAGAATGCTGCCTATAGTGCTGAAGGAAGAAGAGTCACGGTCAAAGTATTCGCATACACGTCAAGAGGAAATCTTTCAGCGTTTTATTGGTGAAGTGGAAAAACATTACCGGAAGGAACGGAGTGTGAAGTTCTATGCGGACTTGTTGTGTATTTCTCCCAAGTACCTTTCTACTGTCATTTATAAGATCAGTCAGCAACTGGCAGGAGAATGGATCGATGCTTATGTAATACTGGAAGCCAAGACGTTATTAAAATCGGGGAAGCTGACCATTCAGCAGATCAGCGAACAGCTGAACTTCTCGAATCAATCTTTCTTCGGGAAGTTCTTTAAGCGCTGTGCTGGTATGTCTCCAAAGGAGTATATCAATAGTTGACTTGGTTATCAGACCTTAGAACCGGCAACGGAGATCTATGCCGAATTGTGCGGGACGTCCTTTCTGCATGAATCCTTTGTTCATCGTCTCAAAGTAGAAGGCTGCATAGTCTTTGTCCAGGAAGTTGCGTGCCCAGAAACTGATCATTGCGTCCCCTATTTCCAGGTTTGCACGCCAGTTGAGTGTGCCGTAGAAGGCTTGGCTGACATCGTTTTGTTCAGTCCAGTAGATGCGTCCGGCAGCGTTATAATTAGCTTGGAATACAACCCGGTCGAAGATAGAGCGCGGACTGCAGGTGATGGCGTATTCTCCTCCGATATTTAGTGTGTGCTTGGGGACGAAGGGGACGTATTTGCCGTTATAGTCTGCTTTCACAGTCAGGTTGCCATCTTTATCTTCTTCATTGACAATATAATCGGTAAAGGTGGCATATGTATATCCATAGCTTGCGTTCAGGCTAAGTTCTTTTGTCACACTGGCACGAAGGGCTGCTTCTGCACCGTAGCTACGGCTTTTACCGGCATTGATCGTGATACGTCCCAGGCCGCTTGCCGCAAATTGAGAGATTTGCTGGTCGCGTGTATCCATGTAGAACACAGCGAGGTCTGCCCAAAGTTTTCCTTCCCATGAGGTGAGGTGACTGCCTAGCTCGTAGTTCCAGGAGTATTCGGGTTTGTATTGGGTAGCTTTACTCACTTGGGGGAGTTCTTTCTTTTGGCTCTCTATTGTTGCTGCCATCGCACTTAGTTTGGGGTCGGCTGCCAATGCCTCAATTGCTGAATTCATTAAGCCTCCCTTTGCCAAATCGGAGAACATCTGTATATTATAACCTCCTGAACGATATCCTTTGGATACGGTTGTGTAAACACTATTTCCTTTTGTCCATTCATATTGTAAGGCAAATTTAGGAAGTAGCTGAAGGTAATCTGTAGATTCTTTCCCTATGAAAGATGCATTTCCTTCCAATCCTTCGCAAGTAAGGAAGGGTTTAGGGGCACCGGGCATTGTGATAGAGAAATCAAAGTTAAGAGGATCGGAAACTGAGTTATAGTCCATCTTTAGCTTTTTCATAATCCAGTCTCAAACCAACTGTTGCAGATAGTCCTTTAATAAATAAATTATTAAATGTGGACTGATGGAAGATGGCTCCATTCAAAATTGGTGTATCAAAACTACCTCCTACAGCTAATCCTTGGTTATTGATGTTCATATGCATCTTGGGCGCTCTGGGATTACCGGCTGTGATATTTTCGAATTGCTCATTGGCATTATCTTCTATGACGGATCTGACTCCCTCCTGTCCGAATTGTACAGGTCCTGTAGTATGCAGCCATTGATAAAACCCGGAAACTCCAGTGGCCCATTGCCAATTATTTCCCGGCTTTGATTTGAAAGTGATTTCTTCTGAAATGGTATTTGCTCTTTGTTTTTGTTCCAATGTATAGATGTCTTTTTCTGTGAAATCCTGATCGAGGAACATACGGTCATTCAGGTTCTGATAACCAGTGACAGCGCTGAGAATAAAGTTTCTGGCTTGGTATTCTATATTTATTCCCGAATTAAGTAATCCCCGCCGATAACCGCTGCGCTCGTTATTGGCTATTTTACCAATGTATTCGGACGTGTCTCTTCTCCTTGAGTGACACCTGTGTATTCATAAGGATAACCGCCCTGGTCACCGTATTCATAGTTTAGTGTCATGTCGATTTTTAGGTTTGATGTTGGCATATAGATACCACGGAAGCGTCCGCCTCCGGCATTACTTTTGTCTACTTTTTCATTATTCCGAGTCATATTCTCGAAGAAACCGCCTGCATGTTCGTAAAATCCTCCGGTAGAGAAAGCGAAGCGATCGGATGTCCGGTGATAGTGGGTGAGTGACACATTATAATTATTGTAGGTCGCAGCTCCCATGCGGATATCAGTACCTTGATAAGTGAAAGGCGATTTTGTGTGCACTTTGATAAGTCCTCCCATTGTGTTACGTCCATAGAGGGTGCCTTGCGGACCGCGAAGTATGTCAATACGTTCGATATCAGCATAGTTGAAGTCGAAAGCGGATTTGTCGATATAAGGGATGTTGTCTACGTAAAGTCCTACGGACGGAGTGTTGATACGTGAGCCGATTCCGCGGATATAAATAGAAGTAGTCAGCTTCGAACCATAATCCGGAATGAAGAGGTTAGGAACAATACCTGTTAGGTTTTTCACAGATTGTACCTGATTTGCCTGCATGTCTTGTTGTGACAACAGTGTTGTGGCAGTTGGTAACTCGCGTAGTTTACGATTCTCTTTTGGAGCAGCAATCACTACTACTTCTTCGATGTCCACTACTTTTAGAGAATCTTTAGGTAAATCTTCAGCCCATGCTGTCCCTGTTGTTAGGAGTGCGAGGGCAATCATCATATTCTTTGTTTTCATTCGCAGTTAATTTGTCTGGTGCAAAGTAACGGCAAATATATAAGACGGACAATCCTCATTTATTAGGATTATGCCTGATTTTTTAAGAAATCAGATCCGGTCAGCCTCTATGTATCCATTCATTACAGCATAGATAGTCAATCCTGATACCGACTTGATTCCCAGTTTTTCCGTGATGTTTTTTCTGTGGGTGATGACAGTAGTCAGACTGATGTTCAACTTGTCAGCAATTTCTTTATTGATCAATCCTTTGGTAATTAATACAAGCACTTCTATTTCGCGGGCAGATAAGATTTCCTGATGTGCTTCCGGCAGGGCAATCGGGGGCATGTCTTTCACAGGATAACCGTTGTGGTGTGCATGTTGATGAAGTTTCAGCAGACTTTTCACAAGCTTTTCTTCTGGCTCATAAATATTGAGTACCGGCACGCCCGACAACTGGAATTGCGGACTGTCGCTTGCCAATACAATTGTTTTTCGTTTCCGGGGGAGAAAGAAAGCATTGTGCTCCACATAAATCTGTGCGGAAATGAAATAATGGGCATACATATCCGGCGTATCATCTATCAGCTCACTGAAACTATGGAAGGTACGAATCGTTGCCATTGGAATAATCTCTTCCAATATACTTTTTAGTCCAAGGCAAGTCGAGGGTGTTGGACTCGATAATGGCTATTTCAGGTTTATTATTCATCTTATCACAGAGTTTTTATTGTTGATTTATATAATTAGCTACCGCTTCCGCACACCGTTCTCCATCGACTCCTGCCGAGACAATTCCACCTGCATATCCCGCACCTTCTCCGCAGGGGAATAACCCGCGGACAGTCACATGCTGTAACGTCTCCTTATCTCGTACGATGCGGACAGGTGAGGAAGTGCGAGTCTCTACACCGATCATGACCGCTTCATTTGTAAGGAAGCCATGACTGCTACGCCCGAACTGCTGAAAACCGAGAGCTAACCGTTTACTGATAAACTCCGGCATCCAGAAATGGAGTGGAGAAGAAATCAATCCCGGACTGTAGGAAGATTCGGGTAAATCGTAACTCAATTTCTTGCGGGTAAAATCCAGCATGCGTTGTGCCGGAGCAGTCTGGCGTCTGCCTCCCTGCAACCAGCATTGACGTTCCAACTCCTCTTGAAAGTGAAGGGGAGTAAGTTGAGCATGGAGAGCCGAGAGTTGGGAACTGCTCAGCAATGGGTTAACGGCCAATAGCCGCTCTTTCTGTTGCGCAGCCAATTCTCCATTTTCCATTTTCCATTCTCCATTCATTAAGTCTTCCGGCTGAATCTCTACTACCATTCCCGAATTACTCCAGCGGGAACCACGGTTGGCAGGAGACATGCCGTTTACTACCACTTGTTCCGGTCCGCTGGCGGCAGGAACGATGAAACCTCCGGGACACATACAGAAACTATATACTCCTCTGCCTTCTGCCTGTGTTACAAAACTGTATTCGGCAGCAGGAAGGTATTTACCCCGTCCATTCTTATTATTGTGGTATTGTATCTGGTCAATCAGCATAGCCGGATGTTCCAGCCGGACACCGACTGCAATGCCTTTCGCTTCAATCGCCACATGATTCGCAGCCAGCCAACGATATACATCTCTCGCAGAATGTCCGGTTGCCAGTATTACAGGACCGAGAAAGACTTTTCCTGTATTCGTTTCAATACCTTTGATTTCATCGTTTTCAATGATCAGTGCGTCCATTCTGGTCTGGAAATGTACTTCTCCTCCACACCCGATGATTGTATTCCGCATATTTTCAATCACACGCGGAAGCTTGTCTGTTCCGATATGCGGATGCGCGTCGACTAATATCGAAGTAGAAGCTCCGTGCTGGCAAAATACGTTCAGTATCTTATCTACATTCCCGCGTTTTTTGCTACGGGTATAAAGCTTTCCATCCGAATAAGCGCCTGCACCTCCTTCACCGAAAGCTATAATTGGATTCCGGGTCTACGGTATGCTCTCTGCTGATCTGCGCCAGATCTTTCTTTCGTTCGCGCACATCTTTTCCCCGCTCCACAATGACCGGACGTAATCCGAGTTCGATGAGGCGTAAAGCAGCGAATAATCCGCCCGGACCCGCACCGACTACGATAATCTGAGGTTTGCCCTCTACATTATTATATATAGTACGTTCGTACTCATCTTCTTGCGGCATCTCCTTGATGTATACCCTTACCTTCAGATTGACGAAGATAGTCCGCTGGCGTGCATCAATACTCCGTTTCAAGATTCGGGTAGCGGTGATATTACGCAGATTCAGACCTTTTTCTTTCGAAAGGTATTCCTTTAGTTTCTGTTCGTTTGCTGCGATTTCAGGGAGGATGCGGAGTTGGTATTCTTGTGTCATTAGTCTACTGTTTGATGTGTACCTGTTAGTTTGTGAACGGGCAACAGGCTGGTTGCCCATCCGGACTTATCCGAAGAAAGCTCTGAACGCCTCTTCTACCTTTCTCACAGGTACTAATTCTATTTTTAGTTTTTGGGTATCAATCCCTTGCAGATTGTATTTAGGAAGCAGGAAACGTTTGAATCCTAACTTTTCCGCTTCTCCGATGCGCTGCTCAATACGGTTCACCGGGCGTATCTCTCCCGACAATCCGATTTCTCCTGCCATGCAGACTTCCGGCTCAATAGCGGTATCCATATTTGAAGATAGAATGGCGCTGATCACTGCGAGATCGATGGCGGGGTCGTTCACTTTCAGTCCTCCGGCGATATTCAGAAACACATCTTTCTGTGCAAGCTTGAACCCCACCCGTTTTTCAAGGACGGCCAGAAGCATATTCATTCTTCGTATATCAAATCCGGTTGCCGACCGTTGGGGATTACCATAAACAGCGGAGCTTACCAGTGCCTGAGTCTCAATCAGGAAGGGACGTACCCCTTCGATAGCAGAAGCGATTGCTACTCCGCTCATTCCTTCATGATCCTGACTTAACAGCAGTTCCGAAGGATTGCTCACTTGGCGTAACCCGTCCTGACGCATTTCATAAATACCCAGTTCGGCCGTACTTCCGAAACGGTTCTTGATACTTCGCAAAATGCGGTACATATAATGCTGGTCGCCTTCAAATTGGAGAACTGTATCAACAATATGCTCCAACACCTTGGGGCCTGCAATGCTCCCTTCTTTGTTTATATGTCCGATAAGCAAGACCGGCGTATGAGTCTCTTTTGCAAAACGTAGGATCGACGCCGAACATTCTCTTACTTGAGCTATACTTCCGGGAGAGGATTCGATGGTTTCCGTAGAGATAGTCTGTATGGAGTCGATGATAACCAAATCGGGATTCGTGTTTTTGATATGCACATAAATATGTTCGAGGGAAGTCTCACATACAATGAGGCAATCGCTGGAAGTGTCAGAGAGACGGTCGGCACGCATTTTAGCTGTCGTGCACTTTCCTCGCCGGATACATAGAGAATTTTCTTGTCCGGCATGTGCAGTACGGTCTGCATGACGAGAGTCGATTTTCCGATTCCCGGTTCGCCACCTATCAAAACCAGGGAGCCGGGCACAAGTCCGCCTCCCAGTACGCGGTTCAGTTCTTTATCGTGCATATTGATTCGCGGCTCGTCGTCCGCCATGATATCGCTAAGAACCACCGGCTTTGCTTTCTGTGTTTCTATGCCCGACACCGGACGGCGGTTAACAGGCTCTTTCCGTACGATTTCCTCAACATACGTATTCCATTCTCCACACGACGGACATTTACCTACCCACTTCGGTGAATCCTGTCCGCAATTACTGCACACATATACGGTCTTCTCTTTTGCCATTAGAGAATTCCTTTCTTCTTGCGCAAAACATAGGGTTTATTGTTCAAAAAATAGGGATAATTTATTAGAAATAAGTTATCCCTGCCTAATAGAAATAGATGAAGCCTACAGAGTGATCTCTCCCGCTATCGACCGGTTCATGTGATCGCGTACCTCATCCGGTGTATATCCATGTCCTAATAAGAACATCAGTTTAGTTACAGCTGATTCTGTTGTACTGTCATATCCGGAGACAACTCCTGCCTGCAATAGCTGGTATCCCGTTTCGTAACGTTCCATTTCCACGGTACCTGCGCTACATTGTGTCACGTTGACAATGATGATTCCCCGTTCACTGGCCTGGCAGAGCAAGCGGATGAACCATTCCTTCCGGGGAGCGTTGCCGGAACCGTACGTTTCGAGTACTACCGCTTTCAATCCTTCTATTTTCAGAATGGCAGCCACTACATTTTCCTGGATGCCGCGGAAAGAGCTTCAGTACCGACCACATTGGTATCCAGCAAATAGTGCGGTTTCAATTCCCGTTCTTCTCCATTTCCGTGAATTTGTACATTATTATATTTAATATGGATTCCCGCTTCTGCCAATACCGGATAGTTGAAAGAACGGAATGCATTGAAGTTTTCCGCATTCATCTTTCGTCGTCCGGTTTCCCCGCATCAGATGATTCTCGAAGAAGATACAGACTTCCGGAACCACTGCTTTCCCGTCTTATTCCTGTGCAGCGGCAATTTCGATACTGGTCATCAGATTTTCCTTTCCATCCGTGCGGAGTACCCCTATGGGAAGCTGAGAACCTGTGAGGATAACAGGTTTATCCAGTCCTTCCAGCATAAAGCTTAGGGCGGAAGCAGTATAAGCCATTGTATCCGTTCCGTGCAGGATAACGAAGCCGTGGTAGCGGTCGTAATTTTCATGAATGATGCGTACCAGCTTTCTCCACATATCCGGTATTGAAGAGCCTGTAATCGTCGTAGTATCCGCCTTAGGAGGGATCACGGACAAACTGCTGAAGACAGCCTCGATGGCGACGAACGGAGACGTAGCTTATGAAAGAGAGTTTTCCGAAATCGTAGCCCGCCATCTCGACGTCATACAAGGTGTTATCCCCGACAAAACAAAACGGATCGAAGTGCAGAAGCAAGTGATGGCTTTGCTCGACGAACTGGGTAATATTTACAAAGGTGTGTACCTCATCAACGACTTGTCGGCCAAAACTTCCGACACGATCGTCAGCTACGGCGAACGTATCTCCTCTCTGATCGTTTCGAACGTGATAAACGAGGCCAAACTGTTCGACTCGCGCAAATTCATCAAAACGGTCAAACAGTTCAACAAGCATATCGTCGATTTCGAATTGACAAACCGCCTGATCGAAGAAACATTCGACCCGCTGCCTAAAGTATCTCTGGTTCCCGGCTTTATATCTTCCAGCAAGGAAGGAGAAGTGACTAACCTCGGACGCGGAGGCTCCGACTATACGGCCTCTATCCTGGCAACAGCACTTAATGCCCGCAGGCTGGAGATCTGGACGGATGTGGATGGTTTCATGACGGCCGATCCCCGTGTGATCAGTTCGGCTTATGTCATCGACCGACTGACATTCACGGAGGCGATGGAATTATGCAACTTCGGGGCGAAAGTGATCTATCCGCCGACGATCTATCCGGTTTATCACAAAAACATACCGATCCGCATCCTGAATACCTTCAACCCGACTGCAAGGGGTACTTATATCTCCAAAGAAC
>VOFE01001116.1_pt1 | contig 10001 bp, 16 predicted proteins | sample 5384071 | NCBI WGS metagenome assembly VOFE01 (sample SAMN12384724, study PRJNA508395) | human gut metagenome | isolation source: healthy gut D | host: Homo sapiens
TATGGTGATCACGCTGCTGTAGATGATCTTTCGTTTACGGTTGAGACAGGTAAAGTCATCGGTTTTCTGGGACCAAACGGTGCAGGAAAATCAACGACGATGAATATTATTACCGGATATATCGCACCGACATCCGGAGAGGTACTGGTAAATGGTATCGATGTGAATGAGGAACCGGAGAAGGCAAAGAAACATATTGGTTATCTGCCGGAGATACCACCACTTTATCCGGATCTGCGGGTTAGAGAATATTTAACCTTTGTAGCAGAGTTAAAGAAGGTCGAAAGAGCAAAAAGAGATGTAACGGTACACAAATCATGGGACGTACCGGTACATTGATGTTTTCGGAACGCCTGATCAAGAATCTGTCCAAAGGATATAAACAAAGAGTAGGTCTTGCAGCAGCAATGCTTGGTGATCCGGAAATTTTGATCTTAGATGAGCCAACCGTTGGCCTGGATCCAAAGCAGATCATTGAGATGAGAGAGCTGATCCGAGATCTGAGTCATTACCATACAATTTTGTTGAGTTCACATATCATGCAGGAGATTTCTGCAGTGTGCGATGAGATCATTGTTATTAATGAAGGCCATATGATCGCCAAGGATACACCGGATAATCTTACACGTGAAATGGTCGAAAAGAACGGTATTCATTTGGTGGCAAAAAGGAACCAAAGATAAGATTAAGACGGCACTTCGTACTGTTCCGGGCATTCGTGATGTCAAATACGACACCAAGAATGAGGAGGGAACGTTAGGTCTTACCTTGTATATGACTCCGGGTGCAGAAATTAGAGAAGATATCTTCTATGCAATGGTTAAAAGCGGATTGCCCAATCTATGAGCTGCATCCTTTGGCTGCATCTTTGGAAGATGCGTTCTTGGCATTGACACGAGGTGGTTCCAGACAGTATGGCGGCAAAAAAACGAAAAGCAGGCTGCCAAAGCAGAAGAAAACTGCACAGGAAGCACAAACGCAGACAGTCGAAAGTGCATCTGTGACACAAGAGCAGCAAAAGGAGGAAGAATAGATGTTTGCCATAATAAAAAAGAATTAAAACAGTATTTTTTATTCAATGGTCGGATTTGTGTTTCTTGCATTCTTTCTGGCTATTGTGGGATTGTATACCTGGGCGGGCAATTTAAGCCTAAGGGAATTGGTAACTTTGAAATGACTTTGGGAAATATGACATTTATTTTTGTGATCTTAATCCCGATATTGACAATGCGTATTGTTGCGGAAGAAAAGAAACAAAAGACGGATCAGTTATTATATACATCACCGATTTCTTTAACTAAAGTAATCCTTGGAAAATATATTGCGGTTATGATCTTGTTTACGATTGCCATTTTAGTGATCGCACTGTATCCATTATTGATCCATATGTATGGTCAGGATGTCAGACTGTCTTTAGCATACAGCAGTTTGATCGGTTTTTATCTGTTAGGTGCAGCAAACATTGCTGTTGGCTTGTTTATCTCTTCCTTGACAGAAAGTCAGGTGATCGCAGCGGTTGTGTCATTTATTGTATTGCTTCTTAGCAACATGCTTACAAGTATTGCAAGCATGCTTCCTACGGACGCGCTCTCCCAGGCACTGATCTTAACAGTTGCGTGGATCGTGGTTTGTGTTATCGCATATAACATGATGAAAAATATTACGGTTACTGCGATCTTAGCGGTGATCGGTGAAGTAGTTGTATGGGGAATTTATATTGCAAAATCTGCAGTATATGAGAACCTTTTATCTAAGGTTGCAGATGCTTTTTGCGATTACGAGCCGTAACTCGGATTTTGAACTGGGTATTTTGAAATATGATGCCATTGTTTATTACATCAGCGTATCATTTTTTGTTCGTATTCTTGACCGTACAGATCATCAAAAGAAGAGATTTAACTAAGAAGGAGGTTTCGAATCGTGAGTATAGAAAATAACGAAAATAAGGAAGCCGCAACAACGGAGACAACAACCCCAAAAGCTCCCACGAAAAGTGGTAGTATTAAGAAGTCTTTTCAGACGGGACAGTTTAAGTCGGGTGCCTATAGTTCGGTAGTTACAGTATTAGTCATTGCACTTGTGATCGTATTAAATCTGGTTGTTGGAAAGCTGGATTTGTCCACCGATTTAAGCAAGGGCAATCTGTTTACGCTTTCCAAAGAGACGAAAAAGATCTTAAAGAACAGCCGGAAAGATATCACGTTTTATTATATGGTATCCAGTGGCAGTGAAAATGAATATATCGAAAATGTGTTGAAGCAGTACAAAAAGCTTCCAAGCATATTTCTATTAAGAAAGTTGACCCGGTAGCTAATCCGGCGTTTGCTTCGAAGTATGACATTACAGACGATGTATCTTCCAATGACGTTATTGTCGCAGTAGATGCCGACAAGACAGCTAAATTGGTAAGTGGATCGGAAATGTATTATTCGGAGCAGGATTATTCCGGCTCTTATAGCAGCAGTTCTAATTCGAACTACTATTTAGATGCGGGGGCAGCTCACCTCAGCAATTCAGAATGTTTTATCCGGCAGTACAACAAAAATGTATGTCGCAACCGGTCATTCAGAGGTGGCTTTGCCGGATACGTTGACAAAGGCATTTGCCAAGATGAATGTGGAGACGGCAGATTTAGAGTTATTGACTGCCGAAAAGATTCCGGACGACTGTAATATTTTGATGATCAATGGCCCGACATCAGATCTGGCGGATAATGAGAAGAAGATCGTTCTTGATTATCTGAAAGCCGGTGGTAATGCCATTATCAACCTGAGTTATACAACAGAGAAAATGACAAATCTGGAAGAAGTATTAGAGTATTATGGCATTCAGAGCAAGCAGGGATTATTTGAGACCTCCGGTAAGTATTATTGCTATCCAAACTTTATTGTACCGGAACTGGGAACAGATGCTTCCGAGATGCTGGGTGATCTGCAGGGATATATTATCATGCCAAATGCGGTAGGTATGAATGTTATGTCTGAGATCCGTAGTTCTTTGACAATGAAACAGTTGCTTAAAACATCAGATAGTTCTTATTTGAAAGTGGATCCGTCTAGTGGAAGCTCCGAGAAGGAAAATGGAGATGTAGCGGGACCATTCTACGCAGGAATTTCTGCAACAGAGAAGTTAGACGATGATAAGGAAACGAAAATTGTGGCATATGCATCTGCCTCTACATTTGGTGAGAAATATGCTTCCAGTGGTCCAGCTAGAGAATACATCTTTGCTGAAATCAGCAGTTAATTCGATGCTTACTACGAAAGAAGATAAAGTTGCAATTGATGCCAAGAGTCTTGGAGTATCCAGTGTGAGCCTTACTCCTGTAATGCAATTAGTATGGGCTGCTGTATTGATCATATTGCTTCCACTTGCATGCCTGCTTTGTGGTTTTGTAATATGGATGATGCGCCGAAAAAATAATACGTAAAATATCATAGAAATGAGTGATTATTGTGTCAAAAAAGAAAAAACAAACAATGACCATTGTGATCCTTTTTTGTGTTCTTCTGGTGGCGGCAGGAATTGGGTACTATGGAGCCGGAGTACATCAAAAAAGAAGGCTGCCAAAGAAGCGGCACAAGAAGATAAAGAGATCACGTTATATTCGTTGAAGGCGGATGATCTGGTAAGTGTGCATGTGGTGTCCGACAAAGCGGACATGACTTATACCAAAGAAAACGGCGTATGGAAAGATGCTAAGGATAACCAATATCCGATCGATCAGGAGAAGATCAACGATATCTTAGATGATGTAGCCGAGGTCAAAGCATCGAAACTGGTAGTTATGGATCCGGAGGATATTTCACAGTATCAGCTGGATAAACCTTCCTATCAGATCGAGCTGAAAGACAGAGCCGGAACGACAAAAACGCTGACGATCGGTATGGAATCGGTTGCTGCAGAAGGATATTATGCATATTGTGGGAATAAAAATAAAATATATGCAATACCATCTAATATAACTGATAGCCTGAGTTATACGAAACAGGAGATGATGGAGTTGCCGGAGCAGCCGGATATCAATGCTTCTTATGTAACTGCGTTTAAGGTTACGCCATCTAAGGGAGAGACTTTCGAGGCAGTTTACAACAAGAATCGTGCGCAGTATAAGGATTACGAAGGCTGGGATATTACACCGGTATATGGTAAGACGATGCCGGGAAGTGTCAGTGCACTTCAGAATCAGTTTAGCGGTTTGGCAAACCTTTTTCTTGCACAGATGGTGTGACTTATAAAGCGACATCTTCTGACAAGAAAAAATATGGATTGGATAAACCATCATATGTTGTTGATGTGTCCTACTATACTGTAGAGGGTGACTCGACCGATCAAAACAGCACGACGGATGAAAGCAAGCAGAAAAAAGACCGATCATGTTTATCAGTTTTCGGTTGGCAAAAGACAAAAGCGGCGATAATTATTACGTGAGTATTCATGGAGAAAAAGGTATTTATCGTATGTCTGCTGAGACAATTGATGGAATTGTCGCAGTGACACCAATGAATATGTTGTGTAATACGCCGCATAAAACAAATGTGGATACATTGCAGGAGATCACGTTGACCCAAAATGGAAAGACGCATAAGATCGTAATGACCAAAAAAGAGGTGAAAAATGCGATCTCTGAGGACAATAGCAAAGTATATGATTACTATGTTAAATTAGATGGCAAATCGGTAGATCAGGAAACATTCCGAACAACCTATCAAACCGTCTTTGGAAATCTTGTTTATCGCCGTCCGATTTCCGATAAACAAAAGTTACCGGGAATAAGTCGGTGGGAACGATCACGCTCAAAACAGATGATCGTACACTGAAACTGGAATTTCTGCCGTACGATGGTGTGAATTTTTATCGGATCAAAGTGGATGGACAATGTCATTTCCTCGTTGATAAAAATGTGGCAGACAAAGTTTTTGAAAAATTGTTAGCTTCAAAGTAATGATCCAAAGCAGCAGATTGCAGCAAAGAAAATTGCAGCATGGGAAGGGAAATGGTTATTGCAGTGAAAAAATCATCGAAAAAAGTGATCTTGGCTGTTGTTATTGTGTTAGGAATATTGGTGCTGGATGCTTGGCGTTCCGGTAAGATCAAGTGGTATACGTTAGATGAGCAGGAGATGTCACAGACGGCATCTGACACCAAATCAGTGAAAATAACAAAACAAACTTCTTCCCGGCAGAAAAAACAAAAGAAGGTACGTGTACTGCTGTCCACAACAGGTTTTACGTCACTCTATCACGATAAGGTGTGCGTAAGCGGGACGAAAGGGCTGCAGGTACGTAAAGGAAACCACAAGGTAACCTATTCCGCAAAGGAACAGGTTACCTTTTGGTGAAAGAAGATGGAAAAGATTCAAGGGATAAGATCACGATCCAGCCAAAAGATGGAGGTAAGATCACAGTGCATTCGATCAAACGACAGAATAGGACACCATCCTATCGTGGAGAGATCACACTGCTGCCGAAAAAAACGGTTTTCTGGTCAGAAACAGTCTGCCGTTAGAACAATATTTGTATGCGGTGGTGCCAAGTGAATTATCAACTTCGAATGGAATGGAAGCGTTACGTGCACAGGCGGTTTGCGCCAGAACGTATGCCAGCAATCAGATCGCGGCACACCGCTACAAAAAATATCATGCAGATCTAGAGGATAGTACAGCGTGTCAGGTATACAACAATATTCCGGAAGATAAACAATCGAAAAAGCGGTGGACACGACGAAAGACCAAGTGCTTACCAGTGGTGGAAAGCGTATACAGACATACTATTATTCTACTTCGTGGGGGAAGAGCGCGAGTGGAAAAGAAGTGTGGGAAACTGATCGGGAAGTAGATTATTTACAAAGTTGTATGCAGCAGGATGGTGGAAAGAATAAAACATTGCGGTTGTCTGAGGAAAAACAGTTTCGAGAATTTATTGCGAAAAAAACGGATGCAGCATACGACAAAGATTCAAAATGGTACCGTTGGTGGATACGGATCAATGCAAAACAATTGAGCGCATCGATCGACAATGCATTACAGCAATGCTATGCGACGGATCGAATAAGATACTTATGCAGAGCAGGACGGCACCTACCATAGCGCAGCATTATCGTCTGTTGGAACGGTTCGCGGGATCCGCGTAGAAAAGAGAGGGGAAAGTGGAATCGTCACAAAGCTGGTCGTGATCGGTTCAAAATCAGTCGTCTTAGTATGTAGTCAATATAATATTCGCAAGGTGCTTGCAGCCGGACAGCAGATTACTGCACATTTGACAAAAGGAACGGCAAAGCTGTCGCTGCTTCCAAGCGCAGCGTTTATATAGACACGATAAAAAGAAAAGAGTGAAACGATATTTGAATTGCACGGTGGCGGGTTTGGTCACGGGACCGGGATGAGCCAGACCGGTGCAGCGGTAATGGCGCAAAAAGGAAAAAATTACAGGCAGATTCTATCTTTTTTATTTTGATGGGTGTGAACTGTCAGCCAAGTGATTCAAAATGCCGCCTAAAAACAGCAAATACATACATGCGTAAAGCCATACCATCAACAGTGCGATCGTGGTCATTGTGCCATAAAAATAACTGTAGTTGGAAAAATGATCTACATAGTAAGAGTAGATATAGGAAAAATGATCCATCCTGCGGTTGTAAAAAGAGCGCCGGGTATCTGCTTTAGAAGAGACGTTTTGTGATTGGGAACAAAGTAGTACAGGATCACAAAAAATAAAAACACCACGACAAAACCAACAATGGGGCGAATGCTGATGATCGAGAAATTTTGATCGCAGCAGAGGAAAAATATGGCAGAGGTGGTAATATAATGTGTTGCCAAATACTAATATTGTTAAGACAGCGACAAAAGAATGGCAAATAAAAAGTATAAAAGAAAGCAAGCAGTCTCACCAACAGAAAGGGACGGCTTTTCTTTGATCTCATACACATCGTTGATGCCGCGGATCAACACTAAAAAGATTTGGAACCAAGCCATACAGCTGTGATTGCGGAAAGTGGAAGTAATGTATTTGTGTTTGGGTTATAAATCTGGCCGATCAGACTGGAAATGGTTTCGCCAAAGGAAAGCGGAAATAACATTTGAATGATATTTGCAAGATTACTTTCCGTGATCGGAGTGAAGCGAAGCAGAGAAAGCAAAAACATGGTAAACGGGAAAAAGGAGAGCATCATAAAAAATGCGGCAGCTCCTGCGTGAGAGGAAATGCTGGCGTTTCGTGATTTATCAGCAACTCGCTGATAACGGAATATCCCGGAAGTGCTTTTTAATCTGTTTTGGATCATAGGAATCCTCCATTTTCACAATTTTAAGGTGTTTACAGAATGGTAAAAATAGTATTATCTCAAACTTCACACATTCGGAGTTTGAGATATTGATCGATACCATCTTATAGTATAATATGCGAGAGTTGTTTTGACTAGTTCTAAAACATCGCTATAGCAGGCAAGAAAAAATTGTGTTACACTGTAGCACAGCATAAAATAAAGGAGGAAATGCACTATGCATACATTTCAAAAAAAAGACAAGACAGTATTAACAATGAATCCGTTTGATAAGATCGGCAAGCAATGGATGCTGATCACATCCGGAGATGAGGATAAGGCCAATACAATGACAGCCTCATGGGGTGGTGTTGGCGTACTGTGGGGAAGTGATGTGGTTTATATTTTTGTTCGTCAGTCACGTTATACCAAAGAATTCATTGACAAAAACAGGACACTTTTCTATCAGCTTTTTTGGGAGAAGAATACCGCAAGGCATTACAGCATTTGGGAACGGTATCCGGCAGAGATGGGGATAAGATCAGCGAAGCCGGTGTTTCTGTTGCTTATGAGAATGGGATACCATATATTGATGAAGCGGAACTGGTGCTTACCTGTACAGCACTTTCTGCAACAGATATTACTATGGATCAGATGTTGGATGCAGAAATTGAGCCAAAATGGTATGCGGATGGCGATCTTCATACGATGTATGTTGGGAAGATTGAAGAGATATTAGTCCGTTAAGATTGAACGTGATAATTTATATACAGAATGCCATATATTTGCCTTGTATATATAGTATTTAATAATTACCGGAAGTAAAAAACAATAAGCCGCCTTACCGATCATGATCCGGTTGTCATTTGCAGAAGTTTAGGGCTTAAAATTACTGGTCAGGAATGGCTCTGAATTGTTGACAAATGAAAAGTCGCGTGCTAGTATTGTTTCTGGTGGCAGGTCCATGATCTGCCGGCAAATTTTATCTTTTTATTTTAATGTGAGGAGGACACGTTATGAGATTCACAAAAGTAACAAAGAGAGTATTATCGCTCTCCATGGCAGCAGCAGTAGCAGCAACAACAGTAGCAGTACCGGTTGTATCACAGAAGGCAGATGCAGCAAGCAAGTATTCCGCATATCTTTGCTTCGCATCAAAGAGTTACAATGGTGTTGCAGCTAACCATAATGATGCAAACCGTGCTAAGGGCGTATTTAATGGTGCAAAGGGCAATAAGAAGATTGCCGGTATCAAGGTTAAGAATGCTACATTCAAGAAAGGTAAATTCAAATTTACTGTATCTGTATCCGGTAAGAAATTAAAAGAAGTTTGCTAAGGATAAGGGCTGGAATTCAATCTATGTTGATACATCTCTTGCAGGAGCTAAGAAGAAAAAAACTTTCTGTTTCTAAGGTTACATTGAAGATGGATGGAAAGACAGTTAAGACAATTAAGAAACCTGCACTTACTCCGGATCCGGGCAAGAAGGATAAGTTCACTCCGATCATGGTTGTAAATACTTGGAACTCTAATGCTAATAAGAAATGTGCAGCAACAAGCATCAAGAAAATGCCTAAGAAGAGCATGACAGTTACTGTAACAGGTAAGCTTAAATAATTCTTATCATTAGGAAATATGAGGCGGTCGATTGATGATCTATCATGGTACGTCTGTAAATGAATGTATGAGAGAACCGGTACCTATTCGTACCGGTTCTTTTCTAAGCAATGAGAAAATATGGGGACATATGGAAGACTACGGAAAGTTTTTGGAGATGGTCAATGAGATCAAAAATATTGCAGTAACACAGGGTGGGAAATTAACCAAAGAAGAAATTTTGAGTTATTTGGGAGATATGCAGCTTTCCGAGGAACAGTTGCAGGCATTGTACCAGTATCTTGGAGCACATGCTATAGAAATTGAGAATTATGAATATAAGCCGGATAAAGACATGCTTCGCGCTATGACAGAGAATGAGCCTGTAGAACAGCAGGAGGAAGTAATTTCCGGAGAAGATAAAGAAGATCGTTCCGAGAGAAATCGCAGACTCTACCGTGAGGAATTGGATGCTTGGAATGATCACAATGATACAGTTACAGAAGCGGAGATTGTTCGCTTTTTTGCAGGGAGAACGTGCGTTACGTGACCGCATTATCGAGAGCAGACTGCACCGGGTGACGGAGATGACGAAAGAGTACCGCAAAAGAGAGGCACCGGTGGAAGAATTGATCGCAGAGGGCAATCTCGGATTGTTAGAAGGAATGCTTGTGATCGAGGAGAATACAGAACGCTATCTGTTGGGAAATGGCAAAGCAGATCTTGCTGCATTTTGGGGGACGTTAGAGTTAGAGGCAAAGTTGGCAATGGAGCGCTATATTGATGAAGAATTGCATAATAAAGATCAGGAAAGTGCGATGCTTGCCAAGACAAATCTTCTGCATGAGGCAACCAAATATCTTGCCGAGGAAAATGGTAAGATCCCGACGGTGCAGGAATTATCCTCATATACGCATATTTTGGAAGAGGAGATACTTCAGATCATGGGATTGTCGGAAGACACTAAAGAGTGGTTGCGATGCCGGAACCACAGCCGGAACAAATGGATGCAGAGAGTGGTGACGCGATCATTAATAATGATATAGGCAAATACAACGGACGATTCTATTTTAAGTCTGATTAAAAACCGTAACAAAGATGTTATGGAAGAAAATTCAAACAAGAACGCAACGGTTGCCTC
>VOFE01001140.1_pt1 | contig 10001 bp, 16 predicted proteins | sample 5384071 | NCBI WGS metagenome assembly VOFE01 (sample SAMN12384724, study PRJNA508395) | human gut metagenome | isolation source: healthy gut D | host: Homo sapiens
TTTTCCTCCTTTTTTCAGTGGAAATTCAGAAATCCATGATAGACTGCCTCCATCTTGACGGAAAGGATTTGCTGCAATGAAACGAATTGCTTCTCTCTTGCTGGGGCTGGCGATGGCTGCGGGCCGCGCTTTCTGGTACGCGGCGCGCAGGGCCGCGAGACGGCCGCGCAGGAATTTCCGGACGCTGTTTCCATCGTCCTCTCGGATGACGGCATTATTGTGGACGGGAAGGCGGTCTCCACAGACGAGTCAGCCGCCGTCCACACGGCCCATGACATTGTCTGCTATGAATCCGGCCGCGACTTCACCTACGGCGAGGGCACGGAGGCCGACGAACACACCGCCGAAGAGGCGGAGGCCCACACGGTGGTCCACATCATACAACCCGGCACCTACGCCCTCAGCGGCACCCCCTGTCCGCAGGACAGATCGCTGTGGACCTGGGGGGAGGACGCGGAGGACGACCCGGCGGCAGTGGTGACGCTGATCCTGAACGGCGTGGACATCACCTGCACTGTGGCCCCGGCGGTGATTTTCTATAACGTCTATGAGTGCGGCAAAGACAGACGAGGACACCGCCTCGGAGACCGTGGACACCTCCGCCGCCGGTGCCAACGTGCTGATTGCTGACGGTACTATCAACAACGTCACCGGCTCCTATGTGGCCCGGATCTACGACCCGGACAGCGTGGTGCTCAGCGAGGACGGAATGACCGTGGAGGACAGCGAGAAGCTCCACAAATACGACGGCGCATTTTACTCCAAGATGTCCATGAATGTGGACGGGGGTGAGGCCGGCACTGGTGTGCTGAACATCACCGCCGACAATGAGGGGCTGGACACGGAGCTCCACCTCACCATCAACGGCGGCACCATCAACATCACCTCCGGCAATGACGGCATCAACACCAATGAGGACAATGTATCCGTCACCACTGTCAACGGCGGTTCCGTGAACATTCAGGTCGCCGGCGAGACCGGCGAAGGCGACGGCATCGACTCCAACGGCTGGCTGGTAATCAACGGCGGCGCCGTCACCGCCGCGGCCTGCTCCGACAGCGGGGACGCGGGTATCGACGCCACCATGGGCATCACCATCAACGGCGGCACAGTAGCGGCCTCCGGCAATATGTATGACCAAATCGACGGCGGGGCCCAGAACTATGTGGTGTTCTCCTTTGCATCCCGGCAGAACGGCGGCCAGACCTATACCCTGCAAAACGCCGACGGGGGAGACTGTGGGCACCTGGACGCCGGCAAACGACTTCACCTGTCTGGTGGTGTCCTCCCCGGACCTGACGGCAGGGGACTACACCCTGTGGCAGGGAGACACCCAACTGGCCGGCACCATGTCCGACGGCGTGGGCAGCCCCGGCGGCGGTCGGCACATGGGCGGTGAGGCGCCTCCCGCGGACTTGGATCCTGGCAGGCGCCGGGAGGGCGAGGTGCCGGAGAACGCTGGCAGTGAAGTTCCGGACGATCCCCTGAGCGCCCGGATGGGGAAATGGAGCCTGACGGTAGGGAATCTCCCGCAGGCGGCCGCGGCCCCGGCGGCGGAGAGGGCGGCCAGAGCGCCGCGGGCCTGTCCAAGACATTCACTTTGTCGGATGGCGGAGCTTCTTTAACGGGCTCTCACCGACGGAGACAACAGAAGCCTCTGAGACGTAAAGACAGCGGGGCCGGTTTCCCGGCCCCGCCTGCTCATATTTTTTTTGATGGTGTTGATGGCGCCCTTCTCCAGCCGGCTCACCTGAGCCTGGGAGATGCCGACCTCCGCGCTGACCTCCATCTGGGTCTTTCCCTCGTAGAACCGCAGGGAGAGGATGCGCCGCTCCCGGTCATCCAGCCGCTTCATGGCCTCTTTCAGGGCGATGCGGTCCGTCCAGGCCTCGTCGGTGTTGCGGTTGTCGCTGACCTGGTCCATCACGCAGATGGCGTCGCCGCCGTCGGAGTACACCGGCTCGTAGAGGGACACCGGGTCCACGATGGCATCCATGGCGAACACCACCTCCTCCCGGGGATGCCCAGCTCCTGGGCGATCTGTTCCACAGTGGGCTCCCGCTGGTTTTCCGCCAGGTACTTGTCCCGACCTGCAGGACTTTATAGGCCGTGTCCCGCATGGAGCGGGAAACGCGGATGGCGCTGTTGTCCCGGAGATATCGGCGGATCTCGCCGATGATCATGGGCACGCCGTAAGTGGAAAACCGCACTGGCTGATTGATATCAAAGTTATCGATGGCCTTGATGAGCCCCACGCAGCCCACCTGAAACAGGTCGTCGGCGTTCTCGCCCCGGCCGGCGAAGCGCTGGATGACGGAGAGCACCAGCCGCAGATTTCCCCTCGATCAGTTTCCCGGCGGGCCTCCTGGTCCCCGGCCTTGGTGCGGCGCAGGAGTTCCATGGTCTCCTCGTTTTTCAACACCTTCAGCTTTGCCGCGTTGACGCCCGCGATCTCCACCTTGCCCTGCATGGCTGTGCCCCCTCAAACCCTGAAACTTCATGAGTTCAGTATGGCCGGAGGGCTTTTTCCTATACTGGAAGCTTTTTTGTCGCTTTCTGCCCGTCTGCATAAAACAGTGTTGGGACATTCCGTCCACTGCATAGTCTCAAGGCAGGGGGTGAGCGCGGTGCAGTGCAGGATCCGGGATTTCCGGTGCAAGGAGGTCATCAACATCTGCGACGGCAGCCGCCTGGGCTGCGTGGGGGACCTGGACGTGCGGGTGCTGGAGGGGCAGGTGGTAGCCATCATCGTCTACGGCCCGGGCCGCTTTTTCGGCCTGTTCGGCCAGGGGGGAGGACTACTACATTCCCTGGGACTGCGTCCAGCGATTCGGGGAGGACATCATCCTCATCGACAAGCCCTTCCAGCGCCGGGATCCCCGCCTGGAGCGGAAGCGGCGCAAGCGTTGCTGACAAATGCCCCCGCGGCTTTCACCGCGGGGGCATTTGCGTATGCCGGCGGAGCGGTCACGGCTCCTCCGGATAGCTGATCTTCAGCGTCATGCCGTCGTGCCAGACACCGGCGCTGCGGGAGATGGGCAGATACTGCCCCTCGGTAAAGCCGATGGTCTCCCCTGTCGTGGAAGGTGACATCCTCCTCCAATACATAGCTGGCCAGATCCAACACGGAAGCTGTGCAGGTCACCCTGGGGCAGCCTGGGTGTCCAGAACCTCTATCTCCTCCTTGCCGAAGGCCGCAAGGCCGTCAGTGTAGCCGCACAGGCCCCTTCCCGGCGGTAGAGGCCCATCCACACCAGATCCAGCAGGGGCAGCTCCCCGTCCTCCATGGGTTGAGACGCGTTAAGATAGAACTCCGGCTGGTACACGGTGCCGTTGGCGTAGACACCCAGCGTTCCGCGCTGGCGGCAGGCGGCACACACCAGCTTCACCTGGAGTATGGCCGCCTGCTCGGACGGATCTCCGTCCCGGGGCAGGACGGTCACCAACAGCTGGCCCCGGTGGCGGGCAGCAGATTCCGCTGCCTCCGGCCACAGGTAGTTGTGGGCGGCGTTTTCCTCCGCCTCGCCGTGGGGGCACAGGGAATGGGTATAGGCAGACCGCCGCCAGCATTCCACTGACCTCAAAGGTCAGGGTGCTGCCGCCCTTCAGTCCTCCGCCTCTGTGAGGCAGGGGATGCCGTACAGATCGTCCTGCAGATCCCGGCGGAACTGGTCCGGGTCCCAGGCAGGCGCTTCCAGTAGGACAAAGGCCAGGAAGGCGCCCCCTCCGGCTGGGTCAGGGCGGGCTGGTCCTCCGCTGCAAAGGGAGAAATCCCTGTCGAACAGGACCATCTGCTGGTCCTGCCCCCGGATGTAACACAGGCGCATCGTCCGGTCCGGATGGACCGCGAACCATTCCAGGGATAGTCCCCTCCGTTCCCCAGCCCCGCCTGGGCGGCCAGGAAGGTTCGGCCCCGGCGGTCCAGCTCCGGCAGCCGGCGCACAAACTCACGGACCCAGGAGAGGGGAAACTTGGACAGCGCCGCCTCGTTCATGAAGAAACGCCCCAGCAGGCCGATCTGCAGAAGACCGTGAAGAAGCTGGAGGAGGCCTATAACTTCGTCCGTCAGCTGTCCGAGAGCGGCCAGTCCCTGCTGTTCGTGGGCACCAAGAAGCAGGCTCAGGAGGCCATCAAGGAAGAGGCTCTGCGCTGCAATATGTACTATGTCAACGCCCGCTGGCTGGGCGGCATGATGACCAACTTCAAGACCATGCGCACCCGTATCGACCGCCTGAACCAGCTCAAGACCATGCAGGCCGACGGCACCTTCGATATGCTGCCCAAGAAGGAAGTCATCAAGCACCTGGGCGAGATCGCCAAGCTGGAGAAGTACCTGGGCGGCGTGAAGGAAATGAAGAAGCTGCCCGGCGCCCTGTTCATCGTGGACACCCGCAAGGAGCGCAACGCCATCGCCGAGGCCCATCGTCTGGGCATCCCCGTTGTGGCCATCGCCGATACCAACTGCGATCCCGACGAGATCGACTATCCCATCCCCGGCAACGATGACGCCATCCGCGCCATCCGCCTGATCTCCTCCATTATGGCCAACGCCATGATCGAAGGCCGCCAGGGCGAGCAGACCGAGGAAGCCGCCCAGGAGACCGCTGAGTAAGCGTATATTTTCAGGCTGTATCACCGCGTAACCACGGGGCAGGGTGTATGCCCTGCCCCTTTTACTGTATTATTATGAAATTGGAGGAACTAAGAATGTCTTTTACTGCTGCTGATGTGAAGACCCTGCGCGAGATGACCAGCGTGGGCATGATGGACTGCAAGAAGGCCCTGACCGAGTGCGACGGCGACATGGACAAGGCCGTTGAGTATCTGCGGGAGAAGGGCCTGGCCAAGGCCGCCAAGAAGGCCGGCCGCATCGCCGCCGAGGGTATGTCCTATGCCCTGGTGGAGAACGGCGTGGGCGCCCTGGTGGAAGTCAACTGCGAGACCGACTTCTGCGCCAAGAGCGACCTGTTTGTCGCCTTCGTCAAGGATATCGCCAAGGCCGTTCTGGATAACGACCCCGCCGATGTGGACGCCCTGATGAACTGCAAGTATCCCGGCACCGAGCTGACCGTGTCCGAGACCATGCCCGAGAAGGTCATGTCCATCGGCGAGAACCTGCAGATCCGCCGCTTCGTCCGCTTCGCCGAGAACACCAGCGTGGGCTATGTCCATGCCGGCGGCAAGATCGGCGTTCTGGTGAACCTGGCCGTGGAGGGCGTGGACGCCTCCGAGATCGGCAAGAACGTCGCCATGCAGATCGCCGCTCTGAATCCCCGCTTCTGGGATAAGTCCCAGGTCACCGAGGACGTCCTGGCCGAGGAGAAGAAGATCGCCCTGGCTCTGATGGACAGCGATCCCAAGATGGCCTCCAAGCCCGCCCAGGTCAAGGAGAAGATCGTCATGGGCAAGATGAACAAGTTCTATGAGGAGAACTGCCTGCTGCAGATGGAGTTCGTCCGCAGCGACCTGTTCCAGGGCACCGTGGAGCACTACATTGCCGACGCCGCCAAGAAGCTGGGCGGTTCCGTGAAGTTCGTCAACGCTGTTCGCTCTGGCGGTTTTGGCAATGCTTATCAGTAAGGTGATTTACCTTTACGCCCCTTATTCTGCGGCGATGGACGTGGTGTTCAGCTTCTGCCTGTACACGCTGGCGCCTCTGTCCATCGGTCTGGGGTTGTTCAATTTGATTCCCCATCCCGCCGCTGGATGGGTCCAAGGTGCTGGCGGCGTTTCTGCCGGACCGGCAGTACATCACGCTGATGCGGTATGAGCGGTACGGCATTGTCGTGCTGTTGGTGTTGTCCTTTGTGGGCATCGGCAGCAGTTTGATCTCCCGGGGCATCCTGGGCATTTACAGTGCCCTGTTGTCCCTGATTTTTGGTTGAGGTGAACGGTTTGCAAAACCCCGTATTCAAGCTGGAAAAGGTGGTCCGCAGCAAATCCGAGGAAGAGATGCAGGACTTTTGAGGGCCCTCTGGACCTGATTCTATATCTGCTGGGCAAGAACAAAATGGAGATCCAGGACATCTCCATCTCCCTGATCTGCGACCAGTACATGGCGTGGCTGGCCCGGCGGCAGGAGATGGATCTGGAGGTGGCCAGCGAGTTCGTCACCATGGCCTCCCAACTGGTGTACATCAAGACCCGGATGCTTCTCTCCATTGAAGATGAGGAGGCCCAGAGCGAGATGGATGCCCTGATCGCCTCTCTGGAGGAGCGGAAGCGCAACGAGAACTACGCCAAGGTGAAGTCCATGGCCGCCCGGCTGGAGCCCATGGGAGAATTCGGACGGAATATCCTCACCCGTCCGCCGGAGCCGGTGAAGCGGGGAAAGATCTACGAGTACGACCAGACACCGGCGGACCTGGTCTTGGCCATGGCCGAGATCCAGGGCCGGGCGGAGCGGTCCCTGCCGCCGCCCCGCTCCGCCTTCCAGGGCATCGTCCAGCACGAGCCCTATCCCGTGGAGAGCAAGGCCCGGGAGATTCTGAGCCGGCTAAGGACTCACGGCGTCACTCGGTTTCTGCTGCTGTTTCGGGGCAGCCGCAGCCGCAGCGAGGTGGTGGCCACCTTTCTGGCGGTGCTGGAGCTGTGCCGGGCCCACATCCTGCATCTGGCAGGGAGTGAGACGGACTGCACTGTCCGGCAGGAGCGGGAGTTGCCCCAGGATCTGAAACTGTGAGAGAGGACCGTTCCAAGATGGAGATGAAAGAGATCGAATCGGCAGTGGAGGGTATCCTGTTTGCCTCTGGGGAGCCGGTGCAGACCGACCGGATCTGCGTGGCCCTGGAGATGGACCGCCCCACGGTGGAGCAGGTGCTCCAGAAGCTGATGGACTACTATGCCTACGAGCGGCGGGGCATCCGGCTGCTGCGCATGGAGGATACCTGGCAGCTGTGTTCCGCGCCGGACTACGCGGATGTGATCCGAAAAGCCTTTGAGATCCGCAAGCCCGCCAAGCTCAGCCAGCCCGCGCTGGAGGTGCTGGCCATCATCGCCTACTACCAGCCGGTGACCCGGGCCTATGTGGACCAGATCCGCGGGGTGGACAGCGCCTATACGGTGGGGCTGCTGCTGGAGCGGGAGCTGATCGAGGAGTGCGGCCGCCTGCAGGTACCCGGAAGGCCCCGCCTGTACCGGACCACCAAACAGTTTCTCCGGGCCTTCCATCTGACCAGCCTGGATGACCTGCCGGAGCTGCCGGACCTTGGCGGCGAGGGACAGATGCGGATCGGCGAGGACGGACAGATCATGGACCCGGCGGACACGGCAGAGATCACCGGAGCCGACACGCCGGAGACGGCCGGCGCCATGGAGGAAGAGGCGCCTTGAGAATCCGCTCCGCCAGAGCGGTCTGCAGGGGGGTGATGGACGTTGCTGGGACTTTGGATCACGTTGGCGGTGCTGCTGGCACTTGCGATTTTTCTGTGGCGGCTGCGGCTGGGACTGTATGTGGTCTTCGGCAGGGGGCAGGCCGCGGCGGATTTGACGATTGGTCCCTTCCGGGTCCGGCTGGTACCGTCCAAAGAGACAAAAAAAACGCCGCAGGAAACCAAAAAAACGGGAAAGCCTAAAAAGGAGCCGAAGGACCTGGCAGAGGCGGCAAAAAAAATCCCGAAGCCCAAACTGGAAGATCTTCAGGACGCCGCAAGGACGCTGTGGCCCGCCGCCAAAAAGGCTCTGCGCCGCACCCGGCGGGGTATCCGCGTAGACCCGCTGCGCCTGTCCGCCACCCTGGGCGGGGCGGAGGACCCGGCGGCAGCCGCAGAGTTGTACGGTGGACTCCACGCCCTGGTCTGGACCGGGATGCCGGCTCTGGAGAAGCTGGTGGTGATCCGGGATCCCGGGATTCATCTCGGAATTGATTTTGACGCGCAGGAGACCCGGGCGGAAGGAGGAGCTTGGCATCTCCATCCGGCTGGGGACGCTGATCGCCGTGGGAACGCAGCTGGCGGTCCCGGCCATCGGCTGGCTCCGGCGGTTCATGAAGCGGCGGCGGATGCCGCCCGCATCCAAAGCAGCAGACAACAAGGCGGCAGAACACCCCGCCGCGTGACGAGAAAGGATGGCATCCATGGACGAGACAATGGACAAGAAGAGACCCTCAGCGATTTGATGCGTTCCACGATGGACAAGATCCGGGAGATGGCGGACACCAACACCATCGTGGGGCAGCCCATCACCACGCCTGACGGCGTGACTCTGATCCCCATTTCCCGGGTCAGTATGGGCTTCGGCTGCGGCGGCGGCGCCGACTACGGTAAGACCCAGCCCAAGGACTTCGGCGGCGGCAGCGGCGCAGGCGTGAAGATTGAGCCTGTGGCGTTCCTGGTGATCCGGGAGGGAACGACCCGGGTGCTGCCGGTGGCGATGCCGCCCATGACCACGCTGGACCGGGTGGTGGAGATGATGCCGGATCTGGTGGACAAAGTGGAAAAATATTTCGACAAGAAGGAAGAAAAAGAACCCGTCTGAACGGGGTATACTACCATCACCAAACAAATGAGGTGATGGCATTTGCAAACCCTGCTCCGGCGGCTTGCCGCTTTGGGGATCGCTCTGGCGGCCCTGTTCAGTCTTTTTCCTTGTCAGACGCACGCGGTCAGTACGTCTGCCTCCTCCGCTATTTTGATGGACGTGGACAGCGGCCGGGTGTTGTATGAGCAGAACGCCGACGCGAAAATGCTGATCGCCAGCACTACCAAGATTCTGACGGCCCTGGTGGCTATCCGGGAGGGAGACCTGAACGATGTGGTCACGGTCTCCCGGGAGGCGGCGTATACAGAGGGCTCCTCCATGTATCTGAAGGTGGGGGGAGAAGCTGACACTGGAGACACTGCTGTATGGACTGCTTTGCTCTGCTCCGGCAACGATGCGGCCGTGGCCATTGCCGAGCACATCAGCGGCAGCCAGGAGGACTTTGCAAAGCTCATGAATGCAACGGCCCGGGAGATCGGCATGGAGCACTCCTCCTTCGCCAACCCCAACGGGCTGGACCATGAGGACCATTACTCCACGGCCCGGGACATGGCGCGTCTTGCCTGCGCGGCGGTGGAAAATGAGACTCTGGTACGGATGGCCTCCACCCGCAGCGTCACCATTGGCGGGCGGACCATGACCAACCACAACAAGCTGTTGAACCAGATAGGGGGTGTATCGGCCTGAAGACCGGCTATACCATGGCGGCAGGCCGGACGCTGGTGAGCTGTGTGGAGCGAAACGGCCAGCGGCTGGTGGCGGTGACTCTCCAGGACGGCAACGACTGGGCGGACCACGCGGCGCTGTATGACTACGGTTTTTCCACCTATCCCGCCAAGCTGGGGGCCTCTCTGGGCCAGACAATCCAGCGGGTCCAGGTGGAAAACGGCATGAGCGCCACGGTGCCCCTGGTGGCGGCGGACAGCTTCGCCTGGCCGCTGGCGGGGGAGTCCCTGGAGCTGGACGTGGAGCTGGCCGGATCTCTGCGGGCCCCCATCCGGGCCGGCCGGCGGGCCAGGGAGGCGGGTTTCTCGGTCAATGGAAAGAGGTGGGCCGGGTGGCGCTGCTGACGGTGAAGCGGCTCAAGCGGATTCGGGAGGGGCGCCTCCTGCTGGACCGCGATCTGCGGCCCGGCCAGTGGCGGCCTCTGACCCAGGCGGAGGTCAAGGTACTGCGGGAGGAATCTTTTCTGCAAGAATAAGAATTTTTTCTTGCAAAAGGGAGAAGTCGCGCTATAATATCCCCGAAAGAACGGCACAAATGGGGCCAACTGGCGGCGCTGTGACAGAATTTCCCCGGGTCAGCGGGCCAGGCTGGGCTGGCGGTGCCGGACCGACGCGGAACAGGAGGGCGATTTTATGTCAAAGGATATTCTATCTCTCATCAGCAGTAAAATGAACACCTTTTCCAAGGGGCAGAAGCTCATTGCCAACTACATCCTGTCCTCCTACGACAAGGCGGCGTTTATGACGGCCAGCAAGCTGGGCAAGACCGTTCACGTCAGTGAATCCACCGTGGTGCGC
>VOFE01001159.1_pt1 | contig 10001 bp, 9 predicted proteins | sample 5384071 | NCBI WGS metagenome assembly VOFE01 (sample SAMN12384724, study PRJNA508395) | human gut metagenome | isolation source: healthy gut D | host: Homo sapiens
CGAAGCACCGGAGATGGCCCGGCAGCACGACATCGAACAAAAGACGAGCGGAATGTGGCTATCCGGAACCGGGCCAAGGCCGTGTCCGGCGAGGTCCCTCCAGTGGAACGTTCTGGCGGCGGCATGGCTCTCCATCGGCCTGGATGCGCCCCTGTGGGTCCCCTGGCTGCCACCGGTGTCTTCGTAGCCAAATCCGTGCTGGAGCTGTATCTCATGATCCGCTACGAGCAGGAGATGTAAGGGTGCGCCGGGATGAAAAAGCGCTGGTATCTGCTGTTGATCGCGGCGGGGCTTCTGCTGTGCGCGGTCCCGCTCCAATTCCCCAGCATCTCCCCAAGCCCGTCTTTGCTCTGCTGGCTGCGGGGTGGGTCCGTACTGGTGGGCGGTTCCCTCGGCTCCCTGCTGTGTCGGGTCATTCGGATTCGCGACCCGGTACTCGTTCAGGCTTACAAAAACAGCAGCGACGAGCGGAACACCATGATCTGCGAAAGGCGGCGGCCCGGGCCCGGGTCATGCAGGGGCGGTCCTGTATTTCGGCGCGGCCTATGCCCGCTTTCTGGAGCTGCCCATGTGGATCACCTGGGGGCTGGTTGGGTTCTGCCTCGCCTGGGGGCTTCTGGAATGGGGCCTCACCCTCTGGTACCGGCACAGGATGTAGCAAAACAGGACCCCGGCAAGCAGCCGGGGTCCTGTTGGTCTGCCGCTCACTTGCAGCAGCTCTTGATGTCGTCGCGCTCTCCGGCCGCTTGACGGTGTTGGGCGGGAAGAACTCGCCCACCGGGAAGGAGATGTTCCGGAACAGAGCGCAGGGGTCCTCGCAGCCGTCGCCGCAGGCGCACTCCTTGTCGGGCATACAGTAGTCGTAGACGGGCACCAGCAGCTGGGTGTCCCGCTCCAGCCGGACGATGGAGAACTGGCCCAGGGTCACATAGATCCGTCGGCTGTCGTCCCCGCTGGACAGCTCCCCGCCGAAGCAGTCGCCCACGAAGGTGGGGATTTCACACAGGTCGCAGTCGCAGTCCCGCTTGCAGCACGGCAGTCCATGATGCGGGCGTCCAGAACGATGGGGTCCACGGCCTCCACCACGGCGGTGGGCGTGTTGGACCTTCGCATCATCTGGGGATCCGGCTCTCCGGCCCGCATCTCGGAGGAGAAGATCTTGGCGCTGCCCTCGCTGCCGAACAGGATGCAGCGCTTGTCGAACACGCACAGGCCCTCCACCGTCACCGGCACCGGGCAGCTGAGAGAGGCCTGGAGCGTCACATGGTAGAAGAAGCGCATATCCACGGTGTAGAAGCCCCGGTTGAAGCTGACCGGCTCCACATCCACATAGACGTACAGCAGCTTGGCGCTGCCGCCCTTCACGGACAGGGCGCGGTTGATGATGTCCACACACTGCAGCTTGGGGTAAAACCGCAGGTCCTCGATGCAGTCCTTATCGCGGCAGGAATCAAAAATCTTCCTGGTATGGATGCAAACCGCCTCCCGGATGCCGCAGGAGTCCTCCACGGGACCGGGCATAACTTTTCGGGCATTGCAATACCTCCTAATAAGTAGCTGGATGAAAGAGAAGCTCTTTCAATCCAGTGTATGCGCCCGGCTCCCATTGGTGCGGCGGCGGGGAAATTCGGACTATACAAACCCGGCGGTCCTGCGGTATAATACAATTGTATCCAATCCCATTCCAAGGAGGTGACGCGGATGCCCGGCTTTATCCATGACAAGCTGGAGATCAAGTTTCTGATCCTGTATATCACCGCCCGGGTGATCGAGCCGATTCCCTTTGATACCGTGTGGGATCTGGCCATGTGCGACGAGGGCGTGGACTATTTCGACTTTGCCGAGTGCCTCTCCGATCTGGTGCGGACTGAGCATCTGACGCTGTCTGCGGACGGGCTGTACGCCATCACCGACAAGGGCCTGCGGAACAGCCGGATCTGCGAGTCCAGCCTCCCCTACTCCGTGCGGCTGCGGTGCGACAAGAACCTGGCGGCCTGCAACCGCCACCTGCGGCGCAAGAGCCAGGTGAAGGCCTCCACGGAGAAGCGGCCCAACGGCACCTACACGGTGCGGCTGGAGCTGTCGGACGACATGGGCAGCTGTGATGGACCTGCGGCTGGCCATCCCCCGGGAGGACATGGCCGCCATGCTGACGGAGCGGTTCCAGAAATCCCCGGAGCGGCTGTATGGCGAGATCATGCGGGCCCTGATGTCCCCGAGCCCGAGTGACGAGGCCCCGTAAGGAGGGGCGGCGAGGGGCTCCTTCTCCTGGCCGCCGGGTCCCCGCTCCACGGCCTGTCGGCCCGTTTTGGGAGATAAGGAGGGATTCTCTTGCTTCAGATCGTATGGAACTGGATGCTCGTCGCGGTCTTCCCCTTCTGGCCGGTCTGCTGTTCCGCTGGCCTGGCGCCGCTGGCGGCGCGGCTGGTGCTGACAGCGGGGCGACTTTAACCCTGATCCTTTCCTGGGGCCAGCGCAGTCGAACATCCGCTGGCAGAAATCCTGGAAGGAGGTGAAATCGCCGTCCTGCTGCCGCTGGCGCACCACCGCCTGGATAAAGCCCCGGCCGATGTTCTTCACCGCCACCAGGCCGAAGCGGATGCCGCCCTCCTCCACGGTGAACCGGTCATAGGAGCGGTTCACATCCGGCGGCAGCAGGGCGATGCCGCAGTCCTTGCACTCGGCGATATACTCGGCCACCTTGTCGGAGTTGTCCAGCACCGAGGTCAGCAGGGCGGCCATATACTCCCGGGTGAAGTGGCACTTGAAATAAGCCGTCTGATAGGCCACCACCGCATAGCTGACAGCGTGGGCCTTGTTGAAGGCGTAGTTGGCGAAGTCGTAAATCTCATCAAAAATGGCCTGGGCCGTGGCCTCGGGGATGCCGCTGGCCACGCAGCCCCGGATGTTCCGGGCGGGGTCGCCATGGAGGAAGGCCTCCCGCTCCCGCTCCACGTCCTTGGCCTTCTTTTTGGACATGGCCCGGCGGACCATATCCGCCTGGCCCAGGGAGTAACCGGCCAGCTCCTGGAAGATCTTGATGACCTGCTCCTGATACACGATGCAGCCGTAGGTTCCGGAGAGGATCGGCTCCAGACTGGGGTGCTTATAGGTCACCAGCTTGGGGTCGTGCTTACAGGCCACGAACCGGGGGATGGAGTCCATAGGGCCGGGGCGGTACAGGGCGATGATGGCGGTGATGTCCTCGATGTTCTGGGGCTTCAGCCCCAGGCACACACCGGTCATGCCGGAGGACTCCATCTGGAACACGCCGCCGGTTTTGCCCTGGGTCAGCATATCGAAGGTGGCCTTGTCGTCCATGGGAATGTCCGCCAGGCGGAAATCCGGGTGGTCCTTCTGGACCATTTTCACCGCATCGTCCAGCACCGTCAGGTTCCGCAGACCCAGAAAGTCCATTTTCAGCAGGCCCAGCTCCTCCAGGGTCACCATGGTATACTGGCACACGATGGACTCGTCGTTCCGGGCCAGGGGAACGTATTCGTACACCGGCCGCTTGGTGATGACCACGCCGGCGGCGTGGGTGGAGGCGTGCCGGGGCATTCCCTCCAGGGCCCGGGCGGTGTCGATGAGCTTTGGACCCGGGGGTCCTGCTGGTACAGGTCCGACAGCTGCTTGGACAGCTTCAGCGCATCGTTCAGGGTGATGTGAGGCCCGGTAGGCACCAGCTTGGCCACGGTATCCGTTTCGGCATAGGTCATGTTCAGCACCCGGCCCACGTCCCGGATAGCGGCCCGGGCGGCCATGGTGCCGAAGGTGACGATCTGGGCCACATGGTCGTCGCCGTATTTGCGGCGGACATAGTCCACCACCTCGCCCCGGCGGGTGTCGCCGAAGTCCATGTCGATATCCGGCATGGACACACGCTCCGGGTTCAGGAAGCGCTCAAAATACAGGCTGTACTGCATGGGGTCGATGTCCGTGATACGCAGGCAGTAGGACACCATGCTGCCGGCGGCGGAGCCGCGGCCCGGGCCCACAGGGATCCCCGCGCCCTTGGCATAGTTCACGAAATCCTGGACGATGAGGAAATAGTCCGTGAAGCCCATTTTCCCGATCATGTCCAGCTCATAGTCCAGCTGCCTGTGATAGGCGGGGTTTTCGCCGTAGCGCGCCCGGAAGCCACGCTCGCACAGCTCCCGCAGATAGGTGGGGGAGTCGTACCCCGGCGGCAGCCGGAACTCCGGCAGGTGATACTTGCCGAAGGTGAAGTCAAACTGGCACCGGTCGGCGATGCGCTGGGTGTTCTCCACGGCATCGGGATATCCGGCAAACAGCTCCTCCATCTCCTCCGTGGAGCGGATGTAGAAATTCCGCGGCTCATAGCGCATGCGGTTTTCATCGTCAACGATCTTGCCGGTCTGGATGCACAGCAGCACATCGTGGCTTTCGGCGTCCTCCTTCCGGAGATAGTGGGCGTCATTGGTGCAGACCAGGGGAATGCCCGTCTCCTGGTGCAGGCGCAGCAGGCCCCGGTTCACCGTGGCCTGCTGGGGGATGCCGTGGTCCTGAAGCTCCAGATAGAAATTGTCCCTGCCCAGAATGTCCTGCATGGTCAGGGCATATTCCTTGGCCCCCTCATAGTCGCCGCCGACCAGGCGGCGGGGAATTTCACCGGCCAGGCACGCCGACAGGCCGATAAGACCCTCCGAATGCCGGCGCAGCAGGTCCAGGTCGATGCGGGGCTTGATATAGAACCCGTCCACAAAGGCCTGGCTCACCAGGTACGACAGGTTCCGGTAACCGGTCTCGTTCTGACACAGCAGCACCAGGTGCCGGGACTCCGCGTCCAGCTCATAGGTTTTGTCCAGCCGGGTCCGCCGGCCACATACACCTCGCACCCGATGACCGGATGGATGCCCTGGGCCTTGCAGGCCCCGGTAAAAGTCGATGGCGCCGTACATAACGCCGTGGTCCGTGATGGCCACCGCCGTCTGGCCCAGCTCCTTCACCAGCTTCGGCAGGTCCCGGATGCGGCACGCACCGTCCAGCAGGCTGTACTCCGTGTGGACGTGCAGATGGGCAAAGGCCATATCACGCCTCCTCCAGCATATCGGTGAGGAGCTCCGCCGCCGTGACGATCAGGCGGCCGCAGTGGTCGCCGCCTGCCAGCTCCAGGGCCAGCTCCGACGGCTCCAGATCCTGGGCCCGCAGCAGCTCCCGGCAGTCCATCCGGTGGAACCGCTCCAGAAAACGCCGCTGGTACTCCTTCACCACGGCGGTGACGGCAGGGCGGTCGGTGGGGTCGGGGCACGCGGTCCCCAGCAGCATCACCGGTGCGGACACCGCGCCGCAGATGCTTCCGCAGCGGACGCCGCCGCCCATACCGGCTCCCAGGGCCATGGCCTGCTCCCAAGGTCAGGCCCGCCCGGTCCCGAAAGGCGGCCAGCAGGCACTGGTTGCAGTTCAGGCCCTGCCGCCGGTAGTCCATAGCGGCCTGGCATCGTTGGGTTTTATTCATGGACATCGTTGGCCTCCTCCATTAGCTTGCGCATCCGGTGATTCATGCAGGATTTGCTCACCGGTGGGTCGCAGCGCTCTGCTAATTGCTGCAATGACATTTCGGGGTTTTCCAGCCGCAGCCGGGCCGCCTGGCGCAGCTTCTCCGGCATTTGGGCCAGCCGCCCGCTGCTCTCCAGCCGCCGGATCCCGGCGATCTGCTCCAGGGCGGCGTCCACGGTTTTGTTGACGTTGGCCATGTCGCAGTTCATGGCCCGGTTGGCGCCGTTGCGGATCTCCTTGTCCACCTTGGCGGTCATGATGTCCATGGCCGCCACCGGGGCGCCGATGGTGGTCAGCAGGTCCTCAATGTGCTCGGACTGCTTGAAATAGATGACGCTGCTGCCGCTGCGGCGGACGCTGTGGGGCAGAAAGCCCATCTCCGTCAGCAGGGCCGAAACCTCCCGGCTGGCCTGGGTGTGGGAGGTGGCCAGCTCCAGGTGATAGCGCTTTTCCGGGTCCGTGACGCTGCCCCCGGCCAGAAAGGCCCCCCGCATAAAGGCGGTGCGGCAGCAGTCGTCCTCCAGCAGGCCGAAATTCACGTGCAGCACCAGGCTGGGGTCATAGCCCAGCAGGTCCACGATCCGGGCCAGCTTGTGGCGCTGGGTGATGCGGAAGATCAGCTTGTCCCGGGTGCCGTCCGGCAGACTGTCGAATTTCAGGGAAAAGGCCCGCTGGAACAGCCGGGGCAGCCGGGCGGCAAACTCGGGATTCTCCGTGATGATGCGCACCTCGGCGGCGGTGAAGGTGTTGCAGAACAGCAGCACCCCATAGGCCTCCGCCCGGGCGCAGCACTGCCGGGACACCGGCTGGCGGCACAGCTCGCTTTTGACTTTATAGGCAAAGGACTGCATGGATGGTTCTCCTCTTACGTTTCTACGCGGTTGCAGGTGGTGCGGTGGGAGTCCCGGCAGACCAGGCGGATATTCCGCTGGTTGTGCAGCTGCACCAGCTCCCAGGCCAGATGGCCGGGATTGTGGCGTACCAAGCCGTTTTCCACCGTGGCCACCGGGCGGCTGATGATCTCCACCCCCAGGGCCTCCACGGCCTCCCGGTCGCAGAAGATGGGCTCCGCCCCCTCCAGGGCGTAGCGCTGCACTACCGCCGGGGGAATGGGGGAGGAATTGGTCAGGCACAGGTCGAACAGGCCCGGGCAGGAGTGCTTGAACAGGGCCCGGATGTGGTCCGACACCGTGTAGCCCTCGGTTTCGCCGTCCTGGGTCATGACGTTGCAGACGTAGACCTTCAGCGCCCGGGAGCGCCGGATGGCGTCCACAATGCCGTCCACCAGCAGGTTGGGAATGATGCTGGTATACAGGCTTCCGGGGGCCAGAACGATGACCTCCGCCTGCTCCAGGGCCTCGATAGCCGCCGGAAGGGCACGGGGGTGCTCCGGGATCAGCCGCACCCGGCGGATGCGGCAGTCCTGCTCCTTCTTGCAGCGGAAGATGTGGCTCTCGCCCACCACGCTGGCCCCGTTTTCAAAGGTGGCCTCCAGCTGTACGTCCGCCGTGGTCACCGGCAGCACCCGGCCGGTGATGGCCAGCACCTGGCTCATACTCTCCACGGCCCGGTCAAAGCTGGGCATGATGCCGTTCAGGGCCGCCAGAAACAGGTTGCCGAAGCTCTGCCCGGCCAGGGTCCCCTCCGGGAAGCGATAGTGCATCAGCTGGGCCATCAGAGGCTCGGCGTTGGCCAGCGCCTCCAGACAGCTGCGGATATCCCCCGGCGGGGGCATTCCCAGGTCCTGCCGCAGGCGGCCGGAGCCGCCGCCGTCATCCGCCACCGTGACGATGGCGGTGAGATTTTTCGTATACAGCTTCAGCCCCCGCAGCAGCGTGGACAGCCCTGTGCCGCCGCCGACGGCGGCGATGCGGGGGCCGTGCTCCGGGGCCACAGAATAGCAGCCGCCCATACGCGCACCTCCTTACCGGGAGATATCCCGGTGGTTTTCCGTCACCTGATAGCCCATCCGGGCGATATACTCCGCCAGCTCATGGGCCACGGCCACGGAGCGGTGGTGGCCGCCGGTGCAGCCGATGCCGATGACCAGAACGGTTTTGCCCTCCTCGCTGTACAGCGGCAGCAGGAAGGTGATCATTTTCTCCAGCTGGGCCATGAACTCGTGGGTCTGGCGGAAGGAGAACACGAAGTCCCGGACCTCCTGGTCCAGGCCGGTTTTGTTTTTCAGCTCCGCCACATAGTAGGGGTTGGGCATGAACCGCACGTCGAACACCAGGTCCGACTCGATGGGGATGCCGTGCTTGAAGCCGAAGGACAGGACGCTGACGTTGAGCCCGCCCCGGTCCGACGGGGTGCCGAACAGGTTCAGCATCTCACTGCGGAGCTTGGCCGTGGACAGGGAGGAGGTGTCCAGCACAAAATCCGCGTGATCCCGCACCGGCTGCATCAGCGCCCGTTCCCGCCGTACAGCCTCCTCCACGCTGAGGCCTTGGCCTGCAGGGGATGCATGCGCCGGGTCTCCTTATAGCGGTTGATGATGGTGGGGGTGTCCGCCTCCAGAAACAGCATCCGGCAGTTGACGCCGCTGGCCTTCAGCTGCTCCAGGGTGTCGATGAGCATATCCGTGGGCTCGCCGGAGCGCACGTCATACACCAGGCCACTCGGTCATACCGCCCGCTGGAGGCGGCGCAGAACCCGGCGAACTTCATCATCATCTCCGCCGGAAGATTGTCCACGGTATAGTAGCCGATGTCCTCCAGAAACGAGGCGGCCTTGCTCTTGCCGCCGCCGGACAGACCGGATATGATCAGAATTTCCATTGTATTTCCTCTTTTCCCGGGGTTATTCGCCGACGAAACGGACCTCCGGCTCCAGCCGGATGCCGTGGGCCAGGTAAACGGCCTCCTGCACCCGGCGGATCAGCTCCCGCACGTCGGCGCAGGTGGCGCTGCCGGTGTTGATGACGAAGCCCGCGTGCTTTTCCGACACCTGGGCTCCGCCCACCGTCAGGCCCTTCAGGCCCGTCTGGTCGATGAGGGTCCCGGCATAGTAGCCCTCCGGCCGCTTGAAGGTGCTGCCGGCGCTGGGCCATTCCAGGGGCTGGGAGGCCCTGCGCCGGGCCATCAGGTCATCCATCCGCTGCCGGATGGCGGCGGGATCGTCCGGGGTCAGGCGCACCACGGCCCCCAGCACCACGGCTCCGTCCTCCAGAAACCGGCTGTGCCGGTAGGCAAATTCTGCCTGGTCCCCGGTGAAGCGGCGGATGCCGTCGGGGTACAGGGCGGTGACCTCCGTCACCACCTGGCGCATCTCGCCGCCGTAGGCCCCGGCGTTCATGCAAACCGCGCCGCCCAGGCTTCCGGGGATGCCGTGGGCAAATTCCAGCCCGGCCAGGCCCGCCTGCTGGGCGTATACCGCCAGGCGGCTGAGCAGGACGCCGGCGTCGGCCTCCAAGGTCACGTCGTCCAGGCGGCGGATGCTCGTCATGCGCTCCGCCGTTTTGATGACCAGGGTGTCAAGCCCCCGGTCCGACACCAGCAGATTGGTGCCCCGGCCCAGCAGAAACGGCCGGATGCCGCACTCCTCCGCCAGGCCCAGCAGGATCACCAGCTGCTCCCGGCTTTCCGGAAAGGCCATGCGCCGGGCGAGGCCGCCGATGCGGAAGGAGGTGTGGCGGCTCATGGGCACGTCCCGCTCCACCGTCATATCCGGCAGGTAATCCCGGATCTTTTCGTCCGATTGTTCATACCACTGCATAGCGATCTCCCTCAAATCCGTTTTTTCTTCCCCAGCAGGGCCGCGCCGATGATCCCCGCCTGATTGCCCAGCTGGGCCTTGACGATGCGGGTCTTTTTCCCGGCGCTGCAGGGGATGGTCTCCCGCTCCACCAGCTGCTGCAGGGGGTGGAGCAGCTGCTCATCGGACTCGTTGCTGACGCCGCCGCCGATGGCCAGGGTATCCGGCTGGAAAATATTCACCACGTTGGCGATGCCCGCCGCCAGATAGCCCACATACATGTCGCAGACCTGCTGGCCCACCGGGTCCCCCAGCCGGGCGGCCATAAACGCCGACTGGCCGGACACATGGCCGTCATGCTCCCGGATGACCCGGGCCAGGATGCTGTCGGGGTTGCCCAGCTGGGCCTGGGCGGTGAAGCGCTTCAGGGCGCTGGCGGAGGCGTATTGCTCCCAGCAGCCTCGCCGGCCGCAGGGGCAGGGGAGACCCTGATAGTCGATGCAGGTGTGGCCCACCTCACCGGCCATGCCGTTGCCGCCGTGGAAAATCTTTCCGTTGTGTATGATCCCGGCGCCGATGCCGGTGCCCAGGGTGATGGTGACAAAGCGCTTGCTGCCCTGGCCCGCTCCGGCATAGTACTCTGCCAGGGCGGCGCAGTTGGCGTCGTTTTCCACATACAGGTGCAGCCCCAGCCGCCGCTTGAACAGCTTGCGCAGGGGAATGTTCCGCAGGGGCAGGTTGCAGGTGTATACGATGGACCCGGTGCGGATGTCCACCACCCCCGG
>VOFE01001292.1_pt1 | contig 10001 bp, 18 predicted proteins | sample 5384071 | NCBI WGS metagenome assembly VOFE01 (sample SAMN12384724, study PRJNA508395) | human gut metagenome | isolation source: healthy gut D | host: Homo sapiens
GTATGCCATACGTGATTCTTTAATATTCGGAATCTCATTGACACCATAATCAAAAATCGCATCCTTCGCTTTCTTGAAAATATCCTTTTTCAAATATTTCCACATATCTTCATTTTTCTTCTCTACTTTTACCTTATATTGCAGACATCCCACTCGAACAGCAGGCCAAAGTTCCTTCATATTCTGATCTATCTCAAGATATTTCAAATGGCTCATCTCCTTACTTACGCAGTTTCTACTTATCTCTCATTTCCCATACAGAACAACGCCAGTACGCCCGGACCGGTATGGCTTCCGATCACAGTTCCGATATTGTTGATCAGTATGTCCTGAATTCCCATTTTTCACGCACTAATCCGGCAAGGTATTCTGCATCTTCAGACAGTCTCCGTGAGTAATCATAACAAGGTCATTTTCATATCCTCATACTGCTTCAATGCCATATCTACCAGTTTATGAATCGACTTCTTACGCCCGCGCTCTTTGCCGATCACCTGAAGGCATCCTTGATTATCCATATGGATGATTGGTTTGATCTGCACCATTGTTCCGAGAATTGCAGCCGTTTTAGAGACTCTTCCGCCTCTCTGCAAATGATTAAGATCATCCACCGTCACGTTGTGACAAACGTGAAAGCTTATTCTCTTCCACCCATTGTGCCAGTTCATCGATCGTCATTCCTTCTTCTTTTCGCTTCAATGCATAGTATAACAGAAGCCCTTCACCAAGACAGGCACACAACGTATCGATTACAATTATTTTTTCGATCAGGATATTCTTCTGCCAACTCTTCCGCCGCAATCCTCATACTGTTATATGTTCCACTGAGCCCAGAGGAAAATCCCAGATGCAGGATATCGTTTCCAGCCTTTAAAATTGGTTCGAACTTCTCTTTTGCCTCTTCTGGATTCATCTGTGTCGTAACAGCCATCTTCCCTTCACGCAGTTTTTGAAAAAAATTCTTTGTGAGACAATCCCGACATATCTTCGTATGTCTCACCATCAATGGTATATCTCAACGCCATAACCGGAATATTTCTCTCTTCCAGCCATTCTTTCGGAAGGTCAACGGTACTGTTTACTGTGATTACATAGTTTCCCATATCTATTATCCTCCTTATTCCCAGATAAAATTCTTTTTATTTTACCACATCCGAATAAGGTTGTAAAATATAACATTCTTGGATTCTGATTCCGCTTTCTAGTTTAATTTTACATTGAGATAGCTTCTGCCGGAAAGTGTTTTATTAAAACAAATGCTCACAATCACAACGATTGTCCCTGCCAAAAAGCCAATCAATTGAACACCGCCGTAAGCAAAAAGAAGCTGAAGTCTCATAAATTTCAACGCATATCCAAGTTCAAAATTAGGCTGTGTATAATTTGCAACTGCAACAAATGCCATATACAACATGACCTCGGAATTAAACCAGCCTGATTTTACCGAAAATTCTCCCATGACAAGACCGGCGATCACACTCAGCGGCGTACTTAACATACTCGGTGTGTTTAAAGCAGCAAGCCTGAGTCCGTCAATAGCAACTTCCAGCATGAGAAGCTGAAAAATAAGCGGTATATTCACCGTATCTTTCACCACTACAAAATAAAACATTTTGGCAGCCATTCCAGATTCTGCATAAACAACAAAAACACCGGTGTTAAAAAATACAGTCAGGAAACTGATCAGACCTCTGGAGCTTTCAAGTATATGCTTGTCAGTGTCGGGAAATAATAGTCATTTGCTTCTTCTATAATATCATATACAGAAGTAGGAAGTATCATTGCCGATGGAGAATTATCTACAAGAATAACGACTTTCCCTTCCAGCAAGCACGCCGCAGCCGTGTCCGGTCTCTCTGTAAATTTGAATTTAGGAAATGGATTATACCATTTTCTTTTTAAACAAACATTCTGCAAGGCTTTGTTGATTCATTCTAAGATCATCGATCTCTATACTTTTGATCCTGTTTGAGACATTTTCAGAAGCTTGGCGTCTACCCGGTCATTCATATAGCAGATTGCAACATCCGTTCGAGAACTGTCCCCAACTTCCGTCATCTCCATCACAAGATGCGGATCACGGATTCTGCGCCTCATAAGCGCTGTATTAAATACGATAGTTTCCACAAACCCGTCTCTTGATCCCCCTAAGAGACTTATCTTTATCCGGCTCGTCCACGCTCCGCGCGGGGATATGTCCGACAGTCTATGGCAATTGCCGCTTCGTACCCGTCTATAAAGAGACACGTCACCCCGGACAACACATTTCTTAATACTTGATCAAAATCTCCAGTATATCTACTTCTACATAGGGAATACATTGTCTTGCAAAAATTGTGTAGCATCCTCCGGAATATCCTGTTCTTTGACTTTCATCATCGAATCCATAATCTTCAGCATAACTTCATCCTTCGTAAAGCCATCAATAAAATAGAAAGAAGCAACTCTTCCTCCAATCATAAGATCTCTGTATGATATCAAAACTATCCTCACCGGAAGGATTTGATTCATATATGACGCATTCGCCTCTCTGGACGCTGTGACTTTTTCATATCCCGCATAGTTTTTCCTCCATTACCTCTGCTTATTTTACATTCTCTTATACTTATTTTTATCTTCTCCGTAAATGAAGGAAAATATCCATTTTCAAGAAAAAAGACAGAAGCCTCTTTTGCTTCTGTCCTTCTCCGCCATCTTTTGGCTTATCTATTTGTAGTAACTCCCAAACCCGCCATTTCGGGCTTCTGTCACCTCGTCATCAACAGTTATTCCGTATTCTATGAAAATCCCTGTATAAATCCCGTTCCAGCCGGAATATTTACGCTCTTTCCTTCTTTGCTGTCATTCGTGATCTTTGCAAAATATGCCCTTCATTGTCCGACATATAATAATCACTGTCTATAATTCCAACCGTATTATTTAGCTGAAGGCGGTATTTGAATCGAGTCCGCTTCTCGGATAACACTTCAGCACCCAGTCTGTTGCAATTTTTACACGAATTCCTGTCGGAATCTTTACCGTCTCCCCGGTTCCAGAGAAAGATCTATCGGGGCAAAAGAAATCATATCCTGCCGATCCCCTTGTCGCTCTTCGCGGAAGCTTCAAAGAATCATAAACCTCTCTTATCAACTTCTCATCACATTCTCCGAATGAATCCCGATATCCTTCCGCAAACTGTTCAAAACTTACCTTTAAAAATTCTGCCACTCTTTTTGCCATATAGTTCCTACTCTTTTCCTCTTTATAATCAGCTATATTTAGTAGATTTTATGATTTTATCACAATATTCTGTATTCCCCTAACTATCTTAGCACCGGTCCATCTAACAGTCAATGCCATCCCTAAAAAAGTCAAAAAATAGAACCCCAAAAAGGAGTTTCTATTTTCGTCTGTTCCATCAATTTATGTTCCCATCAATTTATTATCTGCTTTTTAACAACCGGAACCGGGTGTCATCCTTAGCATCAGATCGTTGATATATTTCTTTGTCTCTTTCACGATCATATTATACAGGAGTAATACTGCAATCAAGTTCGGTATTGCCATCAATGCGTTCAATGTATCTGCAATCAACCATACAAGATCAAGTGCAACTACAGGAGCAATTGCTGCAACTGCGATATAGAGAATACGATAAACAATTAATACGCCTTTCCCTGCTCTGCCTGCAAAATATTCTACACAACGCTCTCCGTAATATGCCCATCCGAGAATGGTAGAATAAGCAAAGGAGATCATACCAAGTGTCAAAATGATTGGTCCAAGATACGGAATCTGTCCGAATGCAAGAGAAGTTAAAACACCACCGTCAGAAACTTCATTTGCATTAATTGTAGGATTCTTCATAATTGTTGTTACAAGAACAAGACCTGTCAATGCACATACAACTACTGTATCCCAGAATGTACCAGTAGAAGATACTAATGCCTGACGAACCGGATTTCTTGTCTGTGCTGCCGCTGCTGCGATCGGGCAGAACCAAGACCGGATTCGTTAGAGAACAATCCCTCGCAACTCCGTACTGGATTGCATAACGGATACCTGTACCAACAAGACCACCTGCAACCGCACCCGGTGTAAATGCCAGTTTACAGATTGTTGCCAATGCCGGAATAATATAATCATAGTTCATACAAAGGATAATCACACATCCAAGTGCGTAGAAAATAGCCATAAACGGAACAAGCTTCTCACATACATTTGCAATTGCCTTAATACCGCCAAAAATAACGATTGCTGTAAGAATTGCAACTACTACACCCACGATCCACGCCGGAACACCAAAGTTCTCTCGGCACACCGTTGCAATTGCATTTACCTGTGTAGCACAACCAATACCAAAGGAAGCAAAAACCTGCTAAAATAGCAAATAACATTCCGAGCCATTTCATGTTCAGGCCTCTCTCCAAAGCATACATGGCACCGCCCTGCATACGTCCGTCTTCTGTCTTCACTCTGTATTTAACAGCGATCAGAGACTCCGCATATTTCGTTGCGATTCCAAATACACCTGTAAGCCAAGTCCACAGAACCGCTCCAGGACCCTCCGAGGGCAATTGCTGTACCTACACCGATAATATTACCGGTTCCGATGGTAGCCGCCAGAGCTGTTGTCAATGCTCCAAACTGTGATACTTCACCTTCTGCATCTGGATCTTTTGCCACTGATAATTTGATACCTTTAGATATGGTCTTTCGTTGAATAAACCCGGTTCTTATTGTAAGGAAAACATGCGTTCCAAACAATAGAATAATCATCGGCCAGCCCCATACAGCACCATTGATTTTACCTACAACGTTATTAATTGAATCAAACATATTATGCCCCTTTTCTTTCTCTTCGTCCTGAAGAATTTTTTTCACATTTTTACTTTAAGAATATTCTAACTTATCTCGTTAAAATTGGCAACAATTGTTTATATTGTTGTCATTTATTTCGTCATTTTAACTAACATTGTATTAATATTCTTTATTTTTAACTTTGTTAAATGAGTAACTATAGCCTTTTAATCACCATTTTGACCGTTTAAATTGTACATTATTTTTTCCTAATAATCTTTATTCAGAATTTTCTATACAATTTGCACAAACGTATTTACACCTCAGGAGGGACGATTTTCACATGCACAAGATTCTGAACTTCCTTTTGTAATTGATTCCGATACACTTTCCCGTCATATCTGTGAATCTGAGTTGTTGTAATTCCAAGCTGTTCAGCCATCTGCTCCATTGATGCTCCGTAAGAGGACAATGTAAATCCACAAGTATTTCTAAGGCTCCTTGCACTATAAGAAGGAATCCCGGCAATGGAAGTATATTTCTTCATTAATCTGCTGATAAACATTATATTTAATTGATTGCCTCGCCTATTATAGAATAGCCATTGATTTTCCTTACGTTCTTCCAGATAGGAAAGAAGGATTTTTTCCGCATCTTCCGGTACATAGATAAGTTCTTTTCTGCCTTGTATTTCTACATACATTCCATTTTCATATCGATAAAAATCTTTGGGCGATAAATTAATAATCTCTGTGGAGCTCATTCCCATCCGATATAAAAAAGTAAAAATACAATACGCCATTCGATTTCCTTTTTGCCGCTTCAAAGAGCTTATCTATATCTCTGACCGGTACAGATTTTGCAAGTTTTTTCCTGTTTTTCCATCAACTGCTGAGATATGGTTCGTACAAATCACTAAACTCCAGCCGCAGGCCATCCTCTTCTTTTCTTTCACAAATGTACTGTGCAAAGGAATGAAGTTCCCTGAAACTTTTTTGCTGCGGTAGAGCCTTTGAGTTGCCCCTCTTCCACTCTCTCTTTCATATAATGATAATAATCATCTACGTCTGTACAGCTAAGCTTTAAAAAATCTTTTGCCTGTATATTCCATGATTTCATCAAGATCACTTTGATAAGAGGCTTCTGTTGTCTGACTTTTAAAATGGCTTTTAAAATCTATCCATATTCTCATTGTAAACTCCGAAGCAAACTGGCTTTTCATAATACCCCCTCCTTGCTTGTCTGTATTTTCCGCGAAGCGGAATCTCTTAATTATGTTAGAAGTATACTTCATACTATAACATTTGTACATAAAAAGAAAGCTTTTGATAATCAAAGCCTTTCTTTTTTATGTGTTTATATGGCTATTTTAAGTTTTCTACAAGTCTTACTGCCTTCTCGTAATCATCCTTATGTACAAAAATTTCATATTCATAGTCGAGGCTGCTGTCTTGCCCAAGCATTCCCATATTACTTCTTACGGTTCCGTGTTCTCCCGACCACTCTCCCATCTGGTTCTTTACCTTATATTTATAGTCAATACCTTCCTCTGCAAGTAGATTTCTGATCTCAGAAAATCGTTTCATATCATGTCCGATATAAACACTTTTTCTATTCAACATTGTAATCATGTCTTGCCTCCCTGATTCTTTTCTTGCGCCTGCCTGATTGCCTCTTCAAACCCGTTCAATGCCGCAAAAGGTGCAAACTGTGCTGCCCTGTCTACTGCTTTCATTCTGGGATGTGTTCTGGATGTCGGATGTTCCATACAAATCATATCATCATACTGATTTCCATCACATTTAAGCCCTATGCCCGCCAATCTGCTCATTCCTTTCTCTGGTCATTGCACCTTCTACAAGATTCATTCCTTTTAGAATTGCGTTCTTTCCATATCGTCTTTTAATCGTCAGAACTGCCTTTTGCATTTTTTCTTCTTTTTTATATATTCTTGCTTCTCTTCTTCTCTTTCTTTAAGAATCGCCTCGTAATCCGTAAATAAATCAAGTTGTTCATAACTCCCCTTTTCTTTAATCGCAGTCTTATCCACAACATGATTGGCACTTAAATAAACTCTTCGAATGGTCAGATGTGGATTCACAATCTGATCATACAACTTCAAAACCGCTTCCATAATTCGTCTGGCAGAAGACGTTTGCACGCTTAAATTGACTGTTCCATGTGCATGCTTCGGCACACGCCTTCCATAATGGTCCGTTGTGATTTCTCCTGTATATCTGCTCTTCACATTGCTTTGAAGATTCTCTATATCATACCCTATGGTCAATACAATCTGATCTGTCACAAGCCCTTTATCCACCAAATCTAACGCCAAAAGATCTGTCATCTCCCGGACGATCAGTCTTCCCTTTTCAAAATCATACGGACAATGAAGCACCTGACCGGAACCGATACTGTTACTAGTCGGCTTATATTGCTTAATATCTGCCATTGTGCACGGTTCCCATCCCCATGCGTGGTCAATTAACAACTCTGCATTGATGCCAAAGAGCCGATACAATAGTTCCTCATTATGGAAAATCTTCTTGTTTTCCTATCGAACATCTGGCAACATCACCCATCGTATACATTCCATATTCTTTAAGCTTTTTCGCATATCCCCTGCCTACTCTCCAAAAAATCCGTGATAGGCTTATGATTCCACAACAGCTTCCGGTACATCTTTTCATCAAGCTTCGCAATCCGTACGCCATACTGATCCGGCTTAATGTGCTTTGCCACAATATCCATAGCAACCTTACACAGATAAAGATTATCCCCGATTCCTGCCGTCGCTGTAATACCGGTTGTATCAAATACATCCATAATTATTTTTCTTGCAAGCTCTCTTGCATTCATCTTATAGGTATTCAAATATTGCGTTACATCTATAAAGATTTCATCAATTGAATAAACATGCATATCTTCCGGTGCCGCATACTTTAGATAGATTTTATAAATCTTCGTACTGTATTCCATATACAACGCCATCCTCGGAGGCGCAACAATGTACTCGATATCTTCTCCCCGCTCTGCCTTTATTTCCCGCACTCTTTGCACCACTTCAAACAATCTGGCTCTCCCGGAGATTCCATAAGATTTTAACGAAGGAGATACCGCGAGACAGATTGTTTTTCTCCGTGCGAGAGTTATCTGCAACTACCAGATTCGCAGTCAAAGGATCAAGGCCTCTTTCTACACATTCCACAGATGCATAAAAGGACTTAAGATCAATTGCAATATACGTTCGGTTTCGATCTTTCATTATACCCTCCAAAAAAAGAATAAATGTTTGTTTTTAATTATATGCAAACATTTGTTCTTTTTCAAGTGGTAAATTTCAACAAATCGAAAATACTTTTCTCTAAGGTTTCCAGATCATATCTTTTGAAATTTCTTCCAGTGAATATGCGCCACACATTTTCATCGTATCTACAAGTTCTGTACCGAATTTATCAACTAATGCCTTTACGCCTTCTTCCCTGCCACCATAAACAGCAGTTACAAATGGTCTGGCTGCTAATACCGCGTCCGCCCCCATAGCAAGAGCTTTAAATACATCTATACCACTTCGTATTCCTCCATCTACGAATATTTTCATCCTGCCTCCCACTGCTTCTACGATAGAAGGAAGCACTTCTGCGGTTGCCGGGCAGTGATCCAGCACGCGTCCGCCATGATTGGATACAATAATTCCCTGCACCCCTGCTTCCAGAGCCTTTCTGGCGCCTTTTACTGTCATAACTCCTTTTAAAATAAATGGAATCTCTGCAATTTTACAATTTCCTGAAGCTCTTTTACAGATTTCGATCCTGCCGGCGGTGTTAAATTTTGCAGAAACGGAAGCCCTGCTGCATCAATATCCATAGCAACTGCAAAGCTCCTGATTTTTTTACCAGTTCCATCTTCTCTTTAATCGTCTCCATATCCCATGGCTTTACAGTTGGTATTCCTTGTCCATTTACATTGCCGATTGCTTTCGTCGCCTCTTCCATGACTGTCGGATTAGTTCCATCTCCGGTGAAAGCAACAATCCCATTCTTGGCACAGGCAGATACTAAGATCTGATTATACTCGTTCTCTTCAAACTGCTCTCCATAATGAAGCTTTACTGTCCTACCGGACCTGCAAATACCGGATAATCGAAAGTTCTTCCAAATAATTCTACCTTCGTATTTACCGGTTTCTGCTCACAGATGGTATCCATGTTCACACAAATTTCCTGCCATTTTTCATAATTGCGCATAGCAACTTTCCCCAGTCCTTTTGCTCCCGGTCCCGGCATCTGATTCTTACATGCCGCCCCATTGCACACATTACACGCCTTACAATAAGGTCCGATATTTCCTCTTGCCTGTTCTGTTACTTCTTGAAAATTCATTTTTCTCTCCTCTTTTCTATGTATTTTTATATGTTTTTAATTCTGTCCTCTGACTCCCGTACACAAATCAATTTTCAATCAAATTCAATGCAGTAACCGACACCGCCTTTTGATTTGTCTCTTCTTCACAGTTATACTCTATTTCTATATAAACAGACGCATATACGGATGATCGGCAATATTTCAGGAGTAAGATTATGACTGCTACTGTCCTGAAGAACAAAACGCACAATTGTCTCACTTTTATCCATCCGAAGCGGAGGTATGTCTCCTTCTATTTTTCCGCTGACTTTATCATAGATACACTCCTTTTTCTGTTTTGAAAATATATCATATTCTTCTTTATCGTATGTATATACAATTGCATCACTTGGTGTTTGATCCGGCAGATTCACATACATACGTGCATCTACTTGTGTAACATTTCTCTTATCAAATGGTGTTGCCTGAAGCGCATATGCCAACCGGATAAAAAATACACTTATTAAAAGAACTGGCGGCATAATTAAAATCAATAACAAAATAATTTTCCCAATTTCCATATGTCTACCTCTCTTTTTTGATTTATGGAATATTCCTTTACTTAAATATTATTTTAAAATATTCCCTCAGAAAAAGAAAGCAAATATTTGTGCCGCAGCAGAATATCAAAACCAATATAAAAAGTCCATATATGACTGTATAGCAGACTGTTATACTAAGTGTTTCTTGTTTCTTATTTTCCTTTTGATGTCCGTCAAAATAGGCAATGATTGTCTGTACCCCCTGTGTAATTCCAACTATCGGCATCAGTAATAAAGTATAAATCTTTTGAACGACATTCCAGAGTGCAACATAATTC
>VOFE01001303.1_pt1 | contig 10001 bp, 13 predicted proteins | sample 5384071 | NCBI WGS metagenome assembly VOFE01 (sample SAMN12384724, study PRJNA508395) | human gut metagenome | isolation source: healthy gut D | host: Homo sapiens
GAAAAGGATGCTCCGTCGTAAAGAAAGGTGAGGTCTACGAGCAGCATCTTTTCGGGATCAAGGATCCGCGTTTCAAGGGGAAAGACTTCTTAGCGGAGGCCAAGAAATTTTATACCGATCTGATCAATCTCCATATCAAAGAACCAGAGAAGCATCTAAAGGTTTTTGATGGGAACAGCGTTTATCTACCGACAAAAAAGATCGGTAAGAACAATCCAAAGGCCACGGAGATCAAGGCGGACAATGCTGCCAGACAGGAATGGAATCAGACTGCGGATGTTGCTCTTGTCTCCGGTGTTCCGGAGGAAAAGATCATCGAGGTCAAACATGAGGATATCCAAAAGGCTGCAAGTGAATCCGTGAAAAAAAAAAGAAGGATGGCTGCCGGGGTTATTCAGGACTATTGTCCATAAAGCAAAGGAGAAACTGCAAGGCCTGACCTACAGCATGAAGCTGCCGCCTAAACCGTTGCCTAAGGTCGATATTGATGTCTATAACAGTATGGTCGCAGTTTACAAGGATATTTCAAAGCATAGCGATGCGGTTGAAAAATTGAACAAAGAGATTGTGTCACTACGACAAGAGCTGGATCGATCCACAGGAATCTTTAAGTCCGGTGAGCGCAAGCGTCTGAACAACAGGATTGAAAAAAGCCGGAGCATCAAGGGATAAGCATTCAAAGGCTATAAATGAAAAGGTAAGGGAAGCCGGATATCCAAACACACAGCGTTTCATGAGGGCACTAGAGCAGGCAAGAGATCTGGTCATCCAATATAGACAGGAACTAGACGCATGGAAGGAAGATGTGGCAGCAATCAAGGCTGGCAAGAAGCCGCCGGAAAGAAAAGTTCCTAGACCTCAGAAAGAAAGCATTATAGAGCAGCTGACGAGGCTTAAAAAAGAAGCGCAGGAACAGCCGCGACAAAGGAAAGTCACTCAAAGATCAACGAGGGATATGGAGCGATAAGGCAATGATTTTGTTTGAATGCAATTGAAATGCTCGCAAATATGATATAATATTAGTGCTTATAAATGACATGAAACAGCGGAGAAAAACGCACTCCGCTCTTGTTTGATGAAAAAGCATAGAGAATGCCCATGGAAAGAAATGTAACAGTGACATCACGCTATCTGACCAGGGAGTAAAAGTCAAGGGAAAACAGATAGAGACAATCTCGGAAAGGGGAGGAGAACGATGAACTATACAAAGGAAAGCGATTCGTACTTGTGCTTGCGATTATTCTTTTGTGACAGGTTTTTGGCGACCAGCCGGGTGGAGGCGGCCAGAGATTGGGATTACGTGGAATATGACACAAACGGCAACGCGAAGACACATACGATCGCCGCGGAATATGTGGAAGAAGACACCACGACACTGACCGAGGGTGCCTGGATAGTGTTTGCAGGTACAGTCGACACATTTAATCGGCTGCGGGTTTCGGGCGATGTCAAGTTGATTCTTAAAGACGGGTCTGTCCTTCGAGCCAGAAACGGCATCGAGCTGAATAATGGAAATACTCTGACAATATATGGACAGAAAGAGGGGACCGGACAGCTGATCGCAGGCAGGATGGCCAGCACGGGTCTTGTCATGGCGGAAAACTGTGCCGGAATAGGCGGCGGCGCGGAAGGTCACCGTGATTCAGGAAAACTCAGCATCCATGGCGGACATATTGAGGCGTACGGAGGATATGGGGCGGCCGGAATCGGCGGCGGATACGGAGGAAACGGCGGTGAATTCCATTTATATAACGGCACCGTCATCGCTTATGGAAACTGTGACGCAAGCTTTTACGGAGGAGCAGGCATCGGTAGTGGCGCCAAAGCCGGAATAAATGATTGGCAAACCAATGTCAACATATACGGCGGTGAGGTAAGTGCTCATGGAAGCTACAAAGCAGCCGGTATCGGAGGAGGCGGCGGAGCAGGTAGCCAAACGATATTTATCAAGGGCGGTACAGTAGAAGCTTTTGGAGGAAAGGATGGTCCAGGTGTCGGATCCGGACAAGCGAACAACGGCCCTGCTTCATTTATTATGGAAGGCGGATCGCTGTATGCCGTAGGCCAAGACGGCGGAGTCGGTATAGGCGGAGGCTATCTGTCCAATGGTTTTTCTGCGTCTGCGATCAAAGGAGGACATATCATTGCCGTTGCCGGCGGCAAAGCGGAAAGAGCCTTCGGCCATGGGCAGGAGGATCTTTAAGTACCAATAATTGGGACGGGAGCATGACTTTTGAGCAATATATGCTTGTAAAAGCCGGTACGTCCAATTATGACGCAGCGCTGGTGACCTCTCAGAAGAATGATGATAAGAAGGCTGCCTGCCAAAATAAGAAATACGTAGAGATCTATCCGTGCGAGCATCCGGACGTCAAATACACTAATATCGATGCGGACCAACACAAATGGAAATGTGATATTTGCGGTACGGAACAGAATGAAAAAGCATATCTGGGACGACCATGGCGACTGCGTATGCGGAGCTCATGCGGCTGCACTGACGGTGCGTTTCCTTCGGGAGGATGGCAGCGTTCTCAGCGAAAAACAGGTTCTTTACGGGGGATCTGCTGGCAGATCACTATCCGGATGAGACGCTGACAAAAGAGACCGACGAAGATGGCATCAAATATGCCTTCAGCAAATGGGATTACAATGGTGCAACGCCACCGGAAAAGGTGACGGAATCCATGGACCTCACACCTGTCTTTACAAAATACTGCCTGGTAGAATTCCGCAGGGATGATGGATCGCTCATCAGCTCAGAGTATTATCCGTCGGGAACGCACAGTGACACTATCGAATGGCCAAAGCGACCTCAAAGGATCCGACCAAGTATGAGTACTATGAATTCGACTCATGGAGCATGGATTATTCGGATACAACCATTCACAGAAAGACGATCATTACCGCAAAGTATAAGGCGTTCCCCAAAGAGCATGTCTTTAGCAACTTTACGGTAGAATGGGCGGAGGATTATTCAACCGTAACCGTAAAGGCAATGTGTGAACTTCATGATAATGCCGTGGAAGAGGAAGAGACGATTCCCACGAAGACAGAGACCTGTCTGGGCAAATCCGGGCGATCGATGCACCGAGATGGGGATCTGGAATACTATTTTGAAAAAACGGATTTTCCGGAGGATTCCGTATTCTATACGGATCTGCCGGATGAACTCTCACCACTAAAACGGTTGAAAAGGTCGTGGATCATTGGCCATGACTGGTCAGATCCGTGGTATACCCAGGCGAACCACACGGAATACATCGACGGCGGCATGTACCTTGTTCCGGAGTCCTATACAGGGAATGCCTATTGCAAGAATGACTCTTCTCACAAACTGGTAGAAGACTGATGCTGTGAAAACATAGATGTGGGAGCCGACGTGTGAAGCAATCGGTTATTGTCACTATGAATTCTATTTTGAGAATGAGGTTTTCTCCCGGGAGCCATCAAGCAGTATAAGGTAAATAGACTCGGCCATGACTGGGAGAGCCCACGTATAAATGGTCGGATGATCACAAGACGGTCACTGCCACAAGAGTATGTAAAAGAGATTCGTCTCATATCCAGACAGAAACGGTAGACGCGACAGAGACGATCATAAAAGCACCCACCTGTGAAGAGAAAGGCCAAACCAGGTTTACATCCGCTGATTTTGAAAACACGGCATTTGAAAAGCAGGAAGTGACCATAGACACGGAAGCCCTCGGACATCAGTGGAAATACGATTCCTGCCGCTGGGTGAGGATTATTCCACGGTAACCGCCAAAGCCGTTTGCGCAAGGGATGATTCGCACGTCCTTGAGGAGACCGCCTTAGTGAAGGAAGAAATATCGGAGCAGCCGGACTGCACGAAGACCGGCCTCCGCATATTGACGGCGGAATTTGAACATGAGGTATTCAAACCGCAGACCCTGAAGCAGGAGGTTCCGGCTCTTGGCACGACTTCGGTGAGTGGGAGGAAAAATCGGATGAGACAGGGCATTACAGGATTCGGCAGTGCGCGCGCTGCGATGAAACACAGCGATTGGAGATCGCGGACGAAGACTGTGAGCATAATGATCTGACCACGATCCAAAGGGTCGATCCCACCTGCACGACAGACGGCTATGAAGAATACTATCAGTGCAATTTCTGCCACCAGTATGTTGTAAAAAAGAAGGCGATGAAAAGATAACACTGACAGAAGAGAATATCGACGACTATATCCAAAGCTGACGATCCCTGCCTTGGGCCATGACTATGGTGAGTGGGTAGTCGAAGCAGAACCCACCTGCACCGAGAACGGGCGGCAGCGACGCGTATGCTCCAGAGACAGTTCGCATGAGGAGATCAGGAAACCGCGGCTCTCGGGCATACGCCGGTTGCGGCTGTCCGGGAAAATGAGACTTCCCCGACCTGCCTCACCGAAGGTTCGTACGATGAGGTGATCTATTGCAGCACTTGCGGGGAGAAACTGTCCGAAGAGCATGTGGTGGTGGAGCCTCTTGGGCACGACTGGGAGGGGCCGACCTATGAGTGGGCAGAGGACAACTCTACAGTAACGGCGACTCGTGTCTGCAAAGCACGACGACAAGCATGTCGAGACACGGAGACTGTCGAGACGACATCAGCAGTCGATAAGCCTGCTACCTGCACTGAAAAGGTGAAACCACCTACACTTCGGCGGCATTCGAAAACACTGCCTTTGCAGTCCAGAAAAAGACCGTCGCCGACATCGACGCCCTCGATCACGATTGGGGCGAGGTCACCTACGACTGGGCTGCCGACAACAAGAGTGTCACGGCCACATCGCGTCTGCGCGCACGACGCGGAGCACGTCGAGATCGAAACCGCAGCCGCGACGTCTGAGGTAACAAAGCCTGCTACCTGCACCGAAAAGGGTGAAACCACCTACACCTCGGCGGCATTCGAAAACACTGCCTTTGCAGTCCAGAAGAAGACTGTCGCCGACATCGACGCCCTCGATCACGACTGGGGCGAGGTCACCTACGACTGGGCTGCCGACAACAGTTTTGTGACAGCGACCCGCGTCTGCAAGAATGACAAGGATCACGTCGAGACCGAAACATCCGAGACGACATCCGAGGTCACAAAGGAAGCGACAGAGACCGAGGCGGGCGAAGCGGTATATACCGCCAAATTCTCCAACCCGGCATTTGAGGAGCAGAAAAAACCGTTATCATTTCGGAAAAAGAGCATGTACACAGCCTGGAGAAGGTAGAAGCCAAAGGAAGCAACGTGAAGAAGACGGCAATATCGAGCATTGGACGCAGCTCGTGCGGAAAACTGTTTAAGGATGAGACGGGGACAGAAGAGGTCGGCGCTTCTGAGCTTGTTATAAGAGCGTTTGACCATGACTGGGCAGAGCCGACCCATACATGGTCGGATGACAACAGTTCTGTGACAGCGACCCGCGTCTGTGAGAATAACAAGGATCGTCGAGACCGAAACATCGAGACGACATCCGAGGTCACAAAGGAAGCGACAGAGACCGAGGCGGGCGAAGCGGTATATACCGCCAAATTCTCCAACCCGGCATTTGAGGAGCAGAAAAACCGTTATCATTTCGGAAAAAGAGCATGTACACAGCCTGGAGAAGGTAGAAGCCAAGGAAGCAACGTGTGAAGAAGACGGCAATATCGAGCATTGGACGTGCAGCTCGTGCGGAAAACTGTTTAAGGATGAGACGGGGACAGAAGAGGTCGGCGCTTCTGAGCTTGTTATAAAAAGCGTTTGACCATGACTGGGCAGAGCCGACCTATACATGGTCGGATGACAACAGTTCTGTGACAGCGACCCGCGTCTGTGAGAATAACAAGGATCACGTCGAGACCGAAACATCGAGACGACATCCGCGGTCACAAAGGAAGCGACAGAGGATGAAGAAGGAGTAAGAACCTATACGGCAAGCTTCAAAAAGGAAGGCTTTGAAACGCAGACAAAGACAGAGAGCATTCCGAAGCTGAAGCCAGAAGAACCAGAAGAAGAGGTGACGTACAGCAATACAAGGGGTAACGGCACACAGTGGACAAAGGGAAGCACGTCAACTGCAGACTTCACCTTTAAGCGCTCCCAAGAATGACAGCGAGACATTCTCCCACTTCACAGGTATTCAGGTAGATGGAAAAGATGTCGCCGCATCCAACTATACGGCGGAATCCGGCAGCGTCAACGTAAAACTGAAACCGTCCTACCTGGAGACGCTTTCTGTGGGTGAGCATACCATTACGGCGCTCTTTGATGACGGCAACAAGGCGAGTGCGAAGTTCACCGTCGTGGCAAAGAAGGCGAGCGACAACAGCAACACCACGAACAGCACGACAAAGAAAGCCAATACGGTAAGCACCACCGGTGCTCCGAAGACCGGAGATACCAGCAATATGCTCCTGTGGATCACGATCCTGTGCGCATCGATACTGGTTCTCTTCAATGTGATTACCATTCGCAGAAGGAATGCTATGGGACACAGAAGATAATTCCTGCGCAATAATGCATTAATTAATCGATGCCTCGCAGAACAAATCTGCGAGGCATCATACTATCAACTCATATCACATCTATCCGGCTGCCGTGTTTTGTTATATCATGTTACATGAAACGCTTTCCCTTGTTTTTGCCCTTATTAGTGCTTATGAGTCCGTCTTTTGTTAATAACGTAATATGAATCTTGACGGTGGGCAGACTATGATAAATCCTTTGTTTTCAATGGTTTCACAGGTCTTTAATAACATCCTATGAGCCATGAGGGAAAGTAAGGGAAACATTGAAATCAAATCGAAGTTTGTGGGGCTTCCCGTGGCAACGGCGATCTTTGGAGAAGAGGCTCGTGTTTGCGCTTTTTTATTACGTGGCGAACACCACCTTCATGAACAGTCTCGGCTTTGTGGAGATCGCGCGGGACGGCATGGAGCTTTGTGTGGGGGGAAGGGCGCGTGCTTCAGCGCGAAGGATATTCTAAAGAAGATTTTCGCCGCCCATGATCGCGGTCCTCGTAGGATTTCTCCTCGTGATGCTGAATGTCCGGCTGCCCGTGTTCCTTTCTTCCGCGCTTTCGTACATCGGGGATGTGACTTCTCCGCTCGCGCTGATGTTCGTGGGCATGATCCTTCAGCGCACGGGGATTTCCCGTATCAGGAAATTCGATAAGGGAATATCGTGGGCGCTTGTAGGGCGGTACCTCGTGTCGCCGCTCGCAATGCTCGGGATAACGGCGTATGGGGCCTCCCGGCCTTCCCTCCGAGGTGCTCACCATACAGATGAGCCTTCCGGCGATGGTTACGACAACGATCTTTGCCGAAAATATCGGGCGCAGATACGGAGCTTGCCGCCCGTGGCGTCGCGGTCACGACGCTGCTGTCCTTCCTGACGATCCCCATTTATATTCTGCTGTTCACTTATGTATGATTTTTCGCTTTGGGGTTTCGTCGCGGGAATAAGTTATGATATAATAAAAAAATGGAAAATGATAAAATGAAAGGAGCCTGCCATGCGTGTAAAAGCGGCTGTGCGGGAGAATTGGGATCATGGAGCGGCGGCTGCGCCGGAGGGCCGTCCAGGGCCCCGTGCGGCAGGAGCGCGGCAAGCTTCATAGGGAACGAGACGTATCCGGGTGCGCGCAAAGCGCGGCTGGAAAGCAAAGATATGGAAAGCAGGCGCAAGGGGGCGGCGAAGGATTCGCGCAGGCGAAACCGGAGCAAAAGCGAACTGTGCGGCGACGGAGGGAGCGTTACAGGGGTATGAGCGTAAGAAGACTATTTGTGGAAAAGAAAAAGGCTTTGACGTGGAGGCGCAGGAAAAGCTGGCGGACCACGCAGAACCTCGGCGTGCCGGTGAAGGAAGTACGGATATTGAACCGTTACGACGTGGAGGGCATGGACGATGAATCGTTTGCCGCCGCCGTGCGGGGCGTATTTTCGAGCCTGCCGTCGATACGGTCTATATGGATGAGCTGCCGGACACCAAGGGCTATACGGTGTTCGCGGCGGAATACCTGCCCGGGCAGTACGACCAGCGGGCGGACAGCGCGGCGCAGTGCGTGCAGCTCCAGGCGCACGGGGAACGCCCGGATGTGCGCACGGCAAAGGTATACCTTTTAAAGGGCGTGACCAAGGCACAGGCAGGGACTATCAAAAAATACGTTATCAACCCGGTCGATTCGCGCGAAGCCTCCATGGAACCGGTATGATACGCTTAAAATGGAGCTCGATATCCCAACCGGGGGTAGAGACGGTCAAGGGTTTTCATCAAAATGACGAAAGCGCAAATCGCCGGTTATGTCACGGAGAACGGCTACGCCATGACGGCGGAAGACATGCTGTGCGCGCAGGATTATTTCAAAAGTGAAAAGCGCGACCCCACGGTAACGGAATTAAAGGTGCTCGACACCTATTGGTCGGACCATTGCCGCCATACGACATTCCTGACGAAGCTTGACGAAGTGGAATTCGGCAGCGGCCCGCTTTCAAAGGCGGCGCAACGTGTGTACGAGGACTATCTCGACACGCGCAGGAAATTGGGCAGCAAAAAAAGACGTGTGCCTGATGGACCTCGCGACTATTTATGTAAAGGAAGCAAAGCGCGCGGGCAAACTTCGCATATGGACGAATCGAAGAGATCAACGCTTGCTCCATCCGCCACAAAATACAGACATACGACGGGGAGCGCGATTACCTCATCATGTTTAAAAATGAAACGCATAACCATCCCACGGAGATCGAACCGTTCGGCGGCGCGGCAGCGTGCCTTGGCGGGGCGATCCGCGATCCGCTTTCGGGACGGTCGTACGTTTACCAGGCGATGCGCGTAACGGGGCAGCGCGGACCCGCGCGAAAGCCTTGCGGACACGATGGAATAAAGCTGCCGCAGCGCAAGATCACACGCGAGGCGGGCACGGTTATTCCTCTTACGGCAACCAGATCGGTCTTGCGACGGGCCTTGGTGGAGGAAGTGTACCACGAGGGTTATAAGGCCAAGCGCCTCGAGATCGGGGGCGGTCATTGCAGCGGCCCCGGCAGAGCAGGTGAAGCGCAAGGAGCCTTCGGAGGGCGACCTTGTGATCCTGATCGGCGGCGCACCAGGGCGCGACGGCTGCGGCGGAGCGACGGCTCTTCCAAGGCGCACGACGAAAATCCATTGAGAAATGCGGCGCGGAGGTGCAGAAGGGCAACCCGCTTGACCGAGCGCAAGCTGCAAAGACTGTTCCGCAAACGGAGAATTTTCGACGCGTAAAGCGCAAAAAATGCAACGATTTCGGCGCGGGCGGAGTTTCGGTCGCTATCGGTGAACTCGCGGACGGGCTTGATATCAATCTCGACAAGGTTCCCAAAAATACGAGGGCCTCGACGGGACGGAGCTTGCGATCTCGAATCTCAGGAGCGTATGGCGGTGGTGATCCGTCCGCAGGACCTGGATAAGGTGCATCGCTTGCCGAGGACGAAAACCTTTGAAGCGACGCTCGTTGCGCGCGTGACGGATGAAGGCCGGCGCCTCATGAAGTGGAACTGGCAAAGACCATTGTGGACATCACCCGCGAATTCCTGAACAAAACGGTGCGACACAGCACGCAAAGCGAAAGTGGCGGACGCGGATACGGAAAACCTGTTTGCGGAAAAGACGGAGGAGCGGTGGAAAAAACGCTGCTGTTCCTTTCCGACCTCAATATCTGTTCGAAAAAGGGCCTTGTGGAAATGTTCGACGGCAAGCATCGGCGCGGGCAGGTGACCATGCCGCTCGGCGGCAAAAACCAGATGACGCCCGTACAGGCGATGTGCGGCAAAGATACCCGTGCAGGATACGGACAACAAATCCGTGACCCTGATGAGCTACGGTATGGACCCGTACCTGATGGAAAAGCCCCTTCCTCGGCGCGGTATACGCCATCCTGCTTTCGAAGCGAAGTTTGGTGGCGGCGGCGGTGCGGTATCGGTGATTCCTGGCTGACCCTGCAGGAATATTTCGAGCGGATGATTCGAACGATCCCGCGCGCTGGGGCGTCCTCT
>VOFE01001338.1_pt1 | contig 10001 bp, 8 predicted proteins | sample 5384071 | NCBI WGS metagenome assembly VOFE01 (sample SAMN12384724, study PRJNA508395) | human gut metagenome | isolation source: healthy gut D | host: Homo sapiens
TTGGTTTCCATCGTGACTTCTGTTATCCTGCTGTTCGTCTGGCCCGTTATCTTCGGCATTCTGGTTGCTCTGGGCAACGGCATTGCCGGCTTGAGTGGCATCGGCGCAGGTATCTATGCTTTCCTGAACCGTCTGCTCATCCCCACCGGCCTGCACCACGCTTTGAACAACGTGTTCTGGTTTGACACCATCGGCCTGGGCGACCTGAAACACTTCTGGGCTGGCGAGACCAGCGCTGATGTGGGCTGGAGCCTTGGCATGTACATGTCCGGCTTCTTCCCCTGCATGATGTTCGGTATCCCCGGTGCTGCACTGGCAATGGTCCGCACCGCCAAGAACAAGAAGGCTGCTATCGGTCTGGTTGTTTCCGCCGCTATCTGCGCTTTCGTCTGCGGCGTTACCGAGCCGTTTGAGTTCGGCTTCATGTTCCTGTGCTTCCCCCTGTATGTTGTTTATGCTGCTCTGTACGGCATTTTCACCATCATCACCTACTACTCCGGTTTCCGCGCTGGCTTCTGCTTCTCCGCAGGCGCAACGGACCTGGTTTTCTCCGCTTCCCTGCCCGCAGCTGCCAAGACTTGGATGATCATTCCTCTGGGCATTGCCGCTTTCGTTGTCTTCTACCTGGTCTTCTACTTCGCTATCACCAAGTTCGACCTCAAGACCCCCGGCCGTGAGGACGACGATGTGGAAGAAAGCGAAAAGAACATCAAGCTTTCCAACAACAACTACACTGCGATTGCTACCGGTGTTCTGGCTGCTGTCGGCGGCAAGGAGAACATCACCGGTGCTGACTACTGCGCAACCCGCCTGCGCCTTGAAGTGAAAGATTCTTCCGCTGTGAATGAAAAGGCTGTCAAGGCTGCCGGTGCTGCCGGTGTCATCCGCCCGTCCAAGACTTCCTGCCAGGTTGTCATCGGGCCTCAGGTTCAGTTCGTGTTCGATGAACTGAAGAAGATGCTGTAATTTAAGTAACAGCAAGGGCAAGGGTTCTGGTTCCTTTGTTCCACGCCGCAGGCTGGCCGCCATGGCCTTGCCTGCGGCTTTTTTGTTTTGGTGGGCAAAAGCTGGCGTTTAACTCTTTCTTTTCTTGCTTGATTATGTTAAAATCAGAACTATAAATGCCTCCTGCGGGTTTGCCGCAGCGGCAAAAATACACTACCCAAGGAGGTACTTTGTAACATGAACTCATTCCAACGCATCTGCCGGTCGCCTGCTTTTTTGGTGCTGGCCCTGATTTTGTGCGCCGCCGTGATTGCCGGCGGCGTTGCCCTGGCCCCCGCCGCCCCCAAGGTTTGGATCGTGATCCCCGTGCTGCTGGCTGTGGCCGCGGTTATCTGCTTCTTTGTGGCGCGCTCCACCAGCAAGGCCGCGCTGCAAAAAAAGAAAGAGGCGGAAAACGAGGGTGTGGTAAAAGCCGACCTTGACCATGCCGGCATCGCCGCCAACATTCTGGCTGCGCTGGGCGGTAAGGCCAATGTGCAAAAAGCCAGCTGCTGCGCCACACGGCTGCGCTTCCAGCTGAAAGACGGCGCTAAGGTGGACGAAAAGGCACTCAAATCCGCCGGGGCTTCCGGTGTGATCCGCTCCACCCCCACGGCCTGCCAGGTCATTCTTGGCACGCAGGTCCGCTTTGTTTACGAAGAACTGCAAAAGCTGTTGTAAGGCAGCGTTCCCCATCCTGGTTCCGGCTTCCGGAGCCAGGATTTTTTGTTATATTTTCCTAAAATATTTCTTTGTTTTTTCTCTCTTTTTTCTACAATCTCTAGTTTCTTTGTGGTGTTTGTGCTATACTATAGGTAATGGCTGTCCGCGCACAAAAAAAGAATAAGGAGATGTTCCCCATGAAAATTATTCGTGCAAAAGATTATCAGGATATGTCCCGCAAAGCGGCCAACATCATCTCCGCACAGGTCATCATGAAGCCGGACTGCGTGCTGGGCCTGGCAACCGGCGGCACCCCCGTTGGCACCTACAAACAGCTGGTTGAATGGTACAACAAGGGCGACCTTGATTTTGCGGAAGTAAACACCGTCAACCTGGACGAATACCGCGGTCTGCCCCGCGAGCATCCCGAAAGCTACTGGTCCTTCATGCACCGTAACCTGTTTGACCTGGTCAACATCCGCCCCGAAGCCATCCATATGCCTGCCGGCACCAACATGGATGCTGCTGCCGAGTGCTCCCACTATGATGAAATCATCCAGCATCTGGGCGGCGTGGATCTGCAGCTGCTGGGTATTGGCCACGACGGCCACATCGGCTTCAACGAGCCGGGTGCCGCTTTTGAGCTTGGCACCCACTGTGTCCACCTGACCAAAGAGACCATTGAGGCCAACAAGCGCTTCTTTGACAACAACGAAGATCTGGTCCCGAAAGAAGCCTACACCATGGGCATCAAGACCATCATGCAGGCACGCAAGGTGCTGATGGTGGTCAACGGCGAGGGCAAGGCCGACATCATCAAGAAGGCTTTCTTCGGCCCCGTCACGCCCGAAGTCCCCGCCAGCATCCTGCAGATGCACCCGGATTTCACCCTGGTGCTGGATGCCGAAGCTGCTTCAAGCTGGACTAAGCGTATCGCTCAAGCCCTTACTGCATAACTGATAAGAGGGAATTTCTCAATGATTATCAAAAATGCAAGAATTTATACGCCGGAACATACCTTCAAAACAGGGGATCTGACCATCCGGGATGGCCGCATTGCCTTTGGTGCGCCCCCGCTGGAGGGCGAGGAAGTTCTGGATGCCAACGGTGCCTATGCTCTGCCCGGTTTGGTGGATATTCACTTCCACGGTGCTGTCGGGCATGATTTCTGCGATGCCGATGAAACCGGTTTGCAGGCCATTGCCGATTTTGAGGCCAGCAAAGGCGTGTTGGCCATCTGCCCCGCCACCATGACGTTCAGCGAGGAGATTTTGAACGGCATCATGGACGTGGCCGCCGCGCACAAGAACGGTCACGGTGCTGACCTGGTCGGCATCAACATGGAAGGCCCTTACATCAGCCCCAAAAAGATCGGCGCACAGAACCCCAAGTATGTGCAGGGGGCCGATGCCGCCATGTTCCGCCGGCTGCAGGCACGCAGCGGCGGGTTGATCAAGCTGGTGGACGTTGCCCCGGAAGAACCCGGCAATCTGGATTTTATCCGTGACTGCCACAACGAGGTGTGCATCTCGATTGCCCACACCTGCACGGATTATGATACCGCCAAGGCTGCGTTTGCCGCCGGTGCCAGCCACATGACCCACCTGTATAACGCCATGCCCGGCATCACCCACCGCGCCCCCGGCCCCATTATTGCCGCGCTGGAAGACGGTGCCGATGTGGAGCTGATCACCGATAATGTTCACATTCACCCCGCTGTGGTGCGCTTTACCTTTAACACCTTCGGGGATGACCATGTGATCCTGATTGCAGACAGCATGATGGCCTGCGGGCTGCCGGACGGCGCTTACAGCCTGGGCGGCCAGGCCGTTACGGTGCGCGGCCCCCGCGCCACCCTGACCGAGCACCCCGATACCATCGCCGGCAGCATTTTTTTTCATGAACTGCCTACGCTGACGCGGAAACGCAGCGTTACGGTGTCACCGGATACGTCGGGGCGGATCGTCGTGGGCACGGTGTAGCGGATGCCGCCTTCAAACGTAACGGGGATTTCGTGGCGGCTTGGCTGCCACGCCATGCGGATGATACGCCGCCGGCGCGGCCAGCTGCAGCGGCTTCCTCGGAGACGTAGTCAACCAGGTCGTGTACATGCAGCACATTGCCGGCCGCAAAGACACCGGGAATGCTCGTCTGCAGGCTTTCGTCAACGACAGGGCCGTTTGTGATCGGGGAAATGTCCACGCCCATGCCGCGCGAAAGTTCGTTTTCCGGGATCAGGCCGCAGGACAGCAGCAATGTGTCGCAGTCGTAGTGAACCTCCGTGCCGGGGATGGGCTTGCGATCGGGGCCGACACGCGCCAGCGTGATGCCGGTCACGCGGTCTTTGCCCTGAATGTCCACGACGGTGTGGCTCAGTTTCAGCGGGATACCAAATCGTTCAGGCACTGGACGATATTACGCTTCAGACCGCCAGAGTAGGGCAGAAGTTCTGCTACAACCAGTACCTTCGCGCCCTCAAGGGTCATGCGTCGTGCCATGATGAGGCCGATATCACCGCTGCCGAGAATGACGACTCTACGGCCGGGCATGAAGCCTTCCATGTTGACGAGACGCTGTGCTGTACCAGCTGAGTAAATGCCTGCCGGACGGTAGCCGGGAATATTCAACGCGCCGCGGCTGCGCTCACGGCAGCCCATGGTCAGGATGATGGCGCGCGCGTCAATCTCAATTAGTCCTTCTTCACGGTTGACCGCCGTGATATGTTTATCCTTGCTGATGGAAAGCACCATCGTATTGAGTTTGTATTCGATTTTGCGTTCAAGCGCCTGTGTGATGTACCGCGCGGCGTATTCCGGGCCGGTCAATTCTTCGCCGAAGGTATGCAGGCCAAAGCCGTTGTGGATGCACTGGTTCAGAATGCCGCCCAACTGCACATCGCGTTCGAGGATCAGGATGCTCCGGCAGCCAGCGTCATATGCTGCGATAGCCGCAGACAGACCGGCGGGGCCGCCGCCGATGATGACAAGGTCAATGTTTTTTCATGCGGTGCCCTCCCTTCACAAGTTGTCTTTGTTCGTTCCGACAATGATTTTTGACGCGCCGCCGGATTTGGTGATCTCGCTTTGCCTGAGCCCTAATTCTCGCGCCAGAATTTCCATCACACGCGGGCTGCAGAAGCCAGCCTGACAGCGGCCCATGCCTGCGCGGGTACGGCGCTTGACGCCGTCAAGGCTGCGCGCGCCGGGTGTGCGGTGGATTGCGTCGATGATCTCGCCCTCGGTCACGCTCTCGCAGCGGCAGCACGATGCCTGCGACCATCGCGCCGATGGCCGGGGCGCTGGACAGACCGGGGGACTCGATGGCCGCGCAGTCGACGAAGCCGGGCGCGATCTCGCCGATGAAAAAGTCGTGCCGCGCCTCGTGGGCGCGCAGCCCGGCAAAGCTCGTGATGGTCTGGCGCAGCGGGATGTCCTTGACGGCAAGACTGGATTTTGTGCGCACCTCGTCCAGCCCGGCCGCCGTCGTGGCGATAGCCTCCTTGTCGTCCACATCGATGGCCGTCGGCCCCACCAGCAGGTTGCCGTGGACGGTCGGCGTGACGAGCACGCCCTTGCCGTACTTGCCCGGCAGCTGGAACACCGTGTGGCGCACGTGCTGCCCGGCTGTGTGGTCGAGCAGGAAGTAATCCCGCGCCGCGCGGTAATTTTCATCGGGTGGGCGGCGTCGGCCAGATTATGCAGTGTGTCGGCGTAGACGCCCGCCGCGTTGACAAGGCAGCGCGCCTGATAGCTGCCACTGTCGGTGTCGACCTGCCAACCACCCTCAGAAAGCGGATGCAGTCCGGTTACGGTTGTGTCGAACTGAAACCTGACGCCGTTTTTGGCGGCGTTTTCGGCCAACGCATAGGTCAGCCCGAACGGGCAGACGATGCCGCCGGTGGGTGCCCAGAGCGCAGCGACGGCGGCGTCCGCGATGTTCGGTTCCATTTCTGCCAGCTCGGCGCGCTCGACGATACGCAGCCCCTCGACGCCGTTGGCAACGCCGTTTTCATAGAGTTTTTCCAGCGCGGGGCGGTCATCGTCGCTCAGGCAGACGACAAGGCTGCCGCACTGCTCGTAGGCGAAATCCAGTTCTTTGGCGAGGGTGGGCATCCGGCGGCTGCCCTCGACGTTCAGGCGTGCCATCAGGCTGCCGTGGGCGGCGTCGTACCCGGCGTGGACGATGGCGCTGTTGGCCTTCGACGTGCCGCAGCAGACGTCCTCCTCCTTTTCCAGAACCAGAATATCGGCGTTATAGCGCGACCTTCGCCCAGCCGTAGGAGCAGCGCACGGCCTTGTTCCAGCCCTTGATGCGCTTGGCGCGTTCCTCGGCGGTGATGTCAGGCGTAAATTTGCGGTCACCGACCAGTTTTGCAGCGACGTCGTCAGGGGTCCAGTAGCCGACGGCAAGACCTGCCAGATATGCAGCGCCCAGCGCCGTGGTTTCCACGCAGCGGGGGCGCTTGACCGGCAGCGCGCTGACGTCGGCCATCGTCTGCATCAGGTAGTTGTTGGCGCACGCGCCGCCGTCAACCTTCAGCGCGGCCAGCTTGATGCCAGAATCGGCCTGCATCGCGGTCAGCACGTCGTTGATCTGGTAGCACAGGCTGTCCAGCGTCGCGCGGATGATGTGGTTCTTATTGACGCCGCGGGTGATGCCGACGATGGTGCCGCGTGCGTATTGATCCCAGTGCGGTGCGCCGAGGCCGGTGAATGCCGGGACGACATAGCAGCCGTTGGTGTCTTTGACCTTGCTGGCATAGTATTCGGAGTCAGGCGCGGATTCGATGATCTTTAACTCGTCGCGCAGCCACTGGATGGCGGCGCCTGCAACGAAGACGGAGCCTTCGAGTGCATATTCGACCTTGCCGTTCAGACCCCACGCGATGGTGGTGACGAGGCCGTTCTTGGAAAAGACAGGCTTTTCGCCGGTGTTCATCAGCAGGAATGCGCCGGTACCGTAGGTGTTCTTGGCTTCGCCGGGATGGTAGCAAGCCTGACCGAACAGAGCCGACTGCTGGTCGCCCGCAGCACCCGCAATCTTGATCGGGCCGCCGAGCAGCGCCGGATCCGTCTCGCCATAGATGCAGCTGGATGGCATCGGGTTTCGGGAGCATACATCTGGGGATGTTCAGTTCTTTCAGGATTTCATCATCCCACTGCAACGTGTTGATGTTGAAGAGCATTGTGCGGGAGGCGTTGGAATAGTCGGTGACATGTACCTTGCCGCCCGTCAGCTTCCAGATGAGCCACGTTTCGACCGTGCCGCGCTGGAAAACAGCCTTTCCACGCTGAATGGCGTCAAGAACGTTACGAGCCAGAGCAACGAAAACTACAGCCTTGTCATTCTGGAATACCAGGACGACACCGACATGGACAGCGCCATGGTCAAGGCCAGCACCGCCGTGAACCAGCTTTCGGGCAGTCTGCCCGATATGGCCAGCACCCCCACGCTGATGGAGATGAGCCCCGATATGATGGCCACCCAGTATGTTGCGGTGGACTATGAGGGGATGGACATCTACGAGCTTTCCGACTATGTGGAGGATACGATCGTACCCCAGCTGGAGCGCGTGGACGGCGTGGCCAGCGTTTCCACCACCGGCCTTGTCAAAAAATCAGTGCAGATCACGCTGGACCAGGACAAAATTGACGAGGTGAATGACAAACTGCTGGTCAAAGTGAGCGACCGCCTGGCCGAAGCCAAAAAGCAGCTGGACGAAAACGAGGCCAAAATCAAGGACGGTCTGGCGGAGCTGGACAGTGCCCAGAGCCAGCTGGATTCCGGCAAAGCCCAGCTGAATACCCAAAAGCAGAGCCTGACCCAGCAGCTGCGGGATGCCATCGACCAGCTGAACGAGGAGATCCCCAAGCTGGAAGAGCAGATTGCGGGGCTGAAAACCCAGCTGGACACCGCCCAGAGCAAGCTGAACCAGCTGAAGGTGGACCCCAGCAGCCTGCCGGAAGTGACGCTGCCGATCGATGATGCACTGTTTGCTTCCTGCAAAGAGATTCTGGCAAAATATGACCCCCAGTACGATGCAAATGCCATGCCCGCTAATTTGGAGGAAGCCAAGAGCGACCTGACCAAGATGGCCGCGATGCTGGCTTCCATCGAGCGCGCCCAGCAGGCCATTGAGACCGAAGCTGCCGCCCTGACCGGCGGGCAGAGCGTCAGCGATGCCTGCGCCGCGCTGGACGCCCAGATCCTGACGCTGACCGTGCAGGTGCAGCAGAAGGATAACGAGATCGTTCAGCTGGAACAGCAGCTGGATACCGCCGCCCCGGAAGAGCAGGATGCCATCCGCGCGGAAATCGAAAGCAAAAAAGCTGAACAGGCGGCTTTACAGACCCAGCTGGACACTGCCACCAGCCAGCGCGCAGCCCTGGATGGTTACAAGAGTGATGAAAGCACCCTTTCCACCACCCAGACGGCCTTGCGGAACGCAACGGTGCTGCTGAAAGCCCGGCAGGAAGCCGAAACCAGCCTGAACGAGAGCACCGAGGAACTGCGCCAAACCCTACAGCAGACGATTACCACCCTGAACACCCAGATCGACAAAGCCGAAGCCATGCTGGCCAATTTGAACGATCAGCGCGGCAAGCTGCAATCGATGCTGGAAAGCCTTTCTGCCAACCCGACAGACCCCCAACTGGCCGATATGGCCGTGCAGCTGCTGCTCAGCGGCACCGAAGCCCAGCTCAGTTTGGGCGAGTTCCAGATCAGCAGCGGCCGCACCCAGCTGGAAGCGGGCCAGACCCAGTTGGACTCCGCCCGCGAAGAGTATGAATCGGCCCGCGAGGAAGCGCTGAAAAGCGCCAATCTGGACCAGCTGCTGAACATGAACACCTTAAAGCAGCTGATCGCCGCGCAGAACTTCTCTATGCCCGCCGGTTACATTGACGGCGGGGAAGGGGACGATAACCAGTACATCTTAAAAATCGGCGATGCGTTTGACAATGTGGATGAGCTGAAAAGTATGGTCCTGTGCAGCATTGACGGCATCGGCGATGTGCGGCTTTCCGATGTGGCGGACATTGAACTGACCGATAACGCGGACGACAGCTACGCCAAGGTGGGCAAAAACCGCGCCGTGCTGCTTTCAATCTATAAAAGCTCCACGGCTTCCACCTCGTCTGTCTCCAACGCAAGCACCGCTGCTATGAAAGAACTGATGGCAGAAAACGACGGCCTGCACCTGACCACCATCATGGATCAGGGCGATTACATCAAGCTGATTGTGAACAGCGTCATGTCCAACCTGATCGAAGGCGCTGTGCTGGCCATCATCGTGCTGGCTCTGTTCTTAAAGGATATCCGCCCCACGCTGGTGGTGGCCATCAGCATGCCGCTCAGTGTGCTGTTTGCCATTGTCATGATGTATTTCAGTGGCATTACCCTGAACATTCTCAGCCTGTCCGGCTTGGGGTTGGGCGTTGGCATGCTGGTGGATAACTCGGTCGTTGTCATCGAAAATATTTACCGCCTGCGCGGGCGCGGCATTCCGGCCCCGCGTGCTGCGGTGCAGGGCGCACGCCAGGTGGCGGGGGCCATCGTGTCCTCCACCCTGACCACGGTCTGCGTGTTCCTGCCCATGGTGTTTACCACCGGCATGGTGCTGGAGCTGCTTTCCGATATGGCATGGACCATCACGTTCAGCCTGCTGGCATCCCTCATTGTGGCCCTTACCGTGGTGCCCTGCGCCGGTTCCACCGTACTGCGCAAGCAAAAAGAGATCAAGCACCCCTGGTTTGACCGTTTCCTGAACGGGTACGAAAAGCTCTTGCGCTTCTGCTTAAAGCGCAAGGCCATCCCGCTCACACTGGCGATCGTGCTGCTGGCCGTATCGGTCTGGCGCATTGCCACCATGGGCGTGATGCTCATCCCGGATATGGGCTCCAACCAGCTTTCGATTGCGGTAACGGTGCCTGCGGATACCGAAAAAGAGGATGCCTTTGCCACCGCAGACGCCGTGATGGACGCCATTACCAACATTGACGGCGTGGAAACGGTGGGCGCCATGTCCGGCGGCAGCGACAGCACCAGCAGCATGCTGATGATGACCGGCACTGAGGGCACCACGGACAACACCAGCTTTACCTATTATGTTCTGCTGACTGACGAGGGCGCCAGCAACAGCAAGGCCATCCAGCAGCAGATCGCCGATGACACCGCTGACCTGAACTGCGAAGTTGACATCAGCGCCAGCAGCATGGATATGAGCGCATTGTCCGGCAGCGGCGTGGAGGTGGACATCTACGGCCAGAATCTGGACAGCCTGACCACCGCCAGCCAGCAGGTGATGGACCTGCTGAACAGCGTGGACGGCATCGAGAATGTCTCCAACGGGCAGG
>VOFE01001340.1_pt1 | contig 10001 bp, 8 predicted proteins | sample 5384071 | NCBI WGS metagenome assembly VOFE01 (sample SAMN12384724, study PRJNA508395) | human gut metagenome | isolation source: healthy gut D | host: Homo sapiens
TCCATGGGCTCCATGGTCTTGCCGTTCTCCTCATGGGTCAGAACATGCGGGGGGCTGACCTGCAGCTCGTAGCCTTCGCGGCGCATGGTCTCAATCAGGATGGACAGGTGCATTTCGCCGCGGCCCATGACGCGGAAGGAATCGTTGGTGGCGGAATCTTCCACACGCAGGGCAACGTCCTTCAGCAGCTCGCGCTGCAGGCGGTCACGGATCTGGCGGCTGGTGACGTACTTGCCTTCCTTGCCGGCAAACGGGGAATCGTTGACGGAGAAGGTCATCTCAACGGTAGGATCGTTGATCTTGACGAAGGGCAGGGGCTCAACCTTGCTGGGGTCGCAGATCGTGTTGCCAATGGAAATATCGGGCAGACCGGCAAAGGCAACAATATCACCGGCAGCGGCCTGCTCAATGGGCTCGCGGCCGTTTGCCTTAAAGTCAAACAGCTTGGTGATGCGGCCGGTCATGTGCAGGTCGGGGTTGTGCCAGTCGCAAACCTGAACAGCCTGGCCAACCTTGATGATACCGTTCTGCACGCGGCCAACGCCCATGCGGCCCACAAAGTCGTTGTAGTCCACGCTGGAAACCAGCATCTGCATCGGGGCTTCGGGTTCACCCTCCGGCGGGGTAACGTACTTCAGGATGGTATCAAACAGCGGCTTCAGGTCGGTGCCGTTTTCGGGGTGGGTCCAATCATAGCTGGCGGTGCCGTTACGGCCGGAGCAGAAGACCATCGGGCTGTCCAGCTGCTCGTCGGTGGCGCCCAGGTCCATCAGCAGCTCCAGGATCTCGTCAATAACTTCCTTAATGCGGGCGTCGGGACGGTCGATCTTGTTGACGGCAATGACCAGGGACAGATTTTGCTGCAAAGCTTTCTGCAGAACAAAACGGGTCTGGGGCATGCAGCCTTCGGCTGCGTCAACCAGCAGCAGAACGCCGTTGACCATTTTCAGCACGCGTTCTACCTCGCCGCCAAAGTCGGCGTGGCCCGGGGTGTCAACAATGTTGATCTTGACGCCTTTATAGACGCAGGAGCAGTTCTTTGCCAGGATGGTGATGCCGCGTTCACGCTCGATGGCGCCGGAGTCCATCACGCGCTCAGCAACCTGCTGATTGGAGCGGAATGCGCCGGACTGCTTCAGCATCTGATCCACGAGGGTGGTCTTGCCATGGTCAACGTGGGCGATAATGGCAATATTGCGAAGATTTTCTTGGATCATAACCTACGATACCTCTTTATACTTTCAAAATCTGGGGTTTGGTGCACGAACATAGGTTGCGGCAGGGGCTAACATCCCAACTGCAGCACACTTATACTATATTGTACGGCACCATGATGAAATTGTCAAGAATCGCAAATTGTTTTTTCTTATGGTATAATTAAAAATAATCGTGGGGAATTGCGCGGTTTTCTGGTTATTCTACCAACAACATGGTTTGCGGTAAATAACCCAAAAGAGGGAAAGGCCGCTGCATATACCCCTTGCATTGATTGGGAAAGGGAAGAACTATGCCAAAGACACGCCGTAAGGTCAACATCATTGGTCACCGCAACCCGGATACAGACTCTATCTGCTCTGCGCTGGCCTATACCTACCTGAAAAACCAGCTGGGGGATGCTGTGTACGAAGCCCGCCGTGCCGGGCAGATCAACCGCGAAACCGCCTTTGTGCTCAAGCATTTTGGGGTGGAGCCGCCGCGTCTGTGTACCGACGTCAGCCCTCAGGTGAAGGACATCGACATCCGCGAGCAGCCCGGCATTGATAAGGAAATGAGCATCCGCGCCGCATGGAGCATGATGCGCGACACCGAGATCGATACCTTGTGCGCCATTGACGAGGATAAAGAACTGCTGGGCCTGATCACCGTTAAGGACATTGCCAATGCCAATATGGACCTATTTGATACTGAGGTTCTGGCAAAATCCCAGACGAGCTACAAAAACGTGCTCAGCACCCTGGAAGGCGAAATGCTGCTGGGCGACCCCGATGCCTGCATTACCTCCGGCCGCATTTTTATTGGCACCAGCCCGGAAATTATGGATGGTGCCGTGAACCCCGGCGATATTGTGCTGGTGTCCAACCGGTACGAAGTGCAGATGTGCGCCATTGACTGTGGTGCCGGTGCCATTGTTGTCTGCTGCGGCTCTGCTGTGCCGCGTACCATTTTGGCCCGCGCACAGGAAAAAGGATGCATTGTCATTACCACCCCGTTTGATACGTACGCCGCCGCCCGCCTGATTTCCACCGCCGCCCCGGTGCGCCACTTTATGCGCAGCAAGAACCTGTTGGAATTCAGCGTGAATACTGCAGTGGAAGACGCCCGCAAGGTCATGGCCAATGTGCGCCACCGCTATTTCCCCATCCTGGATGCCAATGGCAAATATTGCGGTGTCATCAGCCGCCGTAATTTGTTGAACGTGCACCGCAAGCAGGTCATTATGGTGGACCACAACGAGCGCGGTCAGGCTGTGGATGGTCTGGAGCAGGCGGAGATTCTGGAGATCATCGACCATCACCGTCTTGGTGCACTGGAAACTGCCGGGCCGGTGTATTTCCGTAACGAGCCGGTTGGCTGCACCGCTACTATCATCAGCCGCATGTATGAAGAGCACGGTGTAGAGATCCCACCCCAGATTGCAGGCCTGCTGCTTTCCGCTATTCTGTCGGACACGCTGATGTTCCGTTCGCCTACCTCCACGCCGCTTGACCAGCACATTGCCGAAAAGCTGGCCAGGATCGCGGGCGAGGAGATCCCCTCCTATGCGGAGCAGATGTTTGAAGCCGGCGCCGACCTGACGGGCCGCACGGCGGACGATGTGTTCTTCTCTGACTTTAAGGTATTCAGCCGCGGCGATGCCAAGTTCGGCGTTGGCCAGGCTATTTACATGACCTCCAACTCCCGCTCGGCGGCAGAAGCGCTCATCACGCCATTTTTGCCGGAAGCACTGGCCCAGGCCGGTGTGCCCATGGTGTTCTTTATGTGCACCGATATGCGTGCCCAGGCCACAGACCTGCTGTTCTGCGGCCAGCAGGCGGAAGAAATTGTGCGCAGCGCATTCCATGGGGCAAAACCGCCCCGGCACACGCTGCCCGGCGGCGTACACCGCCCAGAACAGCACCGCCGCCAGCACCAACAGCACGGCCAGACGCGGCACTTCCTCCACCCGCAACAGCGGGCAGACCGCCAGCCCGATATACAGCCGATAGGACGGCCGAATGTCCTTTTTCAGCAGCGAGCCGAACCACACCCCCAGCGCGAACGCAGGCAGCCGCCCCAGCACCGTATGCCCAGCTTCCCACGGCGCGGGGCAGACGAGCGGCCAGACGACGGTCAGCACCGCCATGCAGCCGCCCAGCACCCGGCGGCGCAGCGGTGTTTCCATGCACCACAACAGCAGCGGGAAAACGAGATATAAAATCAGGATAACGCCCAAAAACCACTCGCCGATTTTGTAGAAAGTGACGGTCACGGGGGCAAGATACCCGTCCAGCCCCAGCACCGAAAATACTACGCGCCAGCGCGGAATGTCGGCGTTGTTGCCGTGCAGCACCTCGCCGTAAAGGAACAACGCCGCAAACCCCAGCCAGAACGCCGGGTAGGTGGCCGCCGCGCGCCCTACAAAATAGCGCCTGGCGTCAAACCGTCCCTGCCATTGCAGGCAGAGTGCTGCGCCCGACAGCAGGAAAAACCACGCCAGCCCCAGCTCGACCCAGTCGGCCATGCCGCGCCCGATGAGCGCCGGCGGCACGGCAAAGCCCAGCCGCGCGGCCTCGATGCAATAGTGATAGCACAGCACCGGCAGCAGTGCCGCCAGCCGCACCACGTCGAGGCCGGGGCGATAATTCTGCGGCATTACGCCGCGACCGCGCCGAAGGCGGAGACTCCCAGCAGGCTCAGGGCGCCCATAATGCACCCGGCCAGCAGCACGCCGCCCATACAGGCGCGGACGCTGGACTTAAAGTCCATGTCCAGCAGGCTCGCGGCCAGCGTGCCCGTCCATGCGCCGGTGCCCGGCAGCGGGATGCCGACGAAGAGCAGCAGTGCCCACGGCAGGCCGCGGCCGGCGGTGGCTTTCAGCTTTTGGCCGCCCTTGTGGCCTTTTTCCAGGCAGAAAGTGAAAAACTTGCCGATCACCGGCTTGTCAGCACCCCACTCCAGCACCTTGCGGGCAAACAAAAAGATAAACGGCACCGGGATCATGTTGCCGATGATGGCAATGATGTACACCTGCCACAGCGGCAGCCCCATTGCCACGCCCACGGGGATCGCGCCGCGCAGCTCGATCAGGGGCACCATCGAAATAAAGAAAACGCTCAGATATTTTGTCAGCATTTGAAAACCTCGCTTAGACGTTGAAACTGATAGTATAAACAAAGTGTATTATACAAAAAAATTATGTGGTTGGCAAGGGGAGAAAACAAAAAAAGGCTTCCCCCGCGGGGGAAGCCGTCCGCGAAGCGGACTGGTGAAGGGCGGCGGTACCGTTACAACACGGTAAAGGGCGCCTGCGGGACATCTGCCCCTCATCCGGCCTCGGTCGGAGCCTCGGCCACCTTCCCCCGCAGGGGAAGGTGGGTTAGTCCAACAAATTCGTCATGCTCTTCAAGCTGACGCCCAGCGTCGACGCATTGTGCAGCAGGGCGGAGGTGGCAGGAGCCAAAACGCCCATCGCCCCCAGTACGATCAGGGTACTGTTGAAGCTCATGATAAAGCGGTAGTTCGCACGGGTGCGCTTCTGCAGGCCGTTGGCGATGCTCTTCAAAATCACCAGCTCACGCAGGCTGTCGGCGGCGATCGTAATATCCGCGATCTCGCGGGCGATGGCCGCGCCGTCGCTGATGGCGATGCCGACGTCGGCGGCGGACAGGGCAGGGGAGTCGTTGACCCCGTCGCCCACCATGATGACGGTGTGCCCGGCGGCCTTTTCCTGCTCGACAAAGTTGGCCTTGTCTTCGGGCAGGACTTCCGCGTAGTAGGCGTCGACGCCGACCTGCTTCGCGATCACCGACGCCGTGCGGTCGTTGTCGCCGGTCATCATGACAGCCTTGCGGATGCCTAAGTTCCGCAGCTGTTTCAGCACGTCGGCGGCCTCCTCACGCAGGGGGTCGGCGATGCAGATGACACCGGCCAGCACGCCGCCGATGGCCAGATACAGGTGGGAATATTCCGGCGGCAGCGCGTCAAATTTGTCGCACTCTGCCGTCGGGATGCAGCAGCCCTCGTCCTCAAAGACAAAGTGCTGGCTGCCGATGACGGCCTTCTCGCCGCCGATCTGGCTGGCGATGCCGTGGGCGACGACGTACTGCACCTCGCTGTGCATCTCGTCGTGGCGGATGCCCTTGGCGGCGGCTGCCTGCACGACGGCGTTCGCCATCGAGTGCGGATAGTGCTCCTCCAAGCAGGCCGCGATCTGCAGAACTTCGTCCTCGGTGCGGGTGCCGAAGGGCACGACCTTCACGACGGTGGGGGTCGCGTGGGTCAGCGTGCCGGTCTTGTCAAAGACGATGGTGTCGGCGTTGGCAATGGCTTCGAGATACTTGCCGCCCTTGACCGTGATGTGGTAGCTGCCGCATTCGCGCATGGCGGACAGCACGGCCAGCGGCATGGACAGCTTCAGCGCACAGGAAAAGTCGACCATCAGAATCGAGATTGCGCGGGTTACGTTGCGGGTGAGCGCGTAGGTCACGGCCGTGCCCAGCAGGCTGTAGGGCACCAGACGGTCGGCCAGCGCGGCGGCGCGGGTCTCGCTGGCGGATTTCAGCTTCTCGGAGTTTTCGATCATCTTGACGATCTGGTCGTAGCGGCCGTTGCCGGCCTGCTGCTCGACGGTCACGGTGATCTGGCCTTCCTCGACGACGGTACCGGCGTAGACGACCGCGCCGTTCGCCTTGCGGACGGGCTCGGCCTCGCCGGTCAGCGACGCCTGATTGACGCTGGCTTCGCCCTTCAGCACCTTGCCGTCCAGCGGGATGACGTTGCCGGTGTGTACAACGATGGCGTCGCCCGCGCGGATCTGCGAGATCGGCACGAGGACTTCGCCCTCGGCGGTCTGCTGCCAGACGCGGTCAACGTTCAGCGACATGCAGCGCGCCAGATCACCCAGCGACTTTTTGCGCGTCCACTCTTCCAGCAATTCGCCCAGCCGCAGCAGGAACATGACGGAACTTGCCGTGCCAAAGTCGCCCCGCAGCATCGAAACGCCGATGGACAGCGAGTCCAGCACCTCGACCTGCAATTTGCGCCGCCAGATGCAGCGCAGGCCGCGGAAGATGTAGGGCACACTGCGCACCACGGTGTAGGCTATGCACAGCGGCGCGGGCAGAAACAGCTTGCGCGCAAAGTGGAAGATCGTCATATTGACGAGCTTTTCCTGATATTCGCGGTTGACGGCGCGGGGGCTGTTGGCGGGCACCGCGGCCAGCGCCTCGACGTCGAAGCAGAACGCCGCAACGCCCTTGACGAGCCCGGCGCGGCTCTCGGTATAAACGATGACGACGTCGCAGGTGCGCTCGTACACGGTGGCGGTGCGCACGCCGGGCAGGTTCGTCAGATAATCCTGCAGCTGATCGGCCTCGGCCAGCGACATCCGCTTTTTGTTGAGATGCAGGCGGATCCGCCCCTTGCTCTCATGCAGAATGTTCCATTTCATTGTGATACTCTCCCAAAACAAAAGCTGCCCGCAGAGGCAGGCAGCCTTGTGATGCTGTGAAATTACTCGGCAGCCTTCTCCTCGGCGGCTTCGTCCTCAATGGCAACGTCGTCCTCGGCGGCACGCTGCTCGTTGATCTCCTTGGCGTCGGCCAGAATGTCACCGCAGTTCTCCTGCAGGTTGGTGGCGGTCTTCATGACCTGATCCTTCATGCGCAGCACGGCGGCGGTGCACTGGGTGTACAGCTTCTTCGCGTCCTTGCTGGTCAGGATCTCGATACCGGCGGAACCAAACAGTGCACCGCCTGCAAACAAACCAATCTTTGCCCAATTCATAGTTCAAATCCCCTTTACTATAAAATGTGTGTAAAAAACGTATAAATTATGCCCAAACGGGCGAACCCTTAAGGTTTAAGCATTATTTTACAACAGTTAGTCATGGCTGGGTTAGACTGAAAAGACATACAGTATGCAGAACGGATTTTTCGATAGGGCGGGCGCAATCACGCCGTGTGGTTGGCCGCTGCCGGGCAGGCGACGCGGCGCAGTTCTGTCGGGCGGCGGCCGGTGTGGCGGCGGAAGGCGGCGGCGAAACGGCTGGGGTCTTCGTACCCGACGCGGTGGGCGATCTCGGCCACGGGCAGGTCGCTTTCCCGCAGCAGTGCGGCGGCGGTGTCCATCCGCAGCCCGCGCAGATAGCTCGCCACAGGAACGCCGTACAGCGCCTTGAAGCAGATCTTCAGCGAGCTTTGCGACAGATGGAACCGCGCGGCCAGCTCCGGCAGGGTGATGTGGCTGCCCTGATGCGTCTGCAGGTAGTCGTGCGCCTGACGCGTATGCTCCAATTGTAAGCGGTCAAAGTAGGGGTGCGGGGCGTGTCGGCCTCGGCATAGCGGCCGACCAGCGCGTCCCAATGCGCCAGCGCGGCGGCGGCCACGCGCGGGTCGTACATGACGCCGCTGTTGCGCTCGATCTCGCGGCGGCAGGCGGCACTTGTCATGGCGGGGCGGTAGCTGCGGCTGCTCATCATCGCGTCGATGGAATCGGCCACGGCGATGATGCGGGAGCCAAGCGGGATGTCGCTGCCCGACAGCTCGTCGGGGTAGCCGCGGCCATCCCACCGCTCGTGGTGGTGGCGCACCAGCACGGCGATTTCCTTGAAATCTTCGATTTTGCGCAGGATTTCATACCCGGTCACGGGATGGCGGCGCATCTCCTCCCATTCGGGATTCGTCAGCGGCCCCGCTTTGCGCAGCACAGAATCGGGCACGGCGATCTTGCCGATGTCGTGCAGGTGGGCGGCCATGTGGACAAGGGTCGTCTCGCCCTCGCCCAATTCCAGCGCGGCGGCCAGCAACAGCACCATATCGGCCACGCGGTCGGAGTGCTTGGCCGTGTAGGCGTCGCGGGCGTCCATGGCGGCGACGATGCTCTCGATCAAATCGTGATATTGCATTAAATGGCTTGCGGTGTGCAGCGCGGCGTCCGGCTGCGGGATTTGGTTCGCCATGAACCGCGCCCCCCTTTCCAAGGCGGTGTTAACATAGACTAACGGTTAGCTTAGACTATCTTATCGCAGTGCGCAAAATTTGTCAAGTCTGCCGCAAACATCTAGGAAGATTTGTACGAATGTGGTAAAATGCGAAGAGCCTTTAAGGAGGATTCCGCCCATGAAAAAACCCACCTCCGGCACGACCGATCTGACGACCGGGCGGCCGCTGACCCGCATATTGGTTTTCGCGCTGCCGCTGGTCTACCGCGCGGCGGCGGGGGGAGCTGGTTGGCCGCAGCGTCCCCGCCCCGCCGTGGAATGTTGTGGCAGGCAAACGGGAAATACCGGCAAACCCGCCCCTCATCCGGCGCTTCACGCCACCTTCCCACATGGGGGAGGCTTTGCAAAAAATGTTCGCCGCCCCAAATTCATCATCGATTTCAGCCGTTCCCTGTGCGGAACGGCTGTTTTTTTGTACCCCTTGACAAAAGCGGTTAGTCTATGCTATCTTATGTCTGGTTAGAAAGAACTAACCAACGGAATTGCTTTGTCCCCATCCGGGCATACTGAAAAAGGTATATTTTATAGAGAAAGGACTTTGCACCATGAGCTATCTGGAAATCGAGAAAGTCATCGGCCGTGAGATCATCGACTCCCGCGGCAACCCCACCGTTGAGGCCGAGGTCTGGCTGGCCGACGGCACCATCGGCCGCGGCGCTGCCCCCAGCGGCGCTTCCACCGGTGAGTTCGAGGCGCTGGAGCTGCGCGATGGCGACAAAGCCCGTTACGGCGGCAAGGGTGTGCAGAAGGCTGTGGAGAACATCAACACCACCATCAACGAGGTTCTGGTCGGCTTGGATGCCTCCGACATTTACGCCGTGGATGCTGCCATGCTCAAGGTAGACGGCACCAAGGATAAATCCAACCTGGGTGCAAACGCCATCCTGGCTGTCTCCATCGCGGCTGCACGCGCGGCTGCCATCTCGCTGGATGTGCCCCTGTACCGCTTCTTGGGCGGCGTGTCCGGCAACAAGCTGCCCGTTCCTATGATGAACATTCTGAACGGCGGTGCCCACGCGGCCAACACGGTCGACGTGCAGGAGTTCATGATCATGCCCGCCGGTGCCGAAAGCTTCAGCGAGGGGCTGCGCTGGTGCACCGAGGTATTCCACGCCCTGCAGGCGCTGCTGAAAAGTCAAGGGTCTGGCCACCTCCGTCGGCGACGAGGGCGGCTTTGCGCCTGACCTTGCCAGCGACGAGGAGGCCATCCAGTATATCCTCGAAGCCATCGAGAAGGCCGGCTATGCGCCCGGCAAGGACTTTTTGCTGGCCATGGACGCCGCGTCGAGCGAGTGGAAGGGCAGCAAGAAGGGCGAGTACAAGCTGCCCAAGTGCGGCAAGGTCTTCACCAGCGAGGAGCTGGTCGAGCACTAGCGAGGACCTGAAGGATCTGGAAAAAGTCGTCGGCCTGCAGACGGATAAGCCCCTCAAGCGCGCCTTCATGCCCTATGGCGGCATCAAGATGGCAGAACAGGCCTGCACCACCTATGGCTATACTCCGTCCCCGAAGCTGCACGAAATCTTTACCAAGTATGCCCGCACCCACAACACCGCTGTGTTTGATGCCTACACCCCGGAGATGAAAAAGGCACGCCACAGCCACATTGTGACCGGCCTGCCCGATACCTATGGCCGCGGCCGCATCGTTGGCGACTACCGCCGCGTTGCCCTGTACGGCATTGACTACCTGATCAAAGAAAAGCAGAACGACTTTGCCAACTGCGGTGACGGCACCATGACCGATGACGTCATCCGTCTGCGTGAAGAGATCGCCCTGCAGATCCGCGCCCTGAACGATATG
>VOFE01001363.1_pt1 | contig 10001 bp, 12 predicted proteins | sample 5384071 | NCBI WGS metagenome assembly VOFE01 (sample SAMN12384724, study PRJNA508395) | human gut metagenome | isolation source: healthy gut D | host: Homo sapiens
GGATTGCAGCGTATTTCATTCAGAGGCCGTGAACCTTGGTGTGGAAGTATGGACCGATGCACAAAAGGCGTGGATCTTATCTTCCTGGCAGATCTGTCTGAACCGGATGCCGCGGCTGGGCGAACAGGTTACGACACAGACATGGGCATATGGAATGAAAGGCTTTTACGGTTACCGGAATTTCTCCATGAACAGCAGGGATGGGGAACGGATGGCATATGCAAATTCCGTATGGGTACTGATGGAACAAAGAAGGGGATTCCGGTCAGAGTGACAAAAGAAATCTCGGATGCATACGGATTGGACCCACAGCTTCCCATGCAGTGCAGCGAGCGGAAAATTATGCTGCCGGAAAAATATGAAGAAAAAGATTCATTGGTCGTTCCTTCTTATTTCATAGATACCAATCACCATATGAACAATACCAGATATGTACAGGTGGCGATGGAATATGTTCCGAAGGAGTTTCGGACAATGGAAGTCCGGGTAGAATATAAAAAAGCTGCGATGTGCAGAGATGTAATTGTGCCGCATGTGACGATAGAAGATCCCCGTGTGACGGTTGCACTGTGTGCGCCGGACGGGCAGCCATATGCAGTTGTTGTTTTTTTGAAAGCGTAGGAAGAAAAAGATGAAATTAGCAGAATATCAGGATTTGTATTTAAAAAAAGTTGACTTCGGAGTATATCTGGCAGAGGATATGGGCAGTGAGACGCATGTGCTGCTTCCGTCGAAACAGGTGCCGGAAGATGCAAAACCTGGGGAAAAGATAAGGGTCTTTTTATATAAAGATTCCAAAGACCGGCTGATTGCAACAACCAACACGCCGAAGCTGATACTGGGAGAATATGCACCGCTTGTGGTAAAAGAAGTTGGAAAGATCGGTGCTTTTCTGGATTGGGGACTAGAAAAAGATCTGTTTCTGCCATATAAAGAGATGACTTCACGGGTAGAAGCAGGAGACGAGATTCTTGTAACCCTTTATATTGATAAAAGCAAGCGGCTTTGTGCCAGCATGAAGGGGCTGTATGATCTGCTTTCCAAGGATTCACCGTATCAGAAAGATCAGATGGTAACCGGAAGGGTGTATGGGTTTTTTCCGATAACTTTGGTACTTTTGTGGCAGTGGATGATTGCTTTTCCGCAAGAATACCAAATTCAGAGGATCACAGTTTCCTGAAAATCGGAGATGTGATTGAGGCGAAAGTTACTGCAGTAAAACCGGATGGAAAGTTAGATCTTACACTGCGGGAAAAGCTTATATTCAGATGGACACGGATGCAGAGAAAATACTTGAATTGCTGGATTCCTATGCAGGAGTGCTTCCGTTTTCGGAAAAAGCGAGTCCGGAGGTGATTAAGAGGGAAACCGGATTGAGTAAAGCCGCGTTTAAACGTGCCATCGGACACTTATATAAAGAAAAAGAAAAATTACACTGGATGGTGGAAAAATCCGCAAGAGTTTCGTATAATGCAGGTAAAGGCAAAAGGAGGAATATAAAATGAAAAACGTAATCAGTACAGATAAAGCACCAGCCGCAATCGGACCGTACTCACAGGCAATTGAAGTGAACGGAACGGTATACACATCCGGTATCATCCCGGTTGTTCCTGCTACCGGAGAAATTCCGGAAGGATCTGTGGCACAGGCGCAGCAGGCATTTGAAAATCTGTCAAATCTGCTTGAGGCAGCAACGTGGTAAAAACAACCGTATTTATTAAGGAAATGAATGATTTCGCAGCAATCAACGAAGTATATGCGACATTTTTTGAGGGCGCGTACCCGGCGAGAAGCTGCGTTGAGGTGGCGCGTCTTCCGAAGGACGTTATGCTCGAGATCGAAGCGATTGCTACCAAATAATTGCTGCGACAGGAACAGGAATACCTGAGACTGCCGGAGGAGATCCGGAACATAAAAAGACGCGGCACACTGTTACATCGTGTGCCGCGTCTTTTCTTTTCAGAGAGCATCTGTTACATGATCCCTATACGTACATATCGATATTGCCGCCGAGCTCCGGGTTCACCGAATGTTCCATCATCTGAATCATGGAGGTGCCCATCTGCTGGGTCAGGTCTAATGACTGACTGAGAACGGCCGTGCCGACTGCATAGGCGAGACTGCCGGAGCTGACAGAAGAACCGGAGTCGTAGGCCGTCAGTGTGCCAAGCGCCAGATCAACATTGGAAAAATCCATACGAATCCCACCTTTCCTTCTTATGATGGCTTTATTATGCCACAGATGGAGGAGAATGGCAATTATGAAAAATGCAACAAACTATAAAACCGGAAAGGCATAAGGCAGCAGCAGGCAGGGAAAATCTGGGAGCAGATGTAACCCGGATTTGTCGGAAAATGGCGCAGATTGTGGAAAAGACGTGTCGAAAAAGAAAATATTGTGTAAAATCTGCGGAGTATTACAAAATATAGCGGGTTGACATCATATAGACGCTTTGTTATAATAACCATGTAATAAATGTAACAAATTTGTAATAAATCCGTTGGAGGCATTCATGAACAGAAGAACACTGAGAGCTACAGGGATTGTATTGACTGGAATGTTATTGGCAGGAGATCCTGTATCTATGATATATGCAGCACCGGTTGCGGGTGTGTCCGTTGCTACCACAGCAGAAGCAGTGGCAGTCGGAACGGGAAGCAGCAGCCCGAGCGCAGGCGTTTCGCTTGCAGTGGCAGATTGTCTGGTCGCAAGCAATGAGGAAGTGGCGCAGGAAGCAGCAGCGCAGCAGGAACAGGTAAGCGAGAATGAGACACCGGTGGTAGAGTCCGAATATGCAGACATTGCCATTGCGCAGGTAGATAACTACGTAAACGTGCGTACCGAGCCGAACACAGAGAGCGAGGTAGTCGGTAAGCTTTACAATAATTCAGCGGCAACGATTTTACAGACCACAGAGGATGGCTGGTATGAGATCACATCTGGCAATGTTACCGGTTATGTGAAGTGTGAGTACGTGGTTGCCGGAGATGAGGAACTTGCAAAGTCTGTAAGTACCCGCTATGCAAAAGTTACGACGACAACGCTTTATGTGCGTACAGAGCCGTCCACAGATGCAGCGGTTTTAACCATGGTTCCGATTGAGGATGACCTTGTGGTAACCGATGAGTCCATTCCGGGCTGGGCACTTGTGACGACAGAAGAGGGAGACGGCTATGTATCCACCGATTATGTCACATTGACGACAGAGTATGTGCAGGCGGAGTCCAAAGCAGAAGAGGAAGCACGTCTTGCGAAGGAAGAGGCAGAGCGTGAGGCGGCGGCAGCAGCGGCAGCCAGCGCCAGAAAGAAGAACTCTGAGAGTTCATCCAGTTCATCCAGCTCCTCAGATTCCAGTGCATCCTACAGTGCACCGACCAGTTCAAACGGTCAGGCAGTTGCAAGCTATGCATGTCAGTTTGTCGGTAATCCGTATGTATATGGCGGAAGCAGCCTTACGAATGGAACGGACTGTTCCGGATTTGTTATGAGTGTGTATTCAGCATTTGGAATTGGTCTTCCGCATTCATCCAGTGCGTTGAGAGGCTGTGGTTATGAAGTAAGCCTTTCATCTGCACAGCCGGGTGACATTGTATGTTACAGCGGACATGTTGGAATCTATATCGGAAATGGAACGATCGTGCATGCCAGCACACCGTCCAGCGGTATCACTTACTCCAGTGTTACCTACCGCAGCCCGATCTGTGTAAGAAGAATTTTCTAAACGAGAATATAAAATGGGACTATCACTTGTGATAGTCCCATTTTTGCGTCATAAGAAGAGGAAGAGAAGAGGAAGCTCTTTTGATTTTCAGCTACATTCTGCCTGATAACGAAGGGACATGATTTTCTCAATATTGCACCCCAAAACGCAGGATTATTGCAAAAAATGAAGGAATAGGACAAAAGGCACAGTCTATACAATGTGCACAAATTGTAAAAAATGAAAAAGGAAAACTGACTAAATGAGTGTGAATTGCAAAAAAGTTATCCACAATGCAGAAACGGAAAAACAGGAAAAATTGAGTTATACACGAAGTTATTCACATTATCCACAGAAAAGTGGGAAAAAAATCTGGTTTACATAGTAAAATAATCGAATGTCTGTTTTGTGAAGAAATAATAAAGTTGTCCGATTTCGTGGAAAGTTTGGAAAAGTTATTGACATTTCAAATATAAAATAATTATAAAAAAGCAGTAAAAAGAAGTCTGTAAATTTGACAGGAATGGAAGAATCTTGAAATACGAATACAAGTTTGCTATACTAAAAACATATCTTTCGCAGACGAAGGTATGTTTTTTCAAATAATGGTAATGATATAGGTGCACAATGATTAAAAAAATAGATATTATGGGGATCGGTCTTGACAACTATACCGTGCGGGAATCGATGCGGCAGGTCGAGAACTATCTGAGTAATGATGTTTTAAATACAATCGAAAACATTTCCATGCAGATGCTGATTGCGTCAGAGACGGACCCGGTGCTACACAACGTGATCTCGGAGCTGGATCTTTCCGTCATTGGGGAGAAGGAGATCTTAAAGGCGGCGGATGCGGACAGCATGCAGCGTGTGCAGGAGACGGAGCAGAATGATTTTTCATATGAATTCTATCGGAGGATCGAGCGCAATAAGCGGAGCATTTTTGTGCTGGGACAGACGGAGGAGGACGTGCAGAAGGTCAAAGCGGAACTGCAGGAAGCATTCCCGAAGCTGATTCTGGCGGGAGAATATGCACTGGAAAATTGTGTGGGGAATCTGGATGCCGTCATCAATGAGATGAATGCGACGACGCCGGATGTGATCGTTTCGATTCTGCCGTCTCCGCTGCAGGAACATTTTTTCGCGGAGCATAAGGATAAGATGAGCGCGACCATATGGTTCGGCATGGGAGAACTCGGCGTTCATGGAAAAAAGCATGGACTTGGAAGTTTCGTTAAGAACCGGCTGCATCTGGGAAGATTGAAGAACAGTATGAACAAGTATCAGGATCAGGAAAAGTTCGGGGAAGCGGAGTGAAAAAGAGGAAATGCATAAAAAAAATGCATTTCCTCTTTCTTTTTTTGCTGTTTTGCATTAAAATATAGCTTAGATATTTTTGTTCCGAGGTAGAAAGGCGGCTTTTTATTGTGAAAGTTGCTCATAGGGAAGAAACACAGTGACCGGACAGAAGAGTTTCAGCAGAAGCAGGATGAGAAGGAGCGGAGCTTATGATTTCAAATCAAATACTTCAGAATACAATCGATGGATTAAAGGGAATCACCAGAATAGATCTGTGCATTATTGATGTGGAGGGGAAGGTGTTAGCAGCCACTTTTCCGGAGGCGGATCAGTACATTGAGCCGGCGCAGGCGTTCGTGGAGTCACCGGCAGACAGCCAGGTGGTGAACGGATATCAGTTTTTCAAGGTATTTGATGAGCACCAGCTTGAGTATATTCTTCTGGCAAGCGGAGACAGCGATGATGTATTTATGATTGGAAAGATTGCAAGTTTTCAGGTGCAGAATCTTTTAGTAGCATATAAAGAGCGTTTTGATAAGGATAATTTTATCAAGAATCTGCTGCTCGACAACCTGTTGCTGGTTGATATTTATAACCGTGCCAAGAAGCTTCACATCGACACCGAGGTGCGCCGCGTGGTATTCATTGTGGAGACGAACCGCGACAAGGACGGCAATGAACTGGAGAAGATCCGCGGAATCTTCGGCACGAAGACGAAGGATTTTGTCACAGCAGTCGACGAGAAGAATATTATCGTTGTGAAGGAAGTCGGCGAGAACGAAGGTTACGAGGAACTGAACAAGATCGCGGAGAGCATGGTCAACCTGTTCCGTGCGGATGCGGACAGCGACGTTCATGTGGCATACGGAACGATTGTCGGCGAGATCAAAGAGGTATCCAGATCCTACAAGGAGGCGCGGATGGCACTTGATGTCGGCAAGATCTTCTTCGAGGAGAAGGATGTAATCGCTTACTCCACACTCGGTATCGGTCGTCTGATCTACCAGCTGCCGATTCCGCTGTGCAAGATGTTCATCAAGGAGATTTTTGACAATAAGTCCCCGGATGATTTCGATGAGGAGACGCTGACGACGATCAACAAGTTCTTTGAGAACAGCCTGAATGTATCAGAGACTTCCAGACAGCTTTACATCCACCGCAATACGTTAGTGTACCGTCTGGATAAGCTGCAGAAGAGCACCGGACTGGATCTGCGTGTGTTTGAGGATGCCATCACGTTCAAGATCGCACTGATGGTCGTAAAATATATGAAGTATATGGAGTCTCTGGACTACTAATTCTTAAAATTTGCATACGGGTATTGCAACAACTGCATACATTGAGTAGACTATATGGGATGGGACAGAGCATTTGATTCTCCGGAACCATCGGAGATGCATACAGAAATGAGGTAATTTCATGATAAAGTTAGAGCATGTCAGCAAGTCGTACTCTGCGGGAATTCCTGCACTTAATGACGTGAGTCTTAACATTGAGGAGGGAGAGTTTGTATTTGTTGTCGGTGACAGCGGTTCGGGCAAGTCGACGCTGATCAAGCTCCTGTTGAAGGAACTGGAACCGACGGAGGGAACCATTACAATCAATGGCAGAAAATTAAATAAAATCAGACGAAGACAAATCCCGAAATTCCGCCGCAACATTGGGGTGGTTTTTCAGGATTTCCGATTGTTAAAGGATAGAAATATTTATGACAATGTAGCTTTTGCACAAAAGGTCATTGGCGAATCCAACCGCTCCATCAAGAAAAATGTTCCAAAACTGTTGTCGATGGTGGGACTGGCGGCAAAATACCGCTCATACCCGAGACAGCTTTCCGGAGGGGAGCAGCAGCGTGTGGCGATTGCGCGCGCGCTGATTAACAAGCCGAAGATTCTGCTGGCGGACGAGCCTACCGGTAATCTCGATGCGAATAATGCATGGGAGATTATGAAGCTGATGGAGGAGATCAACGAGCAGGGGACAACGGTGGTTGTAGTAACACACAATCTGGAGATTGTGAAAGCGATGAATAAGCGTGTCATCACGATGCAAAAGGCGTTGTGGTAGACGATACCGCTTCGGATCATTACGGTAAGGATACCTCTGTCGAACAGGACGATGATCTGTTTGATGATTTCTTGGATGATGGAGGTGACGACGACTATGCGAATTAGTACGTTTTTTTATACAATTAAGCAGGGAATCGTGAATATCTGGAAGAACAAGCTGTTCTCACTGGCGTCGATTGCCACGATGACGGCATGCATTTTCCTGTTCGGTCTGTTCTATATGATTGTCGTGAACTTCCAGTCCATGGTGAAGGATGCGGAGTCCGGCGTGGCAGTGACGGTGCTGTTTGATGAGGGAATCTCGGATCAGCGGATCGAGGAGATCGGGGAGCTGATTTCGAGAGACCGGAAGTATCACATTATGACTTTATCTCAGCAGATGAAGCATGGGAAAGCTTCAAGGAAGTGTACTTTGAGGGAAATGAAGCGGCGGCTGCAAGTTTTGCCGGCGATAACCCGCTGGCGAATTCCGCGAGCTATGCCATTTACATGAACGATATATCGATGCAGGACTCGCTGGTTACCTACCTGAAGTCCGTCGATGGAGTGCGTGAAGTAAAGCAGTCCCAGCAGGTGGCCAACACGCTGACCGACTTTAACAGTCTGATCGGGTACATCTCGGCGGGCGTCATCCTGATCCTGCTCGGTGTTGCCGTCTTTTTGATCAGCAATACGATCACGGTCGGTATCTCCGTCCGCAAGGAAGAGATTGCGATCATGAAGCTGATCGGAGCGACGGATTATTTTGTGCGCGCACCGTTTGTGGTCGAAGGTATTGTAATCGGACTGATCGGAGCGGCAATTCCGCTTGGCATTTTGTACGCATTGTACGGGAAGATTGTAATGTACATCAGCGATAAGTTCAGCTTTATCAGCAATATGATGAAGTTCCTTAGCGTGAACGAGATTTTCCATAATCTGATCCCGGTGGCATTGATTCTGGGTGTGGGAATCGGTTTTATCGGAAGCCGCATCACAATTCGCAAGCATTTGAGGGTATAATGATAAGATGCCATACAGGAAACACATGAAGTTTACAATGATACGAAGAATAACAGCGCTCGTGCTGATTCTGGTGCTGGCGGCGGGCATACCGATCCAGGCATCGTCGGCTTCCACAGAGAAAGTGACAGAGGACGCCGCTTCCACAAAATCCCTGCAGGAGGCGCAGGACGAGAAAGCCCAGCTGGAAAAAGCGCTCAAAGAGGCGCAGAGCACGATTGAGGATCTCAAGGATTCCAAGGGTGATATCGAGAGCAAGGTAACAGAATTGAACCAGCAGCTGATAGATATATCCGCGCGGATCACGGATCTTGAGAATCAGCTGACGGCAAAGAGCGAGGATATCCAGGAGACGAAGGACGAGCTTGCCGGAGCCAAAGAGAGGGAAGCACAGCAGTACGCGGATATGAAAGTGCGGATCCAGTTCATGTATGAGAACGGGCAGACCTCTTATCTGGAGGCGCTTTTATCTTCCAGAAACATTTCTGAATTTTTAAATTCCGCAGATTATATCGCACAGATACAGAGCTATGACAGACAAAAGCTTACCGAGTACCAGGACACCGTGGAGTCGATTGTGAATCTGGAAGCCCAGCTGGAGCAGGAGTATACCGATCTGGAGGCACTCAAGTCGACGGTCGAGAGCAATAAAGCGACTGTTGCCGCTATGATGCGGCAGAAGGAGTCGGAGCTTGCGGACATCTCGGGAGATATTGAAGATGCGCAGAGCGACGCCGACTATTATGCGGCGGAGATTCAGGCGCAGGAAGAACTGATTGCGGCGATCAAGAGAGCGGAAGCGGAGAAAGCGGCAGCCGGGGTGGAGGAACATCCGTATACCGGAGGAGCGTTCCGGTGGCCGTGCCCGAGCAGCACACGGGTGACCAGCGATTATGGAACGAGAGTATCCCCGATGTCGGGAGCGTCGTCGAACCATAAGGGAATTGATATCGGAGCATCGGCGGGAGCGGACATTATCGCGGCGGCGGATGGAACGGTAACAGCGGCATCCTACAGCAGTGCGGCGGGCAATTATGTGATGATCGACCACGGCGGAGGACTCTACACCGTCTACATGCACGCATCATCCCTGCTGGTATCGCCCGGACAGACCGTGTCGGCGGGAGATGTGATCGCAAAAGTCGGAAGTACCGGCATTTCAACCGGAAGCCATCTGCATTTCGGCGTCTCTTTAAATGGAAGTTACGTCAGCCCGTGGAGTTACCTGGGCGGCTGATGGAGAAAGTACACGTAGGCATTGACCGAAATTCCCTGTCCTTGGACAGGGAATTTTTACATATCTTATTACGGATAGCATACAGAAATGAGGGAAACTATGGACGAACAAAGAGAAAATATGCAAAACGGCATGATAGAAAATGAGACAACCGGAGAGCAGAAGCCGGACGGCGGAAAAGAGCGCAGACGCCGTGGAATGGGAGCCGGCATCCTTCTTGGAATCTGCGGAACACTGGTCGTCGGAGCGCTTGGCATTTATCTGACCTGCCGCTTTACCGGAAGTCAGATACTCATCACCAATGCAGCGGCAGATACGGACGGAACGACCCTGCTGGATGCAAAGACAACGGCAAAGATCAACGAACTGTCAGCTTACATTGATCTGTATTATTATGAAGATACCGATGTTCAGGATTTGAAGGACGGTCTGTATGCGGGACTGCTGGAGGGACTGGATGACAGATATTCGGTTTACTACACGGCGGATGAGTACGCGCAGACGCAGGTTAGCATGACGGGTCAGTATTACGGAATCGGGGCAGGGCTTGCGCAGGATAAAGATACCATGCAGGTCACAATCACAAAGGTTTACGAGGGAACACCGTCTGAGAGTGCGGGACTTCGCAACGAAGACGTAATTCTGTCGGTGGACGGAACCGAGGCGGATACGATGGATGTCACGGATCTCGTG
>VOFE01001364.1_pt1 | contig 10001 bp, 9 predicted proteins | sample 5384071 | NCBI WGS metagenome assembly VOFE01 (sample SAMN12384724, study PRJNA508395) | human gut metagenome | isolation source: healthy gut D | host: Homo sapiens
GAAGCTGATCCGCGGGGAAGCCGGGACGACGGTACATCTTGAGATCTACCGTCCGTCTACCGGAGAGAATCTCTCGTTTGACGTGGAGCGTGCCGATGTGACGCTGCCGAGCATATCTTCACAGATGTTAAACGATACGATTGGTTATATCCGGATTGAATCTTTTGAGAAGGATACGGCAAACCAGTTTGAGAAGGCGCTTGCGGAACTGGAAGGGGAAGGGCTTACATCGCTGGTGGTCGACCTTCGCTATAACGGCGGCGGACTTGTCGATTCCGTGGTACAGATTCTTGACGATATTCTGCCGGAAGGTCTGATCGTCTACACGGAGGATAAGAACGGACACCGCGAGGAGTACCGTTCCAGCGGAGACACGCATTTTGACTATCCGATGGCGGTGTTAATCAATCAGGACAGCGCCAGCGCTTCCGAGATTTTTGCAGGAGCCATCAAGGATTACAACTACGGAACGCTGATCGGAACGACGACATTCGGCAAGGGCATCGTGCAGAGCCTGTTCCCGTTGGAAGACGGAGACGCCATCAAGCTGACAACCGCGAAATATTTTACGCCGAACGGCAACTATATCCACGGTGTCGGAATCGATCCGGACATTGAACTGGAATATGAGTATCTCGACCCGGACGGAGAGCAGTATGAGATCCAATACGATAATCAGGTGCAGAAGGCAATCGAAGTGCTCACTTTGACTTAGCTGGCAAAGAACAGCGGATTCAGGAATTGGAACGGGAGATGGAGGCACCGGATTTCTGGAACGATCCGGAAGTTTCCCAGAACAAGATGAAGGAAGTCAAAAGTTTAAAGGACGATGTGGCAACTTATGCGGCATTGTCGGCGCAGTATGATGATATTGAAACCATGATCGAGATGGGATATGAGGAAAATGATCCGGAACTGATCCCGGAGATCGATCAGATGATGAAAGAATTTGTTCAGACCTATGAGGATATCCGTATGAAAACGCTTCTGTCGGGAGAATATGAAGGAACAACGCCATCGTTTCCCTGCATGCGGGAGCGGGTGGCACGGAATCCTGTGACTGGGCAGCCATGCTCTATCGTATGTATACCCGATGGGCAGATAAAAAGGGATTTTCCGTGGAAGTGCTGGATTCTCTGGATGGAGAAGAGGCCGGAATCAAATCCATTACATTTCAGGTGAATGGGGAGAATGCGTATGGATATCTGAAATCGGAAAAAGGTGTGCACCGGCTGGTTCGTATTTCTCCGTTTAACGCGGCAGGAAAGAGACAGACTTCTTTTGCATCCTGCGATGTTATGCCGGATATAGAAGAAGATGTCGATGTGGAGATCCGGGAGGAAGATATCCGTATTGATACGTTCCGCTCCAGCGGTGCCGGAGGACAGCATATCAACAAGACGTCTTCTGCTATGAATGGATATCTGAAGTGGCTCTCCCTCGGCTGCCCGAAGGGACTTGGAGGAGACGATGAGCAGTGATGTGATCCGCACCTTAAAGTGGGTGTTTGGAAAAGGCGGTCTGATTGAGGAATATAAGCGCCAGGAACAGATGTTGGAGGAGACACCGAAGTCGGTCGCTTCCATGACGCGGATTTTTGCACCCCAGATTTCCCGTGATTTCCCGGGAATGAATCTGGAGCAGTTTGAGGCGCTCGCACAGCAGCAGCTTGTGGCGGCGCTTCAGGCAGTGTCGGCGGGGAATCTGGAAAGCGTCGCGCGCGCTTCCGATGAACTGAAGGAGCAGGTCAGCCGTCAGATTGAGGGGAACCGTGCGGCAGGAGTGCGTGAGACCTATGAGCAGATCCGCATTCATCAGACAGAGATTTCCAATTACGAAAAAAAGAACGGCACTTGTGTGATCACATTTCAGAGTGCGGTAGAGCATTACCACTACAAGGAAAAAGCGGGCAAAATTATCTGGGGATACAAAGACCGGAAGCTGCAGACAAAGTACAATATGGAGCTGCTCTATGTACAGGATGCGGCGCAGCAGACGGAGGGAAATGCCTTCGGGCTGAACTGCCCGAACTGCGGGGCGCCGATGAAGGGACTTGGACAGCAGATCTGTGAATACTGCGGCAGCCCGGTTGTACCGGTAGACACCAGAGTCTGGCGGATGGTACGTTTTTCTGAGGTGGATTATCACCATGTGTGAATACATTTTTGGCGCATGATTCTGTGCATATGAAGTTTTGCAGGAACTTCCAATAAGAACTCGTCAGAGTACAACGAAAGAATAGAACAGGAGGAATTGTTATGGGAATTATCAAGGCAATCGGTAGTGCGATCAGCGGAGGACTGGCGGATCAGTGGCTCGAGGTGTTCGAGGCGGATGACATGGGGGAACAGACCGTCTTTACGAGTGGTGTGCTGATCCGGAGAGGACAGAATACCAAGGGGACGAACAATACGGTGAGCAATGGCTCCGTGATTCACGTGTATGACAACCAGTTTATGATGCTTGTGGATGGAGGAAAAGTAGTCGATTACACGGCAGAACCGGGATATTATAAGGTAGATAATTCTTCCCTGCCGTCCATGCTAAACGGTGAACTGGGAGAATCTGTAAAAGAGACGTTCAACCGTATCAAGTACGGCGGACAGACGCCGACGGCACAGAAAGTATATTTCCTGAATCTGCAGGAGATCAAAGGGATCAAGTTTGGAACGAGAAACCCGATCAATTACTTTGATAATTTTTATAACGCAGAGCTTTTCCTGCGCGCACACGGTAATTATTCCATCAAGATCACGAATCCGCTGCAGTTCTATGCGGAAGTGATCCCGCGGAACAAAGACCGTGTCAATTACGATGAGATCGGCGAGCAGTACCTGTCAGAGTTTTTAGAGGCACTGCAGTCGGCGATCAACCAGATGTCGGCGGACGGAACACGTATTTCCTATGTGACTTCCAAGGCGATGGAACTGGGCAAGTACATGCAGGACATTCTGGATGCTGATTGGAACCAGATGCGCGGTATGGAGATCCAGAAGGTCGGTATCGCGGGCATTTCCTATGACGAAGAGTCCCAGAAGCTGATCAACATGCGCAATGAGGGCGCAATGCTCGGAAGCGATTTCAACGTCATGCGCGGTATGGCGGTCAAGAATATTACGGAGGGTGTGCGTGACGCCGGAAGCAATGCGAACGGTGCCATGGCAGGCTTTATGGGAGTTGGCATGGGAATGAATGCCATGAACCAGACGCTGTCCGGACTTGGCGCGATGCAGACACCGGCAGACATGCAGGCAAATGCAGGAATGCAGCAGGGCAGCGCGGCACCGGCAGGACAGATGCCAGCGGCAGGCGCAGTGCCAGCAGGACAGACACCGGGGGCAGGTACCCAGGCGGGCTGGACATGTGAGTGCGGTCATGTGAACACCGGAAAGTTCTGCAGCGAGTGCGGAAAACCGATGCCGGTATCTGACGAATGGACGTGTGAGTGCGGCCATGTGAACACCGGAAAGTTCTGCAGCGAGTGTGGAAAACCAAAGCCGGTATCCGGTGAGTGGACGTGTGAGTGCGGACAGACGAACACCGGAAAGTTCTGCAGCAACTGTGGGAAAGCGAGGAACTAGCGATGGCAATTATCAGTTTTAAGTGTCCAAACTGTGGCGGAGAACTGATTTTTGACCCGGCGACACAGAAGTATAAGTGTGAATACTGCAATTCGCTGTTCACGCAGGAAGAACTGGATGCGATGAAGCCGATGCAGGGCGGGGAGCCGGACGCTGTGGCACAGGAGCAGGAAGGCGGAGAACGGGCAGATGAGACGGCTGCGGCGGAGCAGACAGCCGGAGAGCGGGAAAGCGAACCGGAAGGCGAGGCGGTGTATTACAGCTGTCCGTCCTGCGGCGCAGAGATTGTGACGGACGCGACGACCGCGGCGACCTTCTGCTATTACTGCCATAATCCGGTTGTGCTCGGAAAGCGGCTGGAAGGTACCTATCTGCCGAACAAGATCATTCCGTTCGAGATCAGCAGAGAGGAAGCCGAGAAGAAGTTCCTGGATTTTGTCGGCAAGAAGAAATATGTGCCGAAAGCATTTTTTGACAAAAAGCAGATTGAGAGCATGACAGGCGTCTATTTCCCGTACTGGGTCTACGATGTGGAGCTGGAGGGAAAGATGCAGGGAGATGCGAGAAGTGTCCGCATGTGGACGACAGGCAATACCCAGTACACGGAGACCAAGTATTATGCGGTGGAGCGCGAGGGCGATGTGACGCTTCGCAATCTGACGGAGAATGCGTTAAAGAAGGCAAATGTAAAGCTTACCAGCGGTGTGATGCCATACGCCTATGACAAGATGAAAGATTTCCACATGGGATACCTCTCCGGATTCCTTGCGGAGCGCAGGGATATTGAGCAGAATGCGGTGCAGGGCAAGATGCAGCATACCATGCGTGAGAGCGCGGAAAAGCTGATGCGCGATACCATTAACGGCTACAACAGCGTATCGGTCAAGAATACCTTTTTTGCATCGAAGAAGGAAATCTGGTCGTATGTGCTGCTTCCGGTATGGACGATTACATATAAGGGCAGAGACGGAAAAGTATACTACTATTCCATGAACGGACAGAATGGAAATATCTGCGGCGATCTGCCGGTTGACCGCCCGAGGCTTGCGCTTACCAGTCTGCTGACGGCGCTTGGCATTCTGGTATTCGGACTGTTAGGAGGGTATTTCTTATGGTAGAGAAGATGAAAAAATCACTCCTGTGGTGTCTGGTATGCCTGGTGTGTCTCATTCCGTGCAGCGGTGCGGCACTGGCGGCGGAGGCGGACGCGGCGCAGGATGCAGCGGATGGTTATGTGTACGATGCGGCAGGACTTCTGACGGCAGATGAGATTTCAGACCTGAACGATGAGATTGCCTCCTTTATGGAAGAATCCGGCTGGAATGTCTATGCGGTCACGACAGATGATGCACAGGGGAAAAGTGCGACCGCCTACGCGGATGATTTCTTTGATGAACATTCCACGGAACAGGAAGACGGTGTGGTACTGCTGATTGATATGGATAACCGCGAGATCACGATCTCCACCTGCGGCATTGCGATCCGGTATCTGACGGATTCCAGAATTGACAATATCCTGGATGCCGCGTACGCGAAGATCAGCAATGGCGATTACAATGGCTGTATGCATTCCATGCTGACCGGTGTGGAGAATTACTACGAAAAGGGCATTTCAGAGGGGCAGTATAATTATGACTCCGAGACGGGGAAGATTTCCAGATACCATGTTCTGACGCTTGGGGAGATCTTCGGCGTGCTGGCGGTCGCCATCGGAGCCGGCTGCATCATTTATTTTACGATCAGCAACAGTTACAAGGTGCGCGGAAAGGGATATTATTACGCTTACCAGCAGAATTCCAAGGTCAATCTGCGCGTCAAGGAAGATCGTCTGGTGAATCAGACGACGACGCATCACAGGATCTCAACGAGCAGCGGCAGTAGTGGAGGACATTCCTCCTCACACAGCGGAAGAAGCACGACGCACACGAGCAGCAGCGGCAGATCACACGGCGGAGGAAGCCGCAAGTTTTAAAGGGAGAATAGCTTCCATAACTAAATTTTATTACGGATATTCACAAAAGAGGTTGCCTGTGCAGCCTCTTTGTGTTATTATCTTCCTCATGAGGACAAGTGTCAGCGTGCTGCACACATTGCACTCGTGAGGGATACCAGAAGAAAGAGGATTATGAGGAACATGAAAGAGAAAGGTCAGTATTATGTATTAAAGGAAAAGGCGGTGCCGGATGTACTGCTTCGTGTCGTGGAGGCAAAGCGGCTGCTGGATTCGGGGAAGACGGATTCTGTGCAGGATGCGACAGAGCAGGTCGGGATCAGCCGGAGTTCTTTCTATAAATACAAGGATGATATTTTTCCGTTTCATGAGACGGCGAAGGGGAAGACAATCACCATGGTCATCCAGCTGGACGATGAGCCGGGGCTGCTGTCGATTGTGCTCAAGACGGTGGCAGAGTTTCACGCCAATATCCTGACGATCCACCAGAGTATTCCGATCAACGGGATCGCATCGCTGACACTCTCGGTCGATGTTTTGCCGGAGACGGGAGATGTGACACAGATGGTGGCGCGCATTGAGGAGCAGACAGGGATACATTATGTGAAGATCCTCGGAAGAGAGTAGGAACAGAATAGGATAGAAGACGAAAGTGGAGGCAGTATGATCAAAGTAGCAGTAATGGGATATGGAACCATCGGTTCCGGCGTAGTGGAAGTATTAGACATCAATAAGAACAGCATTGCAAAGCGTGCCGGAGAAGAGATTGGTGTGAAATATATTCTGGACTTAAGAGATTTTCCGGGGGATCCGATTCAGGAAAAGGTGGTACATGATTATAAGGTGATCGCAAATGACCCGGAAGTGCAGATCGTCGTTGAGACGATGGGCGGTGTGGAGCCGGCGTACACGTTCGTAAAGGCAATGCTTACCGAAGGAAAACATGTGACGACCTCCAACAAGGCGCTCGTTGCGGCAAAGGGTGCGGAGCTGATTGCACTCGCCAAGGAGAAAAATGTCAATTTCATGTTTGAGGCGAGCGTCGGCGGCGGTATCCCGATTATCCGGCCGCTCAATTCCTGTCTGACGGCAGATGAGATCGAGGAGATCACCGGAATTGTGAACGGAACCACGAACTACATGCTGACGAAAATGACCGAGGAGGGATCGGAGTTCGACGATGTGTTAAAGGATGCGCAGGCGAAGGGTTATGCGGAGAAAGACCCGACCGCTGACATTGAAGGATACGATGCCTGCCGCAAGATCGCCATCCTGACATCCCTGGTATGCGGACAGCAGGTGGACTTTGAGGATATTCACACAGAGGGTATTACGAAGATCACAGCGACCGATATCCGGTATGCGAAGACAATGGGCAGAGCCATCAAGCTTCTGGCATCCAGCCACAAGGTGGGAGATGGATATGTGGCGATGGTAGCGCCGTTCCTTTTGCCGGCGACACACCCGCTTTACAATGTCAATGATGTGTTCAATGCCATCTTTGTACACGGCAATGTGCTCGGCGATGCCATGTTTTACGGAAGCGGCGCCGGCAAGCTCCCGACGGCGAGCGCGGTTGTGGCGGATATCGTGGATATGGCGAAGCATCTGGACACCAATATCGCGGTGGAGTGGAGCTCTAAGAAACTGGAGCTGGTGGATTACCGCAACGTCGAGAACTGCTATTTTGTGCGCACGTCCGCAGATGAGAAGCGCATAGAAGAAGTCTTCGGTGAAGTGAGTTATGTAACGGCGGAAGGCGTATCCGGAGAGACCGGATTTGTGACGGCGCGCATGAGCGAAGCTGATTATGAGAAAAAGGCGGCGGAGCTTGGCAGTGTACTTCAGATGATCCGCGTGACACAGTAAAACAGGGGACCCGATGTGATGCAGCAGGCTGATAACAGCAGAAAGAGAAGTGTGAGATGAAGTATTTGGTAATTCTTGGGGATGGCATGGCAGACCGCCCGATCGAGAGCCTGGGCGGCAGGACTCCGTTAGAGTATGCAAAGACACCGAAGATGGATGAACTGGCAGCGAAAGGTGAGATCGGCATGGTACATACGATCCCGGACGGCATGAAGCCGGGCAGCGATACTGCCAATCTCTCCGTGCTGGGATACAACCCGAGAGAATTTTATTCGGGGCGCTCTCCGCTTGAGGCGCTTTCCATCGGCGTTCCGATGAAAGACACGGATGTGGCTCTGCGCTGCAACATCGTCACGCTTTCCGAGGAGGAGGACAATTACGAGGACCGCACGATCATCGACCACAGTTCGGGTGAGATCAGTACCGAGGAATGTGCAGTGCTCTTGGAGGCGGTGAAGAAGGAGCTGGAGACAGACATTTTTCACTTTTATGTGGGCACAAGCTACCGCCACTGTCTGATCTGGGAGAACGGCGAGGTGGTGGATCTGGTGCAGCCGCACGATGTGCTGGGACAGAAGATCGGAGACAAGCTTCCGGAGAACGAAGCGCTTCGCACCATGATGAAGAAAAGTTATGACATTCTGGTGAATCATCCGATCAACATCGAGCGTAAGAAAAAGGGATTAAATCCTGCGAACTCCTGCTGGTTCTGGGGCGCAGGCACAAAGCCGGCACTTTATCCGTTTACGGAGCGCACCCACAAAAAGGGCGCGATGATTTCCGCAGTTGATCTTCTGAAGGGAATTGCGGTCGGCACTTCCATGAAAGTCATCACAGTGGACGGTGCGAACGGCGGTCTGGATACGAATTATGAGGGAAAAGCGAACGCGGCGTTAGATGTCCTGACGAAGGACGGATATGACTTTGTCTACGTGCATCTGGAAGGACCGGATGAGATGGGACACCAGGGCAGCGTTGAGAAGAAGGTAAAGGCGATCGAGCGCCTGGATGAGCGCATTATCCGGCCGATCGCCGAGGGACTTGCGGAGGCAGGAGAGGATTTCCGCATGGTGGTGCTTCCGGATCATCCGACACCGATTTCCCTGCGCACACACACGGCGGACAATGTGCCGTATCTACTCTATGACAGCACGGCAGAGCGCAGTGAGAGCTGGCATTACAATGAGCGCGAGGCGGCGCAGACAGCCAACTTTATTCCGGAAGGACATAAACTGATCGAATATCTGCTGCAGATGTAATGGCGAATATAAAGTGGCAGCAGCCGCGGATTTGAATAAGATAGAATGAGAAAGCCGTTTTGAGGAAAAATGTGCAGACAGTTTTATTGATCGTAGCGCTCTCCATGGACGTCTTTCTGGCATCCGTGGCGTGTGGAGCGGAACAGATCCGGATCGAAAAGAAGACAGCACTCTGCATCGGCGCGGTATGCAGCGGAGTGCTGTTTTTTTCATTAGTGTGCGGAAAACTGATCGATGGAGTGGTCAGGGAAAAATATGCGGCGTATCTGTGTTTCGCGGGATTGTTTCTGGTCGGCGCTTATAAGCTGACAGAGTACGGAATCAGGGCGTATATCAGGAGACACCAGTTCCTGTGCAAGCAGGTAAAAATGAAATTTTCACAGCTGAATTTTATCATCAGCATTTACAACAATCCGGTGGCGGCAGACAAGGATTGCTCTGCGACCATGTCAGTGACGGAAGGAATATTTTTCGCACTCGCCATGTCGGTGGACGGATTTTTCGGCGGTCTGGGGGCGGCGTTTCTGGATATTTCGATCGCCGGTACGGTGTGTCTGAATCTGGTATTCAGTGCACTTGCGGTGCTTGGCGGAAGCGCTGTCGGAAAATATGCGGCGGACAGGTGCAAAAGAGATTACTCCTGGATCGGCGGCGTCTTGTTTGTGGTGCTGGCATTCAGCAAAATTTTGTAGATTTATAGTAAATATGTCAAAAAAAGCTTGCGTTTTCATTGCAGTATGGTATAATATGCCTATACATGAAGCAGTGGAAACGCACAGCTCTTGTAAAATATAATTAGATATTGTGGGATCTGAGAGTGGAGATGATTTTAATTCCTGTACACATGAGGGGTGCTTACAGGTTTTATAACGATGTCTCCTTTTTTTATGCGCTGCGCATGGGGAGCACGGCAGAAAACGGATTTCACAACAGAGGGAAGCATAAATAAGCAATAAGGGGCAAACAAGGAGGAACATGGTATGGCAAAGTATGTGATGGCACTGGATGCAGGAACGACGAGCAACCGTTGTATTTTATTTAACGAGCAGGGAGAGATCTGCTCGATGGCACAGAAAGAGTTCCGGCAGTTTTTTCCGAATCCGGGCTGGGTGGAGCATGATGCCAATGAGATCTGGTCTACAATGCTTGGCGTGGCGGTCGAGGCGATGAACATGATCCGTGCGACGGCGGCGGATATTGCGGCGATCGGAATTACGAATCAGCGGGAGACGGCGATCGTCTGGAACAAAGAGACAGACACCGATCCTTTCTAAGCACGGGCTTGTAACGACGATCGGCTGGGGCAGAGAAGGAAAGATCAATTATGCACTCGAAGGTTCG